>OHEP01001469.1_pt1 | contig 12053 bp, 10 predicted proteins | sample 1567271 | NCBI WGS metagenome assembly OHEP01 (sample SAMEA3879577, study PRJEB24766) | human gut metagenome | biome: human-associated habitat; feature: feces | place: USA | collected 1985/1987
AATGGTAATCGCGTCTCCGGCGACGATGGAGTAGCTGCGCAGCCGTCTTGCGACGACCAGCCAGTTGACATATGTACCGATTGCAAGCCCAATGGCTGTCCATGCTGCACTTGCAACACCGGAAAGATAGGCAACACCCGGAAGTCCCATTAACAGCCAGCTGCTCATGTCTGATGCTTCCGCACTCATCGCTGTTACAAACGGGCCTAATTTTCTGCCGCCCAGATAAAAATCATCGACGCTGTTATTCTGCTTCGAGCAGTAAAAACCAACACCTAACATTGCCGCAAGATATATAAGAATCGCGGCCATAATAATAATTTGTGACATAATTCTACCTCTTTTTTTCGATTTAAACCATAAAATTATAACACAAATTAAAATTTCAGTAAATAAATATTCGACAAATCAACAAAAAAGCCGCCGCTTTTCAATCTGTGTATCTGAATTTCCGACCGTGTTCTGTCCGGATTTCAGGTTTTGATTGATGAAAGCAGCAGCTTTTCTATTTTATTCTATTACTTTTTATGTATTATTCGTATAACGGATACTTGTCTGTTAATCCCTTAACCAGTTCCATAGCCTTTGCCTTATTTGCATCGACATCTTCTACAAGCATTGCGATTGCATCTGCTACAATATCCATATCCGCTTCATTAAAGCCTCTTGTTGTAACAGCTGCCGTACCCAGTCTGATACCGCTTGTTACAAACGGAGAAGCCGGGTCATTCGGAATCGTGTTCTTGTTACATGTGATGTTGGCTGCATCTAAGAGCTTTTCTACTTCCTTACCTGTAACTCCCTTACTGATTAAGTTTACAAGCATTAAGTGGTTGTCTGTACCGCCGGAAACGATATCAAATCCTCTGTTCATTAATCCGTTGCAGAGTGCCTGTGCATTCTTTACAACATTTTCTGCATACGTCTTAAAGCTTGGGTCTAAGGCTTCCTTTAAGCAGACTGCCTTACCTGCGATAACATGCATCAGCGGACCGCCCTGGATACCGGGGAATACGGCCGAATTGAGGATCTGCGACATCATCTTGGTCACGCCCTTCGGAGTCTTGAGTCCCCAGGGATTCTCGAAATCTTTGCCCATCAGGATAATACCGCCACGGGGACCGCGCAGGGTCTTATGGGTGGTAGAAGTCACGATGTGAGCATACTTAACCGGATTCTCGAGCAGACCGGCAGCGATCAGACCGGCCGTGTGAGCCATGTCGATCAGCAGGATGGCGCCTACTTTGTCCGCGATCTCGCGCATACGCTTGTAGTCCCACTCACGCGAATAAGCCGAAGCACCGCCGACGATCAGCTTGGGTTTGTGCTCCAGAGCCTTGCGCTCCATATCGTCGTAATCCACGCGCTCGGTCTTCGGATCGAGCTGGTAACCGATGGCTTTGAAATAGGTACCCGACATATTCACCGGCGAACCGTGCGAAAGGTGGCCGCCGTGCGCCAGATCGAGGCCCATGAACGTATCGCCGGGTTTCAGCACGGCGAAGAAAACGGCCATGTTGGCCTGTGCGCCGGAGTGGGGCTGTACGTTGGCGTACTCGGCGCCGTACAGTTTGCAAACACGTTCGATGGCAAGGTTCTCGACCTTATCCACCACCTGACAACCGCCGTAGTAACGTGCGGCAGGATAACCCTCCGCATACTTGTTGGTCAGTACGGAGCCCATGGCCTCCATCACCTCGTCGCTGACAAAATTTTCAGACGCGATCAGCTCGATGCCGTGCATCTGACGGTTCCGTTCCTCAGAAATGAGGTCGAATACTTGAGAATCTCTCTTCATGATCGATATATGGTTTATTAAGAGTTTTTTTCGGATTCCAAAGGTAGTAACATTTTACGAAACTACAAAAACTAAATATTTCTAAATATTTTTTGTATATTTGGCGACAGAAAAATACGACGCATCCGACAAACGGAACATTTTTCTTCGGAACGGGCACCTTTGCGATACGGGCAGCCGACGCGGGCCGGATTTCCGACAGAAAGATCGAATATTACGGATAAAACGAAAAATTAACCATCAAAAAAACATTTCAGCAAGATGAAATTACTCGAAGGAAAAGTGGCCGTCGTAACCGGCGCAGCCAGGGGCATCGGCAAAGCGATCGCCATTCAGTTTGCAAAAGAGGGAGCCAACGTCGCGTTCACCGATCTGGCGATCGACGAAAACGGCAAGAAGACGGAGGAGGAGCTGAACGCCCTGGGCGTAAAAGCCAAAGGATACGCCTCGAACGCCGCCAACTTTGAAGATACGCACAAAGTGATCGACCAGATCATGCAGGATTTCGGCCGCATCGACATTCTGGTCAATAATGCCGGCATCACCAAAGACGGACTGATGATGCGCATGAGCGAAGCGCAGTGGGACGCCGTGCTGAACGTCAATCTGAAATCGGCTTTCAACTTCATTCACGCCGTTACGCCGATCATGGCGCGCCAGCGCAGCGGTTCGATCATCAATATGTCGTCCGTGGTGGGTGTCAGCGGCAATGCCGGACAGTGCAACTATTCGGCTTCGAAAGCCGGTATGATCGGACTTGCGAAGTCCATCGCCAAGGAGATGGGACCGCGCGGCATCCGTGCCAACGCCATCGCTCCCGGCTTCATCATTACCGAAATGACCAACGCCCTGCCCGAAGAGGTAAAACAGGGCTGGTACCAGCAAATTCCGCTGCGCCGCGGCGGTACACCCGAGGATGTGGCGAAGGTGGCTCTGTTCCTTGCCTCCGACCTCTCCTCTTACGTGAGCGGACAGGTAATTCATTGCTGCGGAGCGATGAACTGTTAATCTCTCTGCGATTTCATACAAGAAAGGGAGGTTGACGAGAGTCGGCTTCCCTCCTTTTTTCTAAAAAAACATACACTTATGAAGCTGAAAAATCTACTTTTCGTTTTTTGTCTGGCGCTGCTCGCCGGTTGCCAGAAAGATCCCGACACAGAAAGTGCTCCGGCACGGGATACCGATAGGGTCGAAGGAGTGATCCGCATGAAGCTCGACCGGGAAACGGCCGAAGCGCTGAACGTGACCCGCACCCGCAGCGGCAGGGTCCTGACAGGCAACATCTCTTTCGATGAACTTTGCAAACGGTACGAGGTGACCGGTATGGAGCGGTTGTTCGCCGACAACGGCTGCGCCGAGCGAACACGCAAGGCAGGGCTCGACCTGTGGTATGTCATTCGTTTCAAAGGATCTGCCGAGCAGGTCGCCGAAGACTTCGGAGAGATTGCCGGCGTGAATCATGTCGAAATTCCGCGCAAAATCACTAAAGTCGGGGATGTGGGCCGAAGGAGCGGGACTCCATGGCGAAAACTGATGGCCCTGCCGAAGGCCGTTCCGGCGAACTACCCTTTCAACGATCCGCTCTTCGCAGAGCAATGGCCGCTTTACAACGACGGATCGGTTTCTGAGGAAGCCGTCGCCGGTGCAGACATCAACGTGATTCCTGCATGGAAGAAGACGGCGGGTCGCAGCGATGTAATCGTCGCCGTATTGGATGAGGGCGTGGAATACACCCACCCCGACCTGGCAGCCAATATGTGGAGCGGGATCGGTAAGAATTTTTGCAGCGGATACAATGAAGACATCACCTGGGGCCAAGGACACGGAACGCACGTAGCCGGTACGATTGCTGCGGTGAACAACAACGATGTCGGAATCTCCGGCATGGCAGGCGGAACCGGAAGCGGCGACGGCGTGAAGATCATGACCTGCCAGATCTTCCACCCGACGGACGGACGTTACGATGCCAGCTCGAACGCGACGGCCGACGCCATCAAATATGCGGCAGACAACGGCGCTGTAATTTGTCAGAACAGTTGGGGATACGCGGCCGGCTCCATGTCTCTGGACCAGTGGATCAACCAGGATCGGGCGGTCAAGGAGGCGATCGACTACTTTATTCAATATGCGGGCATGTCGCCCGACGGACAGACGCAGACCGGCCCTATGGCGGGTGGCGTCGTGATATTCGCGGCAGGTAATGAAAACAGCGGACAGCCCGGATATCCGGCCGCTTACGAGCCTTGCATCAGTGTGGCCGCCGTCTCCTGCACTTATGAAGCCGCTTGGTACACCAACTATGGTCCGACCGTCGATATATGTGCGCCGGGCGGAGGAGACGCAGCCGATTTTTCCAGGCCTATCCATTATAACGAAGGTTATAACCTGAGCACGCTTCCGACCGACCTGCAAAACGGGATGACTTTCGTCTATACAAATTTCAGAGGAGAGGTGGAGACCCACACGATCGACTACGTCTCGGAGACTCTCGGGTATGGCTACATGCAGGGGACCTCGATGGCCTGCCCCCACGTATCGGGTGTTGCGGCCCTGATCGTTTCGCAATTCGGGGCACCAGGATTCACGAACGAACAGCTCAAAGAGAAGCTTTTCTCGACAGCACGCGACATCGACAGCTATCAGGGACCAATATACAATGGTCGGGGTACCTATGCCGGAAAAATCGGCAAGCTCGTCGATGCGGGTGCAGCCCTGGATTCGGGCGAGGTGCCGCCCGTTTCCGACCAGCCGACGATCACGCCAGCCACAGGACAGAACGACACCTTCACGCTCGGCGCCTCCGAACGGAAAACGCTGCAATATACGCTGGCCGGCTACACGGAATGGCGTCTGGACGACCCCTCGGGCAAGATCGCGAAGTCGATCGACGGTAACGTAGTCACGCTGACTATCGACGCATCACAATACGCAGCAGGAAGCTATACGGCAGAATTGCTGGCTATGAACGGAACAAAGACAGCAAAACGAACCATTGCCTATACCGTTAGCAAGGGAGACAATCCGACCGGTATTTCAATGGACTTTTACCCCAACCCATGTACCGACGTACTGAACATACTGCCGAACTACTCGGGAGAAAGCACGATCCGTATCCGTAACTCAATGGGAACGGAGGTAATGAACATAACACTTGGACTTATCAACGAGGAACCTGTCAAACTCGACGTATCGGGACTCGCTTCGGGAACCTATCTGGTACAAGTAACCTACAACGGCATTCAAATTACCCGCACCATAGTCAAACGCTAAAAACAGACGTTACAAATTATGAAAAAGATCTTCATTCTCGCAATAATCCTCCTGTCGGGCACAGCGGCGGCATCGGCTCAGGAGTTCCTGACGATCAACCCCGATGTCCGCACAGCGGGTATGGCCAACGCTTCGGTAGCGACTACCGGCGGAGCTTACTCCGTATTCCAGAACGCGGCCTCGTCGCTCTTCAGCCACAACCTGTTCGAGGTGGGATTCTCCTACTCGCCCTGGATGCGCGACGTGAAAAAGGGCTACGACCTGATGGCCTTCGGCGGATTCTACTCCTTCAACCACAAACATTCGATCTCGTTCGGCACCCGTTTTTACCGGGAGCCGAAGCTCAGTCCGGACGACGAGGACTACCCTTTCATTCCCAAAGACGAGAATAATAACCCAATCGTCGGCATCGAAGCGTTCCGGCCGCTCAGCGTTTCGGCGGATCTGGCCTACAGCTATCGGATCGGCCGCTATCTGGGTCTGTCGGTGACGGCCCGCTACATCCGCTCCTCGTACGGAGAACTGTTCACGAACAACGCCCTCGGGTTCGATGTCGCGGCATACGCGCGGATTCCGCTTAACCGGATGCTCGAAGGCGCCTGGGTGAGTGCGGGTGCGAAAATCTCCGACTTCGGCTTCACGTTCGACGATTCGAATTACGACCTGCCCACCAAATTCAGTGTCGGCGGTTCGCTCTTCGCCCCGATCCGGGATTCCCATTCGCTCGAAGCTTCGGTCGATCTGGGCTACCGCTACTCTTCCTCGGAGAACAAGTCCTTCGGGATGGGCATCGGCGTGGAGTATGTGCTGATGCAGATGATCGCTGTCCGCGGCGGCTACCACGTCGCCGACAGCCACGGATACGACTACGGTACAATCGGTGCGGGACTGCGGTTCATGCATCTGGAGCTCGATTTCTCCTACCTGTTCGCCGCCAAGAAGTGCCCTTGGCGCAACACCTACCAGGTGGGAGTTGGACTTTACTTCTGATTCGGACGTTCGACGGACCAAATATTCCGGATCGCACCGGCATACAGACTCGATTCGACGAAAAAGAGTGCATTGAAAAATGCACTCTTTTTCGTTCTCTGCGATTTCGAGCTACCTCTTCTCCAACTCGTCGAGCAGCGTGCGGCAGCCGTCCTCGAGCATATCGAGCACCAGCTCGAACCCTTCATGCCCTTCGTAGTAGGGGTCTGGCACATGGGTCCAGTTCGGATGTTCCCGGAAAAATTCGGACATCCTGTAAATACGGTTTCCCGCTTCACGGGAAGGGGCCAGACGATAAAGATTGTGGTAATTGGTGTCGTCCATCGCCACGATGCGATCGAACTCCTCGAAATCCCGCAACCGCACCTGCCGGGCCCGGTGCGTCAGCAGATACCCCCGGGCATAGGCCGCATTCCGCATGCGGGAATCGGGTTGTTCGCCGGTGTGTCCGGCATAGGTTCCGGCGGAATCCGCCTCCAACTTCTCCCCCAGTCCCCGTTTTTCGACCATTTGCCGGAAGATGCCTTCGGCCGCCGGAGAGCGGCAGATATTTCCGAGGCAAACGAACAGTATCTTATACTTATCACTCATAATCAACAAATTATAATCACAAAAAAAAATCAGCTCACAGGCATTTTACAATCGATACGCTCAACAATTGTGCAAAGATACGATTAAGCCGAGCGCAAAAGCAAATTTTATTTGCATTTTGCCGAGGCGAAGTATTTACATGCGTAACCGAAATATGAAAAGCCTGCGAACAGATCGCAGGCTTTTACTATTGTATCTATCGAGCGCTACGCTTACTTCAAATACTCCCGATAAAATGCTGCTATTTCGTCGAACGGGATTATCTCCATCTTGTCGTAAAGGTCGGTATGATTGGCACCGGGTACGATGAGCAATCGTTTGTTGTCGCCTTGCAATTTCTTGAAAGCGTCCTCTCCCATATAGCGAGAATGAGCCTTCTCACCGTGTACCACCATCACTGCACTGCGAATCTCTGCGGCATAGGCAAGGATAGGTGCATTCAAAAAAGCGAGGTTGGAGGTCGCATTCCACCCCTGCGTGGAATTGAGCGAACGGGCGTGATAACCTCGGGAAGTTTTGTAATAAGCATGATAATCGCGTACAAACTGCGGCGCATCGGCCGGAACCGGATCGACCACCCCTCCTGCACGGACATACGAACCGTTCCGATAATCTTCGGTGCGCTGGGCATTGAGCCGGCGGCGCATCTCATAACGTGCGTCGGCGTTGTCCGCCTGGTCGAAATATCCGTTGGCCGTACAACGGCTGATATCGTACATAGTAGATGCGACGGTAACCTTGATGCGCGTGTCGTTAGCGGCAGCGTTGATGGCAAAACCACCCCAGCCGCATATACCGAGGATCCCGATACGTTCCGGATCCACACGGTCTTCGTTGGCGAGAAAATCGACCGCTGCGCTGAAATCTTCCGTATTGATGTCGGGCGAAGCCACGTTGCGGGGCACACCGCCGCTCTCCCCCGTGAACGACGGATCGAAAGCGATGGTAAGGAAACCGCGTTCGGCAAGCGCCTGTGCATAAAGCCCCGACGATTGTTCCTTCACGGCTCCGAACGGTCCACTTACGGCGACGGCCGACAACTTGCCGACAACCTCTTTTGGGACATACATATCGGCGGCGAGCGTTACACCGAAGCGATTTACGAAAACCACCTTGCTATGCTCGACCTTGTCGCTCTTCGGGAACGTCTTATCCCACTCCTGTACCAGTTCCAACTTTTTCATATCCATATTCGTTTTTTGGTTTGTCTGTGCAACGGCGGAAAGACCGACAAACGCCAATGCCGCCGCAATTATTCCGATTTTCATAAAACTTAATTTTATTCCGTTTTTATACTTCTCACGATACGAGCCGGATTGCCGGCCACGATTACCCCGGCAGGCACGTCCTTGGTTACGATGGCTCCGGCTCCCACGACGGCATGCTCGCCGATCGTCACGCCGGGCAATATGACAGCTCCCGCACCTATCCAGACACCGTGCCCGACGACAATGGGTTTGGCATATACGTTACGCCGAACGGCCGGTTGCTCCGGGTGGTTTTCAGTAACGAGCAGCACTCCCGGCCCTATGAACACACCGTCTTCCAGTGTAATACCGCCCCGGTCGAGGAAGGTACAACCGAAATTTATGAACACACCCCTGCCGACACGGGTAAACTTACCGAAGTTGGTATAGAACGGCGGAAACATACGTACCGATTCGTCCAATGGCTGTCCCCAAATACGGCCGAGCAGATCCCTTATCTCTTCCGGTGTATGGTAACCGCTATTGAGTTGAGCCACCAACTTCATCGTCTTCTCGAATTCTGCATAGAGCGACGGATATTCAGGGTCGGTATCGAAAATCAATTCCCCCGCCCTCATTCTTTCCAATATATTCATACGATTCATATTTTTTACAAGGCAAAGTTACACAGGCCCCACTTGCCGGTCAGTATATGAATTACGGAATCTATAACCCGAATTACGGATTTCCCGACTCTCTGTCGTTCGGAATGAAAAGACTCTTTGCGGCTCGACCACACCCCTGTTATGGATCGTATTTATCCCTCGATCCGCAAACATCGAAAACCCGCGATATTCGACTCGCTGTCCCACTCGGGATTTTTCTCCTCAAAAACACCGAAAAATCATCCGATCAGGCAGAATTACCTGCGCTGAACACACAAAATGATTTTTTGGAATACGAATTGCTTGTATTTTTTCAATCGGAATTAGTTATACATATGGAAAATAAACTGCAAACCTGGTTCAAAAGCCACAAAGGAGCCGATTGGGCGATTCTCTATCTGCGTCTGTTCATCGGTACGATCATTCTCCTGCATAACGTAGGCAAAATGCAGGCCTACAATGAAATTATCAACTATTACCCGTCGTGGGGAATATTCGGCAGCGCTTTCATTTTCGTTGCGATCGCCACGATCGAAGTGTTGTGCGCCATTTCGCTCATGCTGGGCTACAAAGTCCGCCTGTCCGCCGCGATCATGGCCGCCAGTCTGCTCATCTCGCTGTTATTCCTCTTCCCCGGCAAAGGATTCGGAACCTCCGAACTGCTGTTCGTCTATCTGGGAATCCAGGTAGCCCTGGTAATTTCGGGCGGCGGAGTCTATTCGCTCGACGCCCTGGCTTCGGCCAAAAGAGCGAAGTCTCAACGAACCCGCAACTCTTCCCGACGAATAGAAGATTCAACAAAAAAATAATTTCGTATCTTTGCGCCTACCAATCTCCTAAAATGTAATAAGTATGAAACTGAAACTATGGCTTCTTTTACTGCCGTTGCTTGGTATGTCGGTTGCCGTATCCGCACAGTCGTCTCTTCCCCGCAAGGTATCCGACGTTACGTTACTCGATCTGAACGGCGACCCTACGCAGCTCCCTTACTGGGGTGAGAAAAACCTGATGATCTTCTATATCGACCCCGACCACCACAAACAGAACGAGGATTTCACAACGGATATGGAGGAAAATCACCGGGTGGAAGGCGAAAACCTGTTCGGTTTCGGGGTAATGAACCTGAAAGACGCTCCGATGATTCCCAACGGTATGGCTCGCAACATGGCTCGCAAACGCACAGCCTCCAACGGCGCTACGGTACTGGCCGATCAAAACAATACCCTGCGCGATGCCTGGCAATTGGGCGACTGCAACAATATGTTCGTCCTGCTGCTGGTCAGCAAGGAGGGCGACCTGGTGTTTATGCGCAAGGGTCCTCTCTCCGATGCCGATAAAAAAGAGTTTTATCAAGTCGTACAGAAGTACAGATAAGACTTCTCCATGTCGAAATTCCTGACGGTCTTTTGCGGATTGCTACTCTTCGCATCGCCTCTGTATGCACAAGATAATAAGGTGTATATCGGAGAAAACGATACGATTCGGTATAGTTACACCCCGTTGCAGACGGATTCGATCCCTGCATCACAGCCGTCGGACACCCTGGCCGCCGCCCCGAAGAAAAAATCGTTCTGGCGGCGGCTTATCGATTACTTCGGAGAGTCGAGCACGGACAAAACTTTCGAAAAAAAGATCGACTTCACCTTCATCGGAGGGCCGAGTTATTCGAAAGACACTCAATTCAGCCTCGCGGTTATGGCTGCAGGTCTTTACCGCCTTGACCGCACGGATTCACTGACACCGCCGTCGGACATCACGGCATTCATCACGGGCGGTACGACAGGATTCTACATGGTGGGAATCAACGGTAACAACATATTCAGCCACAATCGCCACCGAATTTCGTACAAGCTCTCCTTCTACTCGCAGCCGACCGACTACTGGGGTATCGGCTATTCGGCCGGAGCGAATAATCCCAAAGGGTCGTACGTCGAAAAACGCTACGATGTGGACGTAAGATACCTCTATCAGGTCGTACCCAATATGTTCATCGGCGCCTCTGTCAATTTCCGCAACAGCCGGGGCATCAAGTTCACCCGGCCGGAATATATCGAGGGCCAAAACCCGGAGAACACGACTACGGGCATCGGTGCGATCGTGGAGTACGATACAAGGGATTTCATTCCAAATCCCTACAAGGGACTTTATTTAAGTCTGAAGGGAACCTGGCGGCCGGATTTTCTCGGGTCGAACGCCAAATCGCTCTGGCAGGCGATATTCACGGCGAACAGTTATCATCGGGTATGGAAAGGCGGTATCGTAGCCACCGAGCTGTACGGCGAATTCAATGCCTCGGGCACACCCTGGCTGATGAAAGCCCGCCTGGGTGGTTCGAAGCGTATGCGCGGCTACTACGAAGGACAATACAACGACAACGATATGATTACCCTCCAGGTCGAACTCCGGCAGAATATCTGGCGACGTATCGGCTGTGTCGTATGGGGCGGTGCGGGTAACGTATTTCCCTCGTTCGAAAAGTTCAAATGGGGGTACACCCTCCCCAACTACGGCATAGGCCTGCGGTGGGAATTCAAAAAACGGATCAATATCCGAGTAGATTACGGATTCGGCAAGCACACGAGCGGATTCCTGTTCAATATCAACGAAGCGTTCTGAAAGATATGGCAGTTCACGAAAAAAAAGAGAGTTTCAAGGAGCATAACGACAGAGGGTCCATCCTGCTGGCGTTCTACTTCGTTCTCACGCTGCTTATCCCCAACCTCGTATTACTATATACGGAGCCGTACTCCATCTGGTCGGCCGAAGCATCGCTCTTTATCCCGATGGGTTTCTACCTGATGTGGAGCGCCGTGCTGAAACGCTCCGGCATCATGATCTGGCTGGCCTTTCCGCTCGTCGTCCTCGCCGCCTTCCAAATCGTACTGCTCTACCTGTTCGGCAATTCGATCATCGCAACGGATATGTTCACCAACCTGCTGACGACCAATCCGGAAGAGGCTGGCGAGCTGCTCTCGAACATCTATCCATCGATCATCATCGTCTGCGCCATCTATCTGCCGCTACTCTGGTTCGCCTCACGCGACATCGGACAAAGGCACTGTCTTTCGAAAACAGCCCGCAAGAATATCGCCCTGATCGGACTCTCGTCCTTCATTCTCGGAGGGTTGTTCCTGGCCCCGGCCTATAAAGTGAGCGAAGACAAGCGGGTATTGAAAACCGACATTTTTCCGGTCAATGTTTTCTATAATATCGGTCTTTGCGGTTCGGAGTTCCGCAAGATGTACCGTTTCGAACACACCTCGGAGGATTTCACATACCATGCACGGCGCACGGCCGAGGCTTCCAAACGCGAGATTTACGTCTATGTAATCGGAGAAGCATCCCGGGCCGCCAACTGGCAACTGTACGGTTACCACAGGGAAACGAATCCCTGTCTGACCCGCACAGAGGGTCTGGTCGTATTCCGGAATACAGTCACACAGAGCAATACCACGCACAAAAGCGTGCCCTTGATTCTTTCGTCGGTAAAAACCGATCAACACGAAGAACTATACCGTCGCAAGGGGCTTCCGGCACTCTTCAAGGAGGCTG
>OHEP01001475.1_pt1 | contig 12013 bp, 15 predicted proteins | sample 1567271 | NCBI WGS metagenome assembly OHEP01 (sample SAMEA3879577, study PRJEB24766) | human gut metagenome | biome: human-associated habitat; feature: feces | place: USA | collected 1985/1987
CAGCCAGCTGAAAGCCATCTACAAAGATAATGCGGATACCATCGTGGGCAACATGGACAGTCAGATATTTTTGGGCGGCAGTGAGCCTACCACCCTGAAAGATCTTGCCGAAGCACTCGGCAAGGAAACCATCGACAGCTACAACAATTCCGATACCCGTGGCAATAGCCCAAGCTATGGCACCAACTATCAAAAACTCGGTCACGAACTTATGAGCCGGGATGAACTGGCGGTGCTGGATGGCGGCAAGTGCATCCTGCAGCTTCGTGGTGTGCGCCCATTTTTGAGCGACAAGTACGACCTGACCCAGCACCCGAACTACAAGTTGACCTCGGACTATGACCCCAAAAACATCTTCGATATTGAAAAATATCTGAACCGAAAAGAAAAAATCAATCCCAATGATGAATTTGTTGTGATTGACGCTGATTCGCTCCCGTCTGCCTGACCCGGTAGGCGGTTTTATTTTACCCGGACCAGAGAGGTACACCAGCAAGCCAACTTCTGCCGCAGTTTGCGGCTTCATTATGCAGCTTCAGGTGTGTACGGACGGTCTACAACTTTCATTTATAAAGGAGAAACGACTATGGAATTCTTTAACTCTGCTATCGAAGTTCTTCAGACTCTGGTTGTCGCTCTGGGTGCCGGTCTCGGCGTGTGGGGTGCCATCAACCTGCTGGAAGGTTATGGTAACGACAACCCCGGCTCCAAGTCTCAGGGCATGAAGCAGCTCATGGCTGGCGGCGGCGTTGCTCTGGTGGGCATCACCCTCATTCCTCTGCTGTCTGGTCTGTTCGGCTAAGAGCCGCAGGCGGGGTTTCCCGCCTGTACATACGCAATCGCTCCATCTCTGCTGTGGATAACAGCCCTTTATCACAAGGAGCGCATTGTGGTACGAATCTCCACCCATCAATGAAAGGCGGTGTCTTATGCAGTTTTTGACCCACATTATTTTTCTCCTGAACCTTCTCAAGACCCTTATCAACCACTTCAGCTAAGGACGGTGACTGCTGAATGGAAACCGTTCTCAAAGCCATTGCCGACTGGATCAAAGGCATCCTGACGGCAGGCATTATGTCAAACCTTTCCGGCTTGTTCGATGATGTGAACACGCAGGTGGGAAACATTGCACAGCAGGTGGGCACCAAGCCCTCCAGCTTTGAACCGCGCGTTTTCGCAATGATTGAAGCCCTTTCCCGGAACGTGGTGCTGCCCATTGCAGGCATCATCCTGACCTTCATCGCCTGTTATGAACTCATCGAGATGATCACCCAGCACAACAACATGGCGCAGTTCGAGCCTGCCCTCATCATGCGCTGGATCTTCAAAACGGCGGTGTCGGTGTGGTTTATCTCCAACACCTTCGATATTGTGATGGCGGTGTTCGACATCACCCAGAAGGTGGTGTCCGATTCCAGCGGCATCATTGCCGGAAACACCCGTGTCAACGACATTGGCTTGTCGATGTTAGAAGCCAGCCTGATGCAGATGGATGTAGGACCCCTATTCGGGCTTTTCCTGCAAAGTTTCTTCATCGGCATCACCATGCGGATCTTGAGCATTATCATTTTTGTGATCGTCTACGGGCGTATGATCGAGATCTACTGTATGGTGAGCCTTGCGCCCATCCCCATGGCAACATGGGGCAACCACGAGCAGTCGCACATGGGGCAGAACTACCTGAAATGCCTGTTCGCATTGGGCTTTCAAGGCTTTCTCATCCTCATCTGCGTGGCGATTTATGCGGTGCTGATCCAGAGCGTGGCAATTTCCGGGGATGCCATCAACTCCATTTGGAGCATTGTGGGCTACACCGTTCTGCTCTGTTTCAGCCTGTTCAAGACCAGCTCGGTGACGAAATCCGTCCTCGGAGCGCATTAAGGAGGTGTTCGATTGGCTGCGTATATCTCTGTTCCCCGTGACCTGACGAAAGTGAAATCGAAGGTCGCATTCAATCTGACCAAACGGCAGCTCGTCTGCTTTGGCACAGCGGCTCTCATTGGAGTGCCGCTGTTTTTTGTTCTCCGGGATTCCGGCGGCAACACTGCCGCCACCCTCGGCATGATGGCGGTGATGCTGCCGGCGTTCTTTCTTGGGATGTACGAAAAGAACGGTCAGCCCATGGAAAAGCTGCTGTCGTACTATGTGCAGTCCCGATTTCTCCGCCCGAAGATTCGCCCCTACAAGACCAACAACTACTATGCGATTTTGATGAAGGGAGGCATGACCCATGATTCCGTTTTGGAAAAAGACCGGTAAGCACAGCAAGCCGCAGTCTGCGCAGAAGCGCAGGCAGAACGCAAAGTCTGCTGTGCCCCGGACCGCCCAGCAGTCCATCCCCATGCAGCGGATGTTTGAGGATGGCACTTGCCGGGTGAAGCCCAACTATTACACCCGCACCATCCAGTATCAGGACATCAACTATCAGTTGGCGCAGCAGGAGGACAAGACCGCTATTTTCGAGGAATGGTGCAGTTTTCTGAACTTCTTCGATTCTAGCATCAAATTTGAACTGTCTTTTGTGAACATGGCAACCGACAGCACCGAGTTTGAAAAGAGCATCCGCATTCCGTTCCAGAAGGACGGCTTTGACGATGTTCGTGCGGAGTATTCCCAGATGCTGCGCCAGCAGCTTGCCAAGGGCAATAATGGTTTGACCAAGACCAAATTCATCACCTTTGGAGTGGAGGGTGAAAGCATGGCGCAGGTCAAGCCCCGGCTTGACCACATCCAGAACGATCTGCTGAACAACTTTCACCGACTGGGGGTGCAGGCAAAGCCCCTGAACGGTGTCCAGCGGCTGAAACTCATGCACGATATGTTCAACATGGACGGTGCCAGCAAGTTTCACTTTGACTGGAAAGACCTTGTGAAAAGCGGCCTTTCCGTGAAGGATGCCATTGCGCCCACCGCCTTTGCCTTCAAAAATTCCCGGATGTTCCAGATGGGTGGCATCTACTGCGCCGCCAGTTTTTTGAGCATCACGGCATCCGACATCAGCGACCAGCTTTTGAAGGATTTTCTGGACATGGATTCTTCCCAGATTGTTACCATGCACATCCAGTCCGTTGACCAGAACAAGGCCATCAAGACGGTCAAGCGCACCATCACGGAACTGGATCGCAGCAAGATCGAGGAGCAGAAGAAAGCCATCCGTGCCGGATATGATATCGACATCATTCCGTCGGATTTGGCGACCTACGGCAGAGATGCAAAAGCCCTGCTGAAAGAATTGCAGAGCCAGAACGAGCGGATGTTCCTTGTCACCTTTCTGGTGCTGAACACCGGGCGCACGGAGCAGGAACTGGAAAACAATGTTTTTCAGGCATCCAGTATTGCACAGAAGCACAACTGCAACCTGTGTCGGCTGGATTTCCAGCAGGAGCAGGGGCTGATGAGCAGCCTGCCGCTGGCTGACTGCCAGATCGAAATTCAGCGAGGGCTGACCACCAGCAGCACTGCCATCTTCATCCCCTTTACCACGCAGGAACTGTACCAGTCTGGCAAAGAAAGCCTGTATTACGGCCTGAATGCCCTGTCCAACAACCTGATCATGGTGGACCGGAAGAAGCTGAAGAACCCCAATGGGCTGATCCTCGGCACTCCCGGCTCTGGCAAAAGTTTCTCAGCAAAGCGTGAAATTGCCAACGCCTTTCTGGTGACGGACGATGATATTATTGTGAACGATCCCGAAGGCGAATACTCGCCGCTGGTGAACCGTTTGAAGGGTCAGGTCATCAAAATCAGCCCCAACAGTACCCAGTTCATCAACCCTATGGACATCAATGCCAACTACTCCGAGGAGGATAATCCGCTGTCCCTGAAAGCCGACTTTATCCTTTCGCTGTGTGAGCTGGTGGTGGGCGGCAAGGAGGGTCTGCTGCCGGTGGAGAAAACCGTCATTGACCGCTGTGTGCATCTGATTTACCGCAAATATTTTGCGGACCCCTGCCCGGAGAATATGCCCATCCTTGAGGATCTGTACAACGCCCTGCTCCAACAGGAGGAAAAAGAAGCCCACCATGTTGCCACGGCTCTGGAAATCTATGTGAAAGGCTCCCTGAACCTGTTCAACCACCGCACCAATGTGAACGTCAATAACCGCATCGTCTGCTACGACATCAAGGAACTGGGCAAACAGATGAAGAAACTCGGTATGCTCATCGTGCAGGATCAGGTGTGGGGGCGTGTCACGGCAAACCGCAGCAGCGGCAAGTCCACCCGGTATTATATGGATGAGATGCACCTCCTCTTAAAAGAGGAGCAGACCGCCGCTTATTCCGTGGAGATCTGGAAGCGTTTCCGCAAGTGGGGCGGTATCCCGACTGGTTTAACGCAGAACGTGAAAGACCTTCTTTCTTCTCGTGAGGTCGAGAATATTTTTGAAAATTCGGACATGATCATCATGCTGAATCAGGCGGCGGGAGACCGGCAAATTCTCGCAAAGCAGCTCAATATTTCGCCCCATCAGCTTTCCTATGTGACCCACTCCGGCGAGGGCGAAGGGCTGCTGTTTTTCGGCAATGTCATTCTGCCGTTTGTGGACCGTTTCCCCACCGATCTGGAACTCTACCGCATTATGACCACCAAGTTGGGTGAAGTTTCGGAGGGCGCACAGAAATGAGTGAACCGAAGCTGAACATTAAAGAGGAAACGTCAACCAAAAAGACCCGTTCTCCCCCGAAAAAAGCCAAGGTAGAGCAGACGGTGCCCAAAAAGAAAAAGCTGAAAACCGATGCGGAAAAGGCGGCGGAAAAGGCCCAGCATCTGCGGTTCGGCAAGGCGGAACTGACCCCGGACGAGTTGAGCCGGTTGAGCAAGGCGCAGAAGCGGGAAATGTACGCCGCCCACGCCGCCCGCTCTGCGGTGCATCGGGAGGTTGACCAGTACGAGGATGAAAACGTCGGTGTGCAGGCGTTGAGCGAGGGCGAAAAAGCGGCTGGCAATATCCGGGATATTTCCAAGAGCCGCTATGCCCGGAAGCTCAAGAAGAAAGCCAAGATGCAGGGCAAGAAAGGCTCCAAAACCGCAAAATCTTCTGCACGAGAGCCGACTGCGGCACAAGATGCAGGCGCATCCAGCACTAGCGAGGGCGGCTCCAACTGGCTTTCCCGGTGGCGGCAGAAACAGGACATCCGGCAGAGCTACTATGCCGCCGCCCGGTCGGGCACGGCGGCGCAGACCGCAGGCGGCAAAGCGGCATCCAATGGAACCACGGCTGCAAAGTCAGGCATGGAACAGGTCATCGACAAAGGAAAATCGGTGGTCAGTACCGCAGTCAACGGCATTGCCAATTTTGCAAAGAGCAACGCACACGTTCTGGTGATCGTGGGCGTTTTTCTTTTGCTCATCCTCATGGTGATGTCAGGCTTTTCCTCCTGCGGCATCCTCTTTTCCGGCGGCACACAGGTGTCCGGGCAGACCATGTACTCTGCCGAGGACAGGGATATCCGGGGTGCAGAGCAGGACTATAAGAAGCTGGAAAAGGAGCTGGATAAAAAGATCAAGCGCACTCCCACCGACCACCCCGGCTACAACGAGTACCAGTACCATCTCGACCCCATCGAGCATGACCCGTGGCAGTTGACCTCGTTCTTGACCACCTTGTATGACGATTACACCCGTTCGGAGGTGCAGGGCAAGCTGAAGGAGACCTTCAAAAAACAGTACAAGCTGACCACATGGGTAGAGGTGCAGACCCGGTATATGACTGTGTGGGTCATGACTCCCGCAGGAATCCCAGTCCCCACGCAGGTGCCCTACGAGTACCGCATCTTCCACACCAAGCTGGTGAACCGTGGCTTGGAAGTGGTCATTCGGGAAGAACTGAATAACGACCAATGGAAACGTTACGAGATTTTCCAAGATACCTTGGGTGGACGGCCTTATCTGTTCAACGGCGGATTGCCGCCCGGTGGTTCGGACGGCTCCGGCGCACCGGGTATTGATTATCAGATTCCGGCAGAAGCCCTGACCGACAGCGAATTTGCCGCCATCTACAAGGAAGCCCAAAAGTATGTGGGCACGCCCTATGTGTGGGGCGGTTCTACCCCGGAAACCGGGTTCGATTGCAGCGGTTATGTCTGCTGGGTCTACAACCAGAACGGCTACAATGTGGGGCGCACCACCGCCAACGGTCTGTGGAACAAGAGCCAGCACATTTCCGAAGCCGAAGCAAAGCCCGGCGACCTTGTTTTCTTTGAAGGAACGTATGATACGCCGGGGAAAAGTCATGTGGGCATCTACCTTGGAAACGGCATGATGGTGTCCGCCGGCGACCCCATAAAGTATGCCAATATTCATTCGTCCTACTGGCAGAAATATTTGTCCGGTTTTGGGCGGCTCTCAAAATGATTGGAGGAAGAAATGAGCGAAAAACTCGATAAGCTGCGCGCTTCTCTGGAAAAGGAAAGGGAGCGTCGCATTAAGATCAACACTCGCATTGAAAGCCTTGAACGGCGGATTCAGGAAGCAGAAGCTGCCGAGGTCAACGAGATGGTGCGCACCGCCAAGGTCACGCCGGAACAGCTTGCCGCCCTGCTGCGCCAGTCTGCAACTTCCACCCCGACCCCGGCTGCGTTGTCCGCAGTCGGTGCTACGTTCAACAAGGAGGAATCTGATAATGAAGATGATGAATAAGTTCTGCGCCCTGATGCTGTCGGTGGCACTGTGCGCTGGCATGGCGGCTCCCGCTTTTGCCTTTGAGGGCGAAGCCGCCCCCGTGGAGCAGCCTGTTCTGCCGGAAGTCGTGGAGGAGGATGTTGTCACCGTCACGGACGAAACCTCTGGTGCCCTGACCCCGGAGGGCAACCTGACGCTGGTGGACGACTACCACACCAACTATTCTGATGGCAGCGGTCAGCAGTTTATCACGCTGGTGTCGAAGTCGGGTGCGACTTTCTATCTGGTGATTGACCGCAATGCCAAGGGGCAGCAGACCGTTCACTTTATGAACCTTGTGGACGAAGCCGACCTTCTGGCTCTGATGGAGGAAGATGCTGCCGATGCTTATACCGCTGAAAAAGAAGCAGCGGCGCAGGCAGAACAGGACAAGCTGAAAGCCGAGGAAGAAGCCAAGAAAGCCGCAGAAGAAGCGGCGGCATCCGGCGAGGAACAGCCCAAGGAAAACAAGGTCACAAAGATCGCATCCGGCTTTCTGGGCGTAGTCGTGCTGATCGCACTGGCGGCAGGCGGCGGCTTCTACGCTTTCACAAAGCAGAAGCAGAAAAAGCAGGCCGAAAAAGAAGCCCTTGACCCCGATGCAAACTACACCGAGGACAAGGGCGATTTTGAGATTCCCACCGAGGACGAGCCGGAGGACACCGGCGAGGAAGATACCGAACCCATCTGATTTTAAGGCGGCATTTGCCGCCTACATATTGCAATCCAAAACAGAATGGAGGGATTTTTATCGCAAAATTGATCGTAGCAGAAAAACCGTCCGTTGCCATGGCTTACGCTAAAGTCCTCGGTGCCACCAGCCGTCAGGACGGCTACCTTGAGGGCAACGGCTATCTCGTCAGTTGGTGTATCGGTCATCTGGTGGAACTGGCTCCGCCCAATGTTTACGATGCCAAATACGTCAAGTGGAGCATCGCAGATCTGCCCATACTGCCGCAAAAGTGGCAGTATCTGGTGTCTGCCAGCACCAAAAAGCAGTTCGGCATCCTGCAAAAGCTGATGCACCGCCCGGATGTAGACAGCGTGATCTGCGCTACGGATGCAGGATAGTGTGGTTAGGTGACTTAAGAGAAAGCAAAAAGAGACCTCATCTAGTCAAAAAGTAAATATTCAATATGCACAATTGCACAAAAACGCCAGACACTTAAATGCGTCTGGCGTTTTTGCTATAGCAATTGAAAGTTTTTGAATTCAAACACTTCTCAAAATCAACTAAACTTTGTCTATCTGTAGAAAGGTAAACATATCGAATACAGTTGAACGGAATCAGTCTATTTCTACGGCGAAATATAACCAATAAGAGCAATAACTTTTCCATTCTTGGACAAAAGGGCTACCTCATTATCGAGCTTAAGCAGTTCTTCATAAGCCCCTAATTCACATTCGCCCAAAATATCCTTGCTAAAAGAATAGTCAATTTTGTACGGAGCGATATCCTCTCCTTTATTGCTCGAATCAAATAGCTCGAAAATTTGTTTCGTTGGCAGCTCGCTTGCCCGAAGGTACGAGAAAAAATTTTGAATTTTTCTCATTTTCAAATTATTCCTTTTCGACAATAATGGAGTCATTTTTAAATTTACAGTAATCTCCGGAAATCGTCATCAACCAAACACTTTTAAATCCAACGCGAACTTTGGTAGCATCTTTGGTATCTACTCCCGATGAGAGCTGTCTCCCGGTATTGCTGGAACCATATAATTTTGCCTCAAAGGAATCACTGTAATATTCTTCTGGGTTCAGAATGCTTGTGGATTTAACGTAAGCCTTTCCTTCAATTTTATCCAAAGGTTCATCGGACGACACATTGAAGTATAGCTCATTTGAATAATTGGTCCAATCTTTAAATCCCAAATGAAATTCCGCCCAATCAATAACACCATCAGCAGTAGCTAACAGCATGGGGACATCTTCCGGATTTGTATAAATTGATTGAGTATATGTACCATCATCATTTCGAGTAAGTAACACTGTTATGCCGTCTGATAACTGTGCAGCTGTCACTTCAATTTCGGAAAGTGACATTTTCTGGGGTACTTTTGCTGAAGAAGCAAAAGCATGAGCAGGTGTAGCAATAATACATATTGCCATACTTATGGATGCTATAATTTTCAAGAAGTTTTTCATAAGCTAACAATCCCCCTGTTAATTATTAACTGACCAATAACTATTCAGATGAATTAAAATTCGTCACAGGTTTTTGAAATGTTCCAAATCATTCGTGATTGAGCGATTCAAGCTCATCCGGCTGATATGCCGTAAAGTCTTCAGATGCCATTACGTTTACGACAGCAAATGCCGTTATAAAGACACATGTAATGCTTTCAGAACAATCAGACCTTTTGAATTTCACTATCCGAATATACATGCACAAAATTGGTTAATGTTTTAAGTTCTGCATTGGAATCACCTCATATCAAGTTTGAATTCATATTCTATGCGTCAAAATGTGACTGATTTCAATGATTTTTTTGGTGATGACTAAGATGTTTTATTTAGCTCATTTCGTCCGATGCGGTAAATCTTCTTGTCTTGTTCTCCTACTTCAACAATAAGTTCATTTTTATTGTGATGAACTATTACTGGAATATAGCTATCGGAATTTTCCACCATCAAACATGTGACTCCATTCGTCCATTCACTGTTCAATTCCTTTGATAGCATGGAAATGATTTCTTCTTTCGTCATTTTGATTAATGAATCCTTTAGTTTAGTTCAATCGTGTCAATCGATGCCGGTAGCGCAAGTGTACCACCCCTTACCGTTGAGACAGAAGCATGAGTCCAGCCAATATTGACTTTCTTCAGTCCGCTATCAATGTCAAAGTCATCAGTAGCGCCATTGGCTGTATTATATCGTCCATTCAAATCGCGATATTCGTCAATGTCTCCATAAAAGAAATAATTACCATAATCTCCGCCGATAACATATGTAGGCTTGCAGTAAACACGTGCCCTTACCCCTGTTATTTGCGAACTGGTAGCGGTCCAATGGATATGTGCTGTACTAGCGTTTTTGTGGTAGGTCAGTCCACAGTGAAAAGTACCGACCACTCGTTGGTTTGCCTGTAAAGCTATATCACTCTGTTCTATCTTTTGTACGGTAAGTGAGCCATCTGCTTCTTGGATTATTGCAAATGTAATTCCATCTGCCAACTCATCAATTGATGCTTCAATAGAGAAATTTTGATTTTCCAAATATGGTTTGGCTGCATAAGCAGGAGCCATACTGGTTAAGGCCAAGAGTACAGATAGCAACAAAGCAATTAATTTTTTCATGGTTTTTCCTTTCTGGTAAATAGGCGATCAAAATAGTCTTTCATTTAATAACGCTTTAGATGCTGTATTAGCATCACCTCTTTTTAACAAAATCACTCTTTTATAAAATCATTTAATGGCTGGCAGTTGATGGCAGAATTAAGCGAAAAAGAATCCAAATTGTAGCTGGGTGACTTGTAACAGTCAATAAAATATAAGGAGCAAATCGACATGAAAAAGATGACCCGAAATGAATTCCTTAAAATGGCTGGAACGAGTGCTGCGTTGGTTGTTTTCAACACAGTTTTGATGCCTGCTGCTGTTGCAGTTGAACCAGGCGTTGTAGCACTTTCTTCCAAAAAATCTAGTATCGAAATTGATAAAGGAACAACTGTAAACTCTGCAACATTCAAACTTGTCCCAATTTCTCGCGAAACCTTCTGGGGCGATGCTGGTTCATGTACACTTGATTATCTGTCTGAAGGGTATATCCAATGGACGATTACCGTTCCGGGTGCAGTAATTGTTTCCTTTGAAGGTAACCTGCATTTCAATAAACTTGGTACACCCTTGATCATGCCATTTCTGCATACGGCACAATCGGTACGGAAGATGTAAAATATGGACTCTCTAAAGGAAAATGGGAGGTTGAGTTTACTGGAATTGCTACTGCGGCTAACGGCGATATGTATAGTGTCGTTGATGGCGCAACATTAGCTTTCAGTGTCACCAAATGATTCTGCCATATAATCTACGTATTTGATTTTTACAAAATAGCTTATCACATAGAACAAGCCCCACCTGCAGTAGATTCTTCGATTTGGAATATCTATTGTAGGTGGGGCTTTTAGATAAATTTATTTATTCAAGTTTGCCTTTATGTCTTTAAGGAGTTTTTATAGAGAGATAGCTTAAAAAACGATGATATCACAATTGCTGGATTTCTTGTTCGGCCAACCAAGCGAGTTTATTCCAGTTGTTTACACGACACCGTTTGCCGATAAATTCCAATATTTTTTTGTGAGTTTCTTTTGGCAGAGTATCGCCATTATGACATGCAAGAAATGTAAAAGGTTTAGGGATGTCTTCTTTTTTATCGGCCAATAATAAAATATATCCGATATACTTTCCCTGTTCAGATATCACATAAAATTCAGGTAGACAGTTTTCTTTACTGCTCTGAACAATTTCTTTAAAAATGTCTAATGGTATTTTTTGGGGAACAGCAGAGGCATAGACGTATTGAATGGCATTATCTTCATTTTTCAACCATGTAATCTCCATACTTATCTTCTTTTCCTTTTTGCAAACACAGTTAAAGCATTAAATATATTGTTATTATACCACATTTGTTGTGTGTTGGACTATGATTTGAAATTATTTGGCATTTTAACCAGTTTATCAAATGACTTATTGTGCGAGTAAGAGAATTTTAATCATAATCATTCGCTTGACCAATTTGTAACACAAAATACGTTACAATGATTTTCGGCGGTAGCCATGAAAAAACGATGACACTCAATCCTCCGTGTCAACCCCACTGTAAAGTAGCGGGTTGAGGATGTTCTGAGGCAGTTGGGCATCCTGTTGGCGACGGCAGAGCCATCCGTGAACCGGGCTTCCACTCGGTTGGTGTCTATGTTGTAGCGGAAGGAAAGCAGTTTTTGAGAGTGATTATGGTCGAAATTCTGATTTCGTTTCATTTGAATAGCTCCTTTAATGATTTTGAAATTTGATTTTTGACGAGATGAGGTCTCTTTTTTCTTTCTCTTGAGTCACCTAACCGCACTACCCTGCATCGCAACTGTTCACGATGCTGTCCACATCCGGGCGGTGCATGAGCTTTTGCAGGATGCCAAACTGTTTTTGGGTAGACGCAGACACCAGATACTGCCACCTTTCCGGCAGGATGGGCAAATCTGCAATGCTCCACTTGACGTATTTGGCATCGTAAACATTGGGCGGGGCCAACTCTACCAGATGACCGATACACCAACAGACGAGATAGCCGTTGCCCTCAAGATAGCCGTCCTGACGGCTGGTGGCACCGAGGACTTTAGCGTAAGCCATGGCAACGG
>OHEP01001478.1_pt1 | contig 11981 bp, 12 predicted proteins | sample 1567271 | NCBI WGS metagenome assembly OHEP01 (sample SAMEA3879577, study PRJEB24766) | human gut metagenome | biome: human-associated habitat; feature: feces | place: USA | collected 1985/1987
GGCGGCAGGGTCGCCGGTATCCTGCCTGCTGACCATTCCTCCGAGGAGTTCGGTATGCTCATGGTCAGTCAGGTGAAGTAAGGAGGAAGAAATGGGCAATACGACCACACTTGGAAACAAGTCAAAATTCAGAGAGTTGGTGGACAGCTTCGGCCTGCCGCGTCTGATCATCGCGTGCTTCCTGCTGCTGCTGCTCATCGCCGCGCCCTGCGTGGGGCTGGATTTCCCCACACAGATCACCAATATCATCACCCGTTTCAGCTGGAACGCCGTGATGGTGCTGGCCATGGTGCCCATGGTACACTCCGGCTGCGGCCTGAACTTCGGCCTGCCGCTGGGTATCGTGTCCGGACTGCTGGGTGCCACGCTGTCCATCGAGCTGGGCTATACGGGGTTTGCCAGCTTCCTGATGGCCATCCTCATCGCCACGCCCTTTGCCCTGCTGTTCGGCGGCGGCTACGGCTGGCTGCTGAACAAGATCAAGGGCGGCGAGATGATGATCGCCACCTATGTGGGCTTCTCGTCCGTGTCCTTCATGTGCATGATGTGGCTGCTGCTGCCCTACAAGAGCCCAACGATGGTTTGGGGCTTTGCCGGTAAGGGTCTGCGTACCACCATCTCTCTGGAGGGCTTTTACGATCAGTTCCTGGCAAAGTTTTTGCAGATAACTATCCGCTGTAAATCCCTCCGGGACATCATATTTCGGAAGTTTATATTTACCAAACTCAATCTCCACATGACACCGCTCAGCGATCTTAGAAGTATTCTCTAACGCCTCCTGTGCATAAGGAAACAGTGCTTTCATCTCGTCTTCGCTCTTAAGATAATACTGTCCTCCCTCATAGCGCATGCGATCTTCATCCTGTACCTTTTTCTGCGTTTGTATACATAGTAATATATCATGTGGTTCTGCATCTTCTGCCGTGATATAATGCACATCGTTGGTTGCAACCAAAGGAATCTTTAACTCCTCACTCATACGCAAAAGCCCTTGATTCACGGTTGCCTGATCTGCAATTCCATGATCCTGCAGTTCCAGGTAAAAATGATCTTTCCCAAAAATATCATATAGGCGCTCTGCCTCTTTCTTGGCTGTCTCATATTGTCCATACCTAAGTGCCGTGGCAACTGCTCCGGCAAGGCATGCACTAAGCGCGATCACACCTTCGTGATACTTTTCAAGCACTTCATAGTCAACACGAGGTTTATAATAAAATCCTTCGGTAAATCCTTTGGATACGATCTTGATCAGATTCGAATATCCAACGTTATTCTCTGCCAATAACACTAAATGATTGTAACGGCCTTCTCCCTTCGTTACCTCACGATCAAAACGCGATCCCGGTGCAACATATACCTCACATCCGATCACAGGATTGATCCCTGCCGCTCTTGCTGCACGATAAAATTCAATAACACCGTACATATTACCATGATCGGTAATGGCAATATTCTTCATTCCCAATTCTGCAGCTCGCGCGATCAGCTCTTTGATCTTACAGGAACCGTCCAGCAAAGAATATTCGGTATGCACATGTAAATGCGTAAAACTCATCGTTTTCTCCTCTATTTTCCAAAGGCATGTTCCGTTGTCTCCAAGATCGTCTGCACCAGGCTGTCCGGCTCGATCGGCTTGGTCAGATGGCTGTTCATGCCCGCTGCGCGGCATCCCTCTTTGCTCTCTTCGGAGGACTGCGCCGTCATCGGGATGATCGGGACTTGTTTTGCTTCCGGAAGCTCCATGGCGCGGATCTGCCGCGCTGCCTCAAGGCCGCCCATCACAGGCATCATCAGATCCATTAAAATCACATCAAAGGACTGGGCTGCAAGAATGTCCAGGGCCTCCTGTCCGCTGCCTGCGGAAACAGTCTCCAGCTCATTGCTGCTCATAACCTTTTCCAGAAGTTTTACAATAAACGGATCATCATCCACAATCAGTACCCGATCTTTCATACGTTTCTTTTGTTCCCCCTTGCACAAGGTATATCATGAAAAATTGATATATACACAGATTTCAGCAGGATCTGGAAGGAATATCGGGATTCCATTATCAATCAGCAGAAGGAGCAGATGGTTCTGAATGTAAAAAGCCTTCGGGATAATCTGAGACTTTTTATTTCCGAATGTATTGCGGATCTGGATGGGCTTCACCGGCTCAGCTCTGCTCAGAGAGAGGAGAATCAGGAGCTTCTTGAAGATTATGTGGACTCTCACAGCCGTTTTGTGTATGATGTTTGTCTGGAGGAAGCGGATCAGCTTTTGTACAGTACCAGGGGAAGCAGAATTGAGAAAGTATATTCTGACAGCAGAATTGACGAAACAAAGAATTTAATGCTGGCTGAGTTAAATGACGGAAAAATGTATCTGGTTCTCCGGGAAGCTCTGGAGAACGGAAAAAGCCTTTCCATGGTAATTCGACTGGAGGAATATTATCAGGCAATGATAGAAAATCTCCGGATTGGAACAAGCGGGTATGTGATTGTGAAGGATTCCTCCGGGATAATTCTGATGCATCCGGAGCAGCAGCAGTGGGGGATCAATGTAATCGAGGGGCGTATGGCCATGTATCCGGAACTGAATCTGGAAAGCCTGTCCCGGATGATAGATCACCAGAAGCAGGGAATGGAGGGAACAGAGGAATACTATTCTTACTGGTGGACGAAAGACGGGTATCCCAGGGTGAGAAAAATCTGCGCCTATGCGCCTGCCTGGATAGGAGATGATTTTCTGATTGTCAGTGAGGTGATTGATTATGATGATATTTATCAGCCCATTGCATCCGGCGTTCTGAAGCTTTTTTGTTTCTGTCTCTTTATTTTTTCCATTCTGGCAGTGATGACCATGTCTATGCTCCGAATGGCCCGGCAGAGAAAACAGGATACCAGGCAGATTGCTTATCTGACAGAGCTGAACAGGATTCTGGAGGATATGCACCGCAGTGAGGAAACCATTGCCCACCAGCAGCGCCTTCAGATTATGGGAACCATGACAGGGGGAATTGCCCACGAATTCAACAATCTGCTGACGCCGATTATGGGGTATGCCGATCTGCTGATGATGGAGCTTCCGGAGGATTCTGAGCAGCAGGAATATGCCATGGAGATTTGTGAAGCAGCAGAAAAGGCAAAGGATATTGTGTGTCAGATTTCTTCTCTCAGCAGGAAAAACATGGAAACCGTATTTAAAATTGAAAAGGCGGATCGGCTGATTACCCGCGCCATGAAAATGGTTCGCTCTGTCTGTCCGTCCCATGTACATCTGGAGCAGGATATCTGCCTGAATGGAGAGTGTGTGCTGTGCAATGAAACCCAGCTGAACCAGGTGATTTTAAATATCTGTGTAAACAGTGTCCATGCCATCGGTCACAATCCGGGTACCCTCCATGTATCGGCAAGAACCGTGGAGCCGGGGCAGATTCCGGCAGGTCATGATCCGGGAAACTGGGAAAAATATCTCTGTCTGGAATTTCAGGATAACGGCTGAGGGATGAGCAGTGAAGTAAAGGCACGGATGTTTGATCCGTTTTTTACAACAAAAAAGGGCGGAAAGGGAACGGGACTCGGCCTGGCTCTGGTGGAACAGATTGTTGCTTCACACAAGGGCTTTGTGGAGGTGGAAAGCACTCCGGGAGAGGGAACCGTGATGTCTGTATACCTGCCGGTCAGCCAGCAGAAGGAGCAGGAACCCGGGGAAACCGGACCGGAAGAGAACAGAGAAAAACGGGAGGAAAGGGCTTCAGACAGACCGGAACTTTCGATTCTGGCAGCGGATGACAATCCCAAGGTGCTTGGGCTTTTAGAACGGGATGCAGAACGGATTTCAGTAACCCTGAAGGGCTGTATGAGCATGGAGGAGGCTGAGGAGCTTCTGAAATACCAGGAGGACAGAATAGGGAAAAATTTCGATGTAATTGAAAAGGGGGAAAATGACATGAATGAAACGATGCTCGCCATGCTTGGTTTTGCAACGATCGTCATGATCATCGTGCTGCTGCTGCGGAATATTACCGTACCTGCCATTGCGTTTATTGGCGTATCAACGGTTACCGCTCTGATTCTGGTTCTGACAGGAACCTATTCCATCAGCGAGATGGGAGAATTTATTACCGAGGGTGTAAAGGGCGTACACTCTACGGCCGCTTTGTTTATTTTTTCCGTGCTGTTTTTCGGAATTATGACAGATGTGGGAATGTTTGACCGCATTATCAATGCGCTGATGAAGCGGGTGGGAAACAACGTAGTAGGTGTTGCTCTGATGACCTGTATTATTGCCATGATTGGACATCTGGACGGAGGCGGCGCTTCGACCTTTCTGATTACCATTCCGGCTATGCTTCCTGTTTATAAAAAGCTGAAAATGCGTCCGACTACGCTGCTGTTAATCTGTGTAACAGCTATGGGCGTTATGAATCTTCTTCCCTGGGGCGGACCTACCATGCGGTCTGCATCTGTTCTCGGGATTGATGCCAATGTACTTTGGATGAAGCTTCTGCCCATGCAGCTTGTGGGGATTGTAATTGCCCTGTTTACTGCTGTATTCTGGGGAACCGTGGAGAAAAGACGGGGCGCAGGAGAAAACAGCTCCCTGGTAATCGAAGGTTATGAGGAGACTGAGGAGGCAGCACAGGCAGGTGCTGACAACGGACTGGCAAGACCGAAGCTGTTTGTATTTAACCTGATCTGGACTCTGGCAATTATCGTCGCTCTTGTATTTTTAAAGGTTCCCTCCTACTATACCTTTATGGTGGGATGTGTGGTTGCTCTTCTTGTAAATTATCCCGGGGCAAAGCTTCAGGGAAAAATAATCAAGTCTCATGCAGGTCCGGCGCTGACCATGGCCTCTACCATTCTGGCAGCAGGCGTATTCCTGGGTGTGCTTGAGGACAGCCAGATTATGAATCACATGGCAACCATGCTGGCATCTCTGATGCCTCAGTCAATGGGACGGTACCTGCCTCTGATTATTGGTGTGCTTTCCGTACCGCTTACTCTGATGTTCTGTACAGACTCCTATTTCTATGGACTGCTTCCGGTGCTGATTGGAGTCGGAAACCAGTTTGGTGTGGATCCGGCCCATACAGCAATCACCATGGTGGTATGCCGCAACTGCGCTACCTTTATCAGTCCGGTTGTTCCGGCAACCTTCCTGGGAATCGGCCTTGCAGGAGTGGAAATCAAGGATCACATTAAGACCTGCTTCTTCTGGATCTGGGGCGTCAGCATTGTATGTCTGATTGCCGGCCTGGTTCTGGGAGTGTTGACTATCTGATTGAAAACGGCATACAGAATACCGGACCTCCATACCGGTATCTGTAATCCCCATGCCAGCGAAAAGGGAGAACGGTCCGCCTGCAAAACGGTCTGTTCTCTCTTTTTTTGCGCAGGAAATTGAAGAAGCATCTGCAAATTTAATAAAAATGAAAGATTTCCGGGAGGGTAGAGCCATTGCGGTTTTGCAGGCATTTTTGTATAATACTTATAAATGATAATGCAGAACCAATGGTTCTTGAAGGAGGTTTTACCATGAAGAAGAACGGAATCTGGAAAAAAATAGCTGTGGCAGTGTCAGCAGCGGTTCTGTCAGCGGCTTCGGTTATGAGCGTCTGGGCGGCAGCGGAGCGCCTAGATACGGTTGAGAATACCTACTGGGATGAGGAGGGTGATACCATAGCCCGGTGGGATGCGGTAGAGAATGCCTACGAATACGAGGTTTATCTGTACCGCAATGAGCAGAAAACCTCCTCAATCAGGACGAAAAAGGACTATTATAATTTTAAGAAAAAAATGACGGCAGAAGGCGATTATACCTTTAAGGTCCGTGCTCTCGCAAAGGAACGTTCCAGAAATTACCGGGATGGATACTGGTCTGAGGAGTCCGATACCTGTTACATCAGCGCGGATTATGCAGAGATCCTGAAAAGCGGCGGTGAGATCGATACCGATCATTCCGGACCGGGAGTTTCCGGCAGCAGTTCTGCGGAGACGACGGGGACAGACAAGATCAGCGTAGTGTACACTGCCCAGTGGATTCCCACAGAGGATGGTCGCTGGTGGTACCGCAATTCTGACGGAAGTTATCCGGCCGGTGGCTGGTGGAAGGAGCCGGGAACGGAAATCTGGTATTATTTTGATGCGGAGGGCTATATGAAAACAGGCTGGATTGAGGAAAACGGTGTGAAGTATTACTGTCAGCCCTCAGGTGCCATGGTGACCGGAGAACAGACCATCGAAGGAGTTCTTTATCATTTTGACGGTTCCGGCGCCCTTCAGCCGTCATAAGGTTCTGGCGTTTCAAGAAAGTACAAGAATAAATCACCCGTCCCGTCATATATTTAATATCAAAGAAAGTTTTTATGTCATAGGAACTTGCGTCCTATGACATAAAAACGCTCCGCGAGGAACGCCCGCCGCAGGCGGAGAAGCTCGCAAGCGAGCTTCTTTTTTATCTGAGATATTACTGTATGGGGAGGGGTGATTTTGGAACAGCGGGAAGACATTATTCGTATATTTTCTAAAGATATCAGAAACATTCTAAAGCAGGCAGAAGTGGATTTTGGACAGGTACAGGAAATCCGGCTTCGGGTTCAGTCCCCGCTTCTTATCATCTGCAGCAATCAGGAGTATTATCTTACAACAGAAGGAAAAAAAACAGAGGCGGCAGCGGAATGCAGGAAACAGGCTTATGAGGTAACCCGGGCAGATTTAAAGGAAACCCTGGAGTATGTCAGCAGCTATTCTTTGTATGCCTTTGAAGAGGAAATCCGCCAGGGATATCTGACGATTCAGGGGGGACACCGCGTCGGTGTAGCGGGAAAAACCATTGCAGAGGGAAATGGAATACGAAGTATGAAATTTATTTCCTGTATGAATGTGCGCCTGTCCCATCAGATCAAAGGATGTGCAGATCCGGTTATGCCCTGCATTTATCAGAACGGACAGCTGGAAAATGTGCTCATTGTATCGCCGCCCAGATGCGGGAAAACAACGCTGCTGCGGGATCTGATCCGACAGGTATCAGATGGATGGAAAATCGCAGGCTCCGGAGGAAGTGAGGTGTGGATACCGCCGATGACCGTTGGCGTGGTAGATGAGCGTTCTGAGATCGGCGCCTGTTTTCAGGGGGTTCCCCAGAATGATCTGGGAAGCCGCACGGATATCCTGGACTGCTGTCCGAAGGCTCTGGGAATGATGATGCTGATTCGCAGTATGTCTCCTCAGGTGGTTGCTGTAGACGAGATTGGAAGCAGAGAGGATCTGGAGGCGTTGGAGTATGTGATGAACTGCGGGTGCAGGGTGATGGCAACTGTTCACGGAACATCCCTGGAAGATGTAAGGATGAAACCGGTTCTTGGAAAAATGGTAGAGGAAGGCTGGTTTGACCGTTATATTCTTCTGGGAAGCCGGGGAAGGGCGGGACATCTGGAATGTATTTGTGACAGCAGGGGGAAGGTGCTGTATGGAAAGGACAGCAGGGAAACGAGAAGGGAGATATGATCAGAGATGCAGATATGGATGCAGGCAGCAGGAGCAGTGTGTATTGTATCCGGCGCTTCCGGGTTCGGGTTCTGGATGGCGGGAGAATACAGACGGCGGCTGGAGCAGCTTTTGCAGCTGAGGCAGATGATTTATATGCTGAAGGGACAGATTCTTTATGCCAACGCCCCTCTTTCTGAGGCGCTGGAAGCTGTTGGAAAACGTTTTGAGAAGGAATTGTCCGGATTATTTACCGGGGCAGCCGGAAAAATTGAACAGCAGGGAGGAGAAACCTTCTGTCAGATCTGGGAGGAAGAAATCGGAAAGCTGTCAGGTACGGCTCTGACAAAACAGGACAGGCAGTATCTGGCTGATCTGGGAAAGCACCTGGGATACCTGGATCGGGATATGCAGGAGAGAAATCTGCTTCTGTATCTGGAGCAGCTGGACGTGCAGATTCAGCTGCTGAGAGAGCACAGGCAGGAACGGTGCCGCCTGTATTCCAGTCTGGGAATTATGAGCGGTCTGTTTCTGACGATACTGATGATCTGAGGAAAAGGAGAGGACCATGGGGGTTAATCTGATTTTTAAAATTGCTGCAGTAGGAATCCTTGTTTCTGTGATCTGCCAGGTCCTGAAGCACAGCGGAAGAGAGGAGCAGGCCTTTTTAACCAGTCTGGCAGGGCTGATTCTGGTACTGTTCTGGATGGTGCCTTATATTTATGAGCTGTTTGAAACCATTAAAAATCTGTTTGCATTGTAGGGGAATCCATATGACAGTAGTAACAATCGGAATTGTTGGAATTACATCTGTTCTTCTGGCAGTTCAGCTGAAGGGAACAAAAAGCGAATACGGAATTTATCTGGTAATGGCGGCAGGCTGTTTTATGTTTTTTTATGGAGCGGCCCGTCTGGAAAGCATTGTGGAGGGAATGCGGCGTCTGCAGGAGTATGTAAAGATCAGGCCGGTATTTTTGAATACGCTGGTGAAAATGACAGGCATTACTTATATTGTCGAGTTTTCCTCCGGCATATGCCGGGATGCCGGATACGGAGCTGTAGGTACACAGATTGAGATTTTCGGGAAGCTGTCAATTCTTGCAGTCAGCATGCCTGTGGTTCTTGCCCTTATGGAAACTTTGCAGGGATTTCTGGGATGAGGGGAGGAAAGAGGCTGATTCTGGTTTTGGCAGCAGCTGCAGTTCTGGCGGGAACCTGGAGAGGGAATGTATGGGGGCAAAGCGGCGGAGCTCTTTTAGAAGAGCGGAGCGGGGAGACGTTTCCGCGGGAGATGGAAGCGGAGGAACCGGACTGGAGTGAGCTGGATGAGTTTCTGAAGAAGGAGGCAGCCGGGAGCGGAAAGGCGATTTCTTTTTCAGAGCTGGCACGGGCTCTTATGGAAGGACGGGGAAAGGACGCAGGGCGGCTGATTCTGGACGGTCTGAGGGAGAGCTTTCTGGGCGAAATGGAAAATGGCGGAGCCATGGCAGTGCAGCTTTTGACACTGGGACTTCTGGGCGCGGTTTTTTCAGGATTTTCAGAAATTTTTTCCGGAGGGCAGATGTCAGAAGCGGGATTTTTTGTGATTTACCTGATGACATTTACTGTGATGGCAGCTTTTTTTCTGGAAAGTGCAGACACAGCAGTTCAGGTGCTGGAAAAACAGATCCTGTTCATGAAAGCACTGATGCCGTCTTATTTTGCAGCTGTAGTATGGGCAGGAGCTGCAGCAGCCTCCGTTGCCTGGTATGAGCTGGTTTTGTTTTTGATCAGCATGGTGCAGGGAATGTATGTACGTCTGGTTCTTCCCCTGATTCAGATTTATGTGATGCTTGTTCTGGCAGGGAATGTGATGAAAGAAGACATGCTTTCTAAAATGACGGAGCTTTTAAAAACAGGAATTTTCTGGGGACTCCGCTGGCTGTTGGGTCTGGTTGCCGGTTTTCATCTGGTACAGGGAATGGTGCTTCCTTATGCAGATGCGGTAAAAACATCGGGGATGGAAAAGATCCTGCAGGCGATTCCCGGCATAGGTGCGGGAGCAGGAGCTGTGACGAAGCTGGTTTTGGGCTCCGGAGTTCTGATTAAGAATACCATGGGGGCGGCAGCAGTGGTGATTCTGGTGCTTCTCAGCCTTGCACCCTTAGTAAAGCTGTGGTTTTTTTTCATGGTGTACCGGATTGTGGCGGCCGTTCTGGAACCGGTAGCTGATAAACGTCTGGTGGGATGTATCAGCGGTGTGGCAGAGGGGCAGAAAATGCTTCTTCACGCGGCAGTTTTGGGACTGGTTTTATTTGTCATTACCATTGCTTTGATCTGTGTGGGAACCAATGCCGCATATCTGGCATAGGAGAAAAATTGGAATAAAGAAGGGCAGAACCGCAGAAAAACAGGAAAAGAGAGGGAGGAGGAAATGAAGGAATTATATCAGTGGATTCAGAATCTGACTGGATTTTTCCTTTTTCTGTCAGTAGCTGAGCGTCTTCTTCCCGGAAAACAGTATGGAAAGTACCTGCGCCTGTTTTCTGGAATGATTCTGGTTTTTATTGTTCTGCAGCCGCTGACAGAGGGGATGCATCTGGAGGATACCATTGCCGGATATTACGAAAGCTTTCTTTTTCAGGAGCAGACAGAGGATTTGAGGAGGAATATGCTTGGAATGGAAAAACAGCGTCTTTCCGGTGTGATCCGGCAGTATGAGGCGGCTGTCGAGGAGGATGTGATTCAGGCAGCCGGGGAAATGGGAATCCAGGCGGCAGAATGCAGTGTGAGGATAGAGGACAGGGAGGACAGTCCGGACTTTGGCACCATCCGCACCATCCGCCTGACTGTGAAACAGGAGAAGCATGCGGAAAAATCCGGGCAGGCAGGAAGTTCCACGGCGGAAGAGCAGGAAAAAAGTAAGGTGACAGAAACTGTGGAACCTGTAAGGCCTGTAACACCGGTAGAAGTGAGCGCAGCAGGGCCTGAAGGCAAGGCAGAGACGGGAACACATCAGGACGGGGAGAAAACGGAACAGGTACTGTCTGAAAAAATTCTGGGGGAAACAGGACAGAAGCTGAAACAGCTGAAAGAGAAGCTGGAAGTTTATTATCATCTGGAGGAAGGCAATGTGGAAATTCAAGTGGCCCCGGGGGCGTGAACCATGGCTGTTTTTAGTGGCAGCCGGTGTGATTTTATGTATTCTGGCTTTTCCTGCAGGACAGAGGAAAACTTTATCAGAAAATGGGAGAGGGAGTGTGCTGGAGCGGACAGAGCGTACGGACAGGGGAAGGGCGGAAGCGGATGACGGAGGAAATCAGAAAAATGCCGGAACCGGGGAAGGTTCTGATTGGGACGGTACAGAAAAGGAAGAACGATCGGATACTTTATGGGAGGCTGCTTCAGAAAGGAGCGGAGCGGCCACCTATGAACAGGTGCTGGAGCAGAGAGTCCGTTCCATACTGAAAAATGTGGAAGGGGTGGGGGAGCTGGAGGTGATGATTGTGCTGAAAGCTTCCTCGGAAAAGATTATTCATGTAGATGAAAATGGATCCAGCTCTTTGACAGAGGAGAAGGACAGCAGCGGCGGAACCAGAAAACTGGAAAACAGAGAACAGGAAATCACCACGGTTCTTGTTTCTGGAAACAGTCAGAACCGGCCTATTGTGGAGAAAGAACTGTATCCGGAGATTTCAGGCATCATTATCAGCGCTGAGGGAGGCGGAACACCTTCTGTAAAAGCAGAGATTGTTTCTGCCATGGAGGCGTTGTTCGGGCTTCCTGCACATAAGATCAAGGTATTAAAAAGGACTCCGTAGGTGCATAAATTTCAGGATAACGCATAGGATAAAGTATGAATGCGGGTGGAATAAAGGAGTGCAGGGTATGAAATTCAAGAAGGCAGAAAAGCATCTGAAGGATGTGAATATGAAAAAGCTGTTTCGAAGAAATCAGATCATAATTACGACTCTGGCGATTATGATTGCAGCAGCAGGATATTTAAATTATGCGGGCAAGCAGGAGCTGGAGGCAGGAGCAGAGGGAGGAATCCTGCCGGCGGGAGCACTGGAGATTTCAGACGAGGATATTCTGGCAGAAAACCAGGCGGCCAGCTATCAGTTCTCCGGAGAAATAGAGGAGGCGCAGCCGCAGTCTGGTGAAAACAGCACACAGACAGGAACCCAGCTGCCGGCTTCGTCAGATGCTGGAAATCCGGCGGCTTCAGCTGACCAGGCAGAACCGGCAAATCAGGCAGAACAGACGGGAACACAGCTTGCGGAAATAGACAGCTGGGATGAGGAAGCAGGGATGGAGAATCCCGGAGAAGCAGTTTTGACCAGCGGTCTGACCGTATCAGACTACATAGCCGGCGTGCAGCTGAACAGAGAGCAGATTCGGGCAAAAAACAGAGAAACGCTGAACAGCATTATTAATAACACCAATATAGAGGAGGCAGCCAAGCAGGATGCCATCCAGAATATGATTGCCATGACGGCTGTTGCCGAAAAGGAAAATGCGGCAGAGACA
>OHEP01001480.1_pt1 | contig 11969 bp, 9 predicted proteins | sample 1567271 | NCBI WGS metagenome assembly OHEP01 (sample SAMEA3879577, study PRJEB24766) | human gut metagenome | biome: human-associated habitat; feature: feces | place: USA | collected 1985/1987
ACAATACCTTATTCTTCTGTTTTACCTGACGGTAACGAAGAATTTCTGCATCATATTCAAAGAAGTCATAACCAACAAATTCAGTTTCTCCTTCTTTCAGAATAATCCAGTCGCCTGTTTCTACAGCGGCAGCATTACGGGCACGTTCTTTCTGCTTCTGCATTTCCGCATGGAACGTTTCTTCGTCCACGGTCATGCCGTTCTCACGGCAGATGAGTTCCGTCAGGTCGAGTGGGAAACCGTAGGTGTCGAACAGCGTGAATGCTTCCACGCCGTCTATGACGGTCTTCCCTGATGCGCGCGTTTCGGCCATCACACGGTCGAGCAGGCGGATACCGGTTTCCAAAGTGCGCAAGAAGGAGTCTTCTTCCTCTTTCATCACTTTGGAGATGAGCACCTTTTGGGCTTCCAATTCCGGGTAGGATTTTCCCATTTCCTGCACGAGCACGGGCAGGAGCTTGTACATGAAAGCTTCTTTTTGCCCTAAGAACGTGTAGGCATAGCGTACGGCGCGGCGCAGGATACGGCGGATGACGTAGCCGGCTTTGGCATTGCCCGGCAACTGGCCATCGGCAATGGAGAAAGCTATGGTGCGCAAGTGGTCGGCCACTACGCGCATGGCCACGTCCTTCTTCGGGTCTTCACCGTACCGGCAATCCGATAAATCACCGATTACCCGGATAATGGGTTGGAACACGTCTGTGTCGTAATTGGAACGTTTGCCTTGCATCACGGCGCACAAACGTTCGAACCCCATACCCGTGTCGATGACTTTGGCCGGAAGGGGCTCTAGGCTTTGGTCGGCCTTACGGTTGTATTGCATGAACACGAGGTTCCATATTTCGATGACCAACGGGTTGTCCTTGTTCACCAGTTCGCGACCGGGAACTTTCGCTTTTTCTTCCTCCGGACGCAGGTCGATATGGATTTCGGAACAGGGACCGCAGGGACCCGTGGCACCCATTTCCCAAAAGTTGTCGTGCTTGTTGCCGTTGATGATGTGGTCTGCCGGCACGTGCTTCGCCCAGTATGAAGCCGCTTCGTCGTCGCGCCCAAGCCCCTCGTCTTCCGAGCCTTCGAACACCGTAACGTAAAGGTCTTTGGGGTCGAGGTGGAGCACATCCACCAGATATTCCCATGCCATGTCGATGGCTCCCTCCTTGAAGTAGTCGCCGAAGCTCCAGTTGCCGAGCATTTCGAACATGGTATGGTGGTAAGTGTCATGGCCTACTTCTTCCAAATCATTGTGTTTGCCGCTGACACGGAGGCATTTCTGCGAATCGGTGCAACGTTTGCTTGTGGCGGGACGGTTGCCCAGGATGATGTCTTTGAACTGGTTCATGCCCGCATTGGTAAACATCAGCGTCGGGTCGTCTTTGATGACCATCGGCGCAGACGGGACAATAAGATGCCCCTTAGACTCGAAGAACTTGACGAACGAGTCGCGGATTTCGTTTGCAGTCATTTGATTTTTATTTTATGCGTTACTATTTTCCAAAAAGTTTTGCAAAGATAGGCCGTTTTGCCTACTTTTGCAAGGAAATGACTGGAAACGAACGGAAAAAGAGTTGAATTATGGCACTGAATCCGAATAAGGAGTTGAAACTTTATTATTCCATTGGAGAAGTGGCGGAAATGCTGGGGGTGTCCGAGACTTTGCTGCGCTACTGGGAGAAAGAATTCCCCACGATAACCCCTAAAAAATCGGGACGAAACATTCGGCAGTACTCGCAGGAGGACATCGAACAAGTACGCCTGATTCACCATTTGGTCAAGGTGAAAGGCATGAAGCTGGCGGCAGCCCGCAAGGCTTTGCGGAACAGTAAGGGAGAAGTGGAGCGGAATATGGAGATTGTCGGCCGCCTGCAAGCCGTCCGCGAGGAGTTGATGCAAATAAAAAAGGAATTAGACGGTTTGGTCTGATTCCTTTCTATGGTGTGCGGCCGGGAATGTCTCAGTCTATTCGGGTCACTTCTTCTATACCGGTCATTGTTGCAGATGGTTTTGACATCCTCCACATCGTGTACTCCCAATTGTATTTCGCAATCGAATATGCCGTCCTTTGTCGAGACGGTCAATTTGTAGATATTGATGTTAAGCTGGTTGGACAGTACACCGGTCATTTCATGCAGGATACCGATATTGTCGATGCCGCTGACTTTGATGGTGGCGGGGAAGAACAACGTTTTATGTACGTCCCACGTAGCCGCGAGAATATGATTACCGTCGCTGGTCTTGAGTTTGGCGGCCACTGGACATTGGCGTTTGTGAATGTAAATGTGCTTGTCGCTGTCGATATATCCCAGCACATCGTCGCCCGGGATGGGGTGGCAACATTCCGCAATAATGAAATTCTGAATGTTTTCTTCGTTCAGAACCACTGTTTTTTTCCGGTCTATGGAGATCGGTTGTTCCGGGGTCGGTTTCTCTTTTGTTTTTGAAGAAGGAGACTTCTTCTTCAGGAAGGGGATGAAATGTGTCCAACTGTTGCCCTTGTTCCCTTGTTTCTCATGAAGCACATTCAAGTCGGCCGTGCCTAACACGACGTTTTTGCTGCCTATGGCCTGGAAGAGTTCTTCGCGGAACTTGATGCGGTGCAAGTCGCATAGTTTATCGATGTTCATGCTGTTGGGTTCAACCTCTGCTTTTTCGAAGAATTCGTTAAGTATCTCTTCTCCTTGCTTTTGCAGCTCGCGTTCTTCGCGGCGCAGGATGGCTTGTATCTTGTTTTTGGCCTTGGCTGTGGTGGCGAAGTTGATCCACTCTTTCTGTACCCGTTGGGTTTTCGAGGTCAGGATTTCCACTTGGTCGCCGCTTTGTAATTTGTGGCTGAGCGGTACCAATTTATGATTCACCTTCGCACCGATGCAATGGCTGCCGAGAAACGTGTGGATACTGAATGCAAAATCGAGTGCCGTGCAGTCGGCCGGCATCGTCTTGAACTCCCCTTTGGGCGTAACTACGAAGATTTCCGAGGCGTAGAGGTTCAACTTGATGGCATCGAGGAAGTCCAAGGCGTTCGGCTGTGGGTCGTCCAGGATTTCTTTGATGGTGTGGAGCCATTTTTCCAGTTCGTCTTCGCTGTCTGCTGTCGTTTTGCTGCCTTCTTTATATTTCCAATGGGCGGCAAATCCTTGCTCTGCCATCTCGTCCATTCTTGTGGAGCGGATTTGCACTTCTATCCATTGGCCCGTCTTACTCATGAGCGTGACATGCAGAGCTTGGTAGCCATTGGCTTTCGGGTGAGTCAGCCAATCGCGCAACCGTTCGGGATGCGGCTTGTATATACGGCTGGCACACACGTAGATGCGGAAACATTCGCTGATTTCGTCTTCTGCCCTTTGCGGTTCGAAGATGATTCTTACGGCCAGGATATCGTAGACTTCTTCGAACTCGATATGCTTGTTTTGCATCTTGCACCAAATGGAATAAGGTGTTTTGATGCGTGCTTTGATGGTATAGGTAAGCCCCATCTTGTCCAATGCCTCGCGGATGGGGCGCGTGAAATCTTCAAAAAGGGTTTCACGATGGGCGCGGGTTTGTGCCAGTTTGTCGATAATTTGCTGGTATTCCTCAGGATGCTCGTACCGGAAACTCAGGTCTTCCAGTTCTTCTTTGATTTTGTTCAGTCCGAGACGATTGGCCAGCGGCGCATAAATATAAAGAGTTTCCCCTGCTATCTTATATTGTTTGTTGGGGGGCTGCGAGCCTAACGTACGCATATTATGCAACCGGTCGGAAATCTTGATGAGAATCACCCGGATGTCGTCGCTCATGGTCAGCAACAGTTTCTTGAAAGACTCGGCCTGGGCAGACGCCTTGTCGCCGAAGATGCCTCCCGATATTTTCGTAAGCCCGTCTACGATTTGAGCGATTTTAGGACCGAAAATGTTGGAGACGTCTTCCACGGTGTAGTCAGTGTCTTCTACCACGTCGTGGAGCAAGGCGGCACAGATGGAGGTAGAACCCAAGCCGATTTCGCTGCATACGATTTGGGCTACGGCCAGCGGATGCATGATGTAAGGTTCGCCGGAAAGGCGGCGCACTCCTTTGTGGGCTTGTTTGGCAAAATTAAAAGCCTTGGTAATGATTTCCACCTTTTTGCGGTGGCGTGACGCCAAATAAGTATTTATCAGATGCTGAAAAGCATCATTTACCATTTTCTCTTCGTCAAGTTGTTTTTTGGCAGAATCTTCCATGGTCACCTCCTTTTGTCTTTTGCGACTGTTTTATCTGACTTTCAGTTTTTTCCCGGCTCGTATGCTTGTACCTTTTATACCGTTGAGGCGTTTGAGTTTGGATACGGTCGTTCCGTAACGTTTCGCAATCGTCGAGAGAGTCTCTCCCGAACGTATGGTGTGGGTTCTCGATTTGCTGCGGCTGCTCTTGCTGCTGCGTGAACGTGTAGCAGATGATTTTTTTGCAGATTGGCTTACAGCCACTTCGCTACGGTTGGTGAACAGTTCGTCCGACTTATAGGTGTAAACGGAATCTCCGGCCGCAATGAACGCGCTGATACCGTGGGTAGGCAGGCGGAGAATGCAGCTTTTTTTGGCGCCCGGAATAAGTCCCGTACGGTATTGCGGATTAAGGGCTTTGACTTCTTCCGCCTTGACGTTGCATACAGCTACGATTTGGTCGAAATGCACGTCGCGGTCAACGATGATGGTGTCCGTGCTGGGAGGCAACGTAGTGGTCATCGGGCATATATTATGTTCGCAATAATAGTTCATGACGTAATTGGCGGCAATGAAGGCCGGTACGTAACCTCTTGTTTCCTGCGGAAGATAAGGATAGATTTGCCAATAATCCCTGCTTCCCCCTGCGCGTCGGATAGCCTTGTTTACGTTGGCCGGCCCGCAGTTGTAGGCTGCAATGACCAAAGTCCAGTCGCCGAAAATCTGATAAAGGTCTTGCAGGTAATGTGCGGCTGCATACGAGGATTTGATGGGGTCACGTCGTTCGTCTATCAGACTATTGACATCGAGGCCGTACACTTTACCGGTAGAAATCATGAATTGCCACAATCCGGCTGCACCGACCCGGGAGGTGGCTCCAGGGTTGAGGGCGGACTCGATGACCGGCAGGTATTTCAGTTCCAAGGGTAACTGGTAACTTTCCAATGCTTCCTCGAATATGGGTACATAGAAATTATTGGCTGCCAGCATGTAAGATACGGAGCGTCTCAGCCGTGTACAATATTGGTCGATGAATTTCCGTACCACCTCGTTATAGGGCATTTCTATGACGTTGGGCAGGCGGTTGAGTCGCGAGATGTATTCCTCCTTGCTGTATTGCGGATTCTCGTCCGAACTTTCGCATTTCTCATCCACTCCCAGATAGTTCTTGGTGTTCCATTCTTGCAACAGGCTGTCTATTTCATAGGTCATACCTTCCGGGAGACCGATCACTTCGTCTTTTCCCGTCTGGTCGTCGTGTACGGTGATGTCGTTTTGTGCTTTCATCCCCGTAGCCAATAAAGCTGCTATACAGAATAATCCGATTTTCTTCATCATGGTTTAAAAGTTTAAATTACATTGGACGCCTACCGAAGCCTCCCGTCCCCGTCCGCCAAAATTAAAGACGGCCGGTTCGATTCGCAAACCCAAATCTTTGGAAATGTCGAAAGACGAGAGTTCCGCGTCCACGTATGCGTCTACTACCGACAGCAGATATACGGCTATCATGGCGAATATACTCATGTCCCGGTACTTGCGGTAATAGTTCTTTTTGTTCTTGAATATTTCTTTGTATTGGTCTTCCCGGCCTGCAATGCTGTAATTCAACGGGAGCATATTTTCGTAGCTCTTCGTGTTGGGGTCGTCATCCATAATATCCAGATAGGCTTGTGAATAGTCGCCATACATCTGGTTGTTCCACGTCAGGGCATAGAGGCAACCTAAAAAGCCGCCGTAGACAATAGGTATTTTCCACAGTTTGCGGTTGTAAATCTGTCCGGCTCCCGGAATAATCAGGGATAACCATAGGGCACGCTGTGGATTGGGAATGAAACGCTTTTCCATAAAAGAGGGCGTGTGGCAGAGCAATGAATCGCTTTTCAGGCCGATGGCAGTGGAATCCAATGCGGTTGCTGTGGTGTCCGTCAACGTTCCTGCGGACGGCAAACTGTCGCCGGGCGTGGGGGGCGTTTCGGTGATAACGGGTGGAATGCTGTCTTTGGCCGTAACGGCCAACGTGTCGGCAAGCAAGGGTACTGCGGTGGGCACGGAGTCGTGTACGGCAGGTATACTGTCTGCTGCCGGAGACGTTTGTCCCCAAACTGAAGACATCCCGCCGTGCATGAACAAGATGCCGAGCAGGATGAGTGAATGACGATATAAGAGTTTAATACACTTCAACTTTTTAAACGGTCAAACAGTTCGATAATACGTTCCAATTCTTCTTCATTCGCAAACGGAATGCTGATTTTACCCTTGCCTTTATCCGAGCAAGTGAGTTGTACTTTGGCTTGAAAGAATTTAGATAGACTTTGTTTCAAAACGTTGTATTCTTCGGGAAGACGTGCTCCCTTCGGTGTGATTTTTTTACCTCCGCTTTTTACGCTTTCGCCCTCCGTGAGAGCTTTGACCATTTCTTCTACCTTCCGGACGGAAAGGTTCTCCTGAATGATTTGCTGGAATAGTTTGATTTGCAGTGTAGGGTTATCCAAAGCGAGTAGGGCGCGTGCGTGTCCCATGTCGATGTCTTTGTTTTGCAAAGCCATCTGAATAGGAGCGGGCAAACGGAGCAGACGCAAATAGTTCGTGATGGTAGAGCGGTTTTTACCGATGCGTTCACTCAATTTCTCTTGCGTCAGGTTGTATTGTTCGATAAGATGTTGGTAGGCCAGTGCGATCTCCACCGAATTCAGGTCTTCGCGTTGGATGTTCTCTATCAAGGCCATTTCCATGACATTCTCGTCATCTGCCGTACGTATGTATGCCGGGATGGTGTGCAGGCCGGCTTGTTTGGAAGCTCTCCAGCGCCGTTCTCCGGCGATGATCTGAAACGTGTCGTCTTCCATCTTGCGGAGTGTGATGGGTTGTACGATGCCGATTTCCGCAATGGAGTCGGCCAGCTCGCGCAGACTTTCAGGGTCAAAATCCCTTCTCGGCTGGTTGGGATTCGGAGAAATCTTGTCCAGTTCGATTTCATTGATGGTAGAGGAACCGTCCGTGTGGACTTCCTTGGTGGAAATCAGAGCGTCCAGTCCTCGTCCTAAAGCAGGGTATTTCTTGTGTACAGCCATTCTTTTTTCTGTTATTTGTCTTTTTCAATAATTTCTTTCGCCAAAGCCAAATGGTTCTTGGAACCTGTGGAATCCGTGTCGTACAGGATAACCGGAAGACCGTGGCTCGGGGCTTCGCTGAGTTTGACGTTCCGTTGGATGACGGTTTTGAAGACTAATTCCTGGAAATGCTTTTTTACCTCATCATAAATCTGGTTGGCCAGACGCAGGCGGCTGTCATACATGGTCAGCAAGAAACCTTCGATTTCCAAAGACGGATTGAGCTTGGATTTGATAATCTTGATCGTATTGAGAAGTTTGCTGATACCTTCCAATGCGAAATATTCACACTGGACCGGGATGATTACGGCATCGGCTGCCGTCAATGCGTTTACGGTGATGAGGCCTAATGAAGGGGAACAATCTATCAAAATGTAATCGTATTCGTTCTTCATGGGGGAAAGGATACCCGTCAGCACTTTTTCCCGATTGGGAAGGTTCAGCATTTCTATTTCCGCACCGACCAAATCGATGTGCGAAGGAATGATGTCCAATCCCTCGATATCCGTAGTATAAATGGCATCGCACGGATCTGCGTGATCGATGATACATTCATAGATAGAGCAGTCTATTTCAGATACGTCTACTCCCAAACCGGAAGACGCATTGGCCTGAGGATCCGCATCGACAAGCAAGACCTTTTTTTCCAATGTCGCTAAAGAGGCGGCCAGATTCATCGAAGTCGTGGTCTTTCCGACCCCTCCTTTCTGATTTGCTAAAGCAATAATCTTTCCCATATCCTAATATTTGGTTTGCACAAAAGTAACGTATTCCTGACTACTGCGCTTTAGAGAATGCAGATAGAAACGTTAAATTGTTGAAAACTCGACTATATTGTTAATAACTGCGAGGAACATCATGCCGCAAAGATAATGTTTTTCGGTGAAAGCACTGAGCTTTTAAACCTTTTTTCGTACTTTTGTGGAAACAAATATAGGTGAAAATGAACGACATGAGGCCGCTTATCCTACTCTCGAACGATGATGGAGTACAGGCAAAAGGATTGAACGAATTAATAGATATGTTGTCTCCCTTGGGAGATATTCTTGTAATGGCGCCGGACAGTGCCCGTTCCGGTTCCGCGTGTGCGATTACGGCACACGACCCTTTACGTTATCGCGTCGTGGCTGTGCGTCCGGGTATAAAAATCTGTGCGTGTAGCGGGACTCCGGTAGACTGTGTGAAACTGGCACTTGAAATGGAAACCGGCCGTAAGCCGGATGTGGTGGTCAGTGGCATCAACCATGGGGACAATTCTTCTGTTAACGTACATTATTCGGGGACGATGGGTGTGGTGTTGGAAGGCTGCATGAAAGGCATCCCGTCTATCGGTTTTTCCTTGTGCGATTTCGATGCGGATGCTGATTTTTCTCCTACCGTCCCATACGTGCGAGGCATTGTGGAGCGTGTGTTGAAAACGGGATTGCCAGCAGGGGTATGTCTGAATGTAAACTTTCCCCGACCGTCGGGACAGGGTTACCGTGGGACGAAGGTATGCAGGATGGCCCGTGGTCTAACGAGTTGTATGCAGCCGACCATCCTCGGGGCGGAAAATATTTTTGGCTCACCGGTGAGTATACCAACAAGGAACCGGAGTGTACGGATACGGATGCGTGGGCTTTGGCGCACAGCTATGTGGCGGTAACTCCCGTCACGGTGGACGTGACAGCTTATCAGGCCATGGACGGACTCAAAGACTTGGAAGTTTTATGAAATATTATCTGATTGTCGGTGAGGCCAGTGGGGATTTGCATGCGTCTCATCTGATGAAAGAACTGAAAGCCCGGGATGCCGAAGCGGATTTCCGCTTTTTGGGGGGAGACCTGATGAAGGCGCAGGGCGGGACTTTGGTTCGGCATTATAAAGAATTGGCTTACATGGGGTTTATTCCCGTGTTGCTCCATTTGCGCACGATACTGCACAATATGAAGGCGTGCAAACGGGACGTGTTGGAATGGAATCCCGATGTGTTGATTCTGGTGGATTATCCCGGTTTCAACTTGTCTGTGGCGGAATTCGTGCATGTGCATAGTCCCATACCGGTATATTACTATATCTCTCCCAAGATATGGGCATGGAAGGAGTATCGTATCAAGAATATCAAACGCGATGTGGACGAGCTTTTTTCCATACTTCCGTTTGAAGTGGATTTCTTTGAGGGAAAGCATCATTATCCTATTCACTATGTGGGTAACCCTACATTGGACGAAGTGGAGGCTTACAAAAGGGAAAACGAAAAAGACTTCGGACGTTTTGCGGAAGACAACGGACTGGAGGGCAAGCCCGTCTTGGCTTTGTTGGCCGGGAGCCGTAAGCAGGAAATCAAGGACAACTTGCCCATGATGGTAGAAGCGGCTTCCGTTTATGAGGGGCAGTATGAGTTGGTGTTGGCGGCAGCCCCTAATATAGACCCTGAATTTTATGGAAAAGTGTTACGGGGCAGCCGTGTGAAAATCCTGTACGGCCAGACCTATCGTATATTGCACCACGCCTGCGCAGCTTTGGTCACGTCCGGGACGGCCACGTTGGAGACAGCCCTTTTCCGGGTGCCCCAAGTGGTGTGTTATTATACGGCCTGCGGCAAACTGGTTTCTTTCTTACGTCGGCATATCCTGAAAGTCCGTTATATTTCGCTGGTCAATCTGGTCGCCGGGCGAGAGGTGGTCAGGGAGTTGGTGGCCGATGGGATGAGCGTGGGGAATATACGGGAGGAACTTTCCCGGATTCTGCCTGGCGGAAACGGACGCACGGCCATGTTGCAGGGCTATGAAGAGATGGCCGTCAAGTTGGGGGATACTGGTGCGCCCGCGAAGGCGGCAAGTCTCATGCTTCGTCTGTTGGAGCGTGGCGTGGGACGGAGAGCCACTTCCGATAGCTGTCGTTAAGACAGACCTGTATGGATAATGAAAGAGCGGGAACCGTTGCTTCGAGTCAACGGTTCCCGCTTCTTGTATCAGGTATGGCCGTCATGGCCGGGTTGTCTTTTTCTCCTTATTATAATAAGGTAAGGGTGTAGAGGTAGATGACAGAAGCCGGAATGGCCAGCAACGAACTGTCGAAACGGTCGAGCATCCCTCCATGTCCCGGCAGGATATTGCCGCTGTCTTTGATTTGCAACTGCCGTTTCAGAAGGCTTTCCACAAGGTCGCCCCACGTACCGAATATTACTACTGTGAGTGCCAGTCCCAACCATTCCCATCTGTCGAGCGACGGTTCGAAGCAGGCAAAAATCTGTGAAGCGGCTACGGCTGACAATCCTCCTCCGACGGAACCCTCCCACGACTTGTTCGGAGAGATGCGCGGGAACAGTTTGTGACGACCGAAAAGCGAACCGAAACAGTAAGCTCCGGAGTCGCTGGCCCAAAGGAATACGAATACGGACAACGGAAGCATGCCCGCATAGGCCACACCGATGCTGTAAGACGCTTCGGGTTGGTAAGTCAGGATATTGAGCGACGCAAACGGCAGGGCCACGTACATCTGGCTCATCATGGTATAGGCCCAGTTGTTCAGTGCATGTTCGCTTTTCAGGTAAAGTTCACTGACCAGCAGGTACACCACTGACAACAGATACGGGATGAATACCCCGGAAGGAGTAAGATTGCTGCAAAAGCCCGAAACGGCTAAAAAAAGGTAAATCCCGGCCACCGTACAAATCACCGCATTGGTTTGTACATCGGCCCGTCGGTTCACCACTTGGCAAAACTCCCATACGCTCAGACCCGTTATCACGGCAAAGAGCAGGGTGAATGTGACGTTACTCCATAAAATACCACCCACCAGTACCGCTACGAAAGCGATACCGGTGGCTGTGCGGAGACATAAATTCTTTATTTTATCGGTCATTTTTCTTTAGGGGCTTGTGTGTCTTGCGGTTTCTCGGCCTCGTGATCGGATGCTTGTGCCGTGGTTTCCGTAGGATGTTCGGACGAGATTTCCGTCGGTTGCTCATCCGAGGCTGGCGCACCCTGTTCTTCTTTTTGCTCGTCAGACTCCTGAGTCATCTCGTCTCCCGGGAGTTCTTCGTTCATGCTAAGCAACTCTTCCGTACGGCTGGTCCACGGCCGTTTGCCGAAAATCTTCTCCACGTCTTCGGCGAAAATCACTTCGCGCTCCACCAACACTTTTGCCAATTCCGCATGCCCGTCCTGATGTTCGCGTAACAAAGATTTGGCCCGTTCGTATTGTTCGGCAATCATGTGCTTCACTTCCTCGTCAATCAGTTGTGCGGTCTGGTCGGAATAAGGCTTCGTAAAGTTGTATTCGTCGTTGTTGTAATAACAGAGGTTCGGCAATCGTTCACTCATACCCAGATAGGCAATCATGCTGTAAGCCTGTTTGGTCACGCGTTCCAGGTCGTTCAACGCTCCGGAAGAAATGTGTCCCGTGAATAATTCTTCGGCAGCCCGGCCACCCAATGTGGCACACATTTCGTCGAGCATCTGCTCTTTGGTCGTAATCTGTCGTTCTTCGGGCAGATACCAGGCGGCTCCCAGTGCACGTCCGCGCGGCACGATGGTCACTTTAATCAGCGGGTTGGCATATTGCAAGAACCAGGAAATGGTGGCATGTCCCGCTTCGTGCAAGGCTATGGTCTGCTTTTCTTCCACCGTCATGACTTTGGTCTGTTTCTCCAGTCCTCCGATAATACGGTCTACAGCACTGAGGAAATCTTCTTTGC
>OHEP01001485.1_pt1 | contig 11929 bp, 10 predicted proteins | sample 1567271 | NCBI WGS metagenome assembly OHEP01 (sample SAMEA3879577, study PRJEB24766) | human gut metagenome | biome: human-associated habitat; feature: feces | place: USA | collected 1985/1987
CGGTCCTGTGTTTTTTTGCGTAAATACTTTTACTTGTTTGTGGTTCTTTTCTATTTTTTTTAAAATACTTAATGTATTATCAGTTGAACCATCATCTACACAAATCACTTCATAATTTTGATATGTTTGCTCAAATATCATATCAAATATTTTTTCACAAAATTTTTCTCCGTTATAAAATGGAATAACTAAACTAATTTTCATTTTTCATCTTTCTCCTTAACATTTTTTTTATTCTGTAAACCCAATCGTTCATTTTTAATATTTTAAAGACCAAATATATAAGAACTGCATTTGCTATAAAAAGAACCAAACAAATAATAAACCAAATAAATATATTTGATGTTGTAATTTTAAATAAGTTATTTAGAAAGCAAAATAATATAAATGTAATGGAAACTATTATAAAATTTTTGTAAAAGTCTTTTTTTGATTCCTTTTTAAATACATTTTTATATAACACCCTTGGTTTAATTATATAATCTGCAATTATATAGGATATTGATGTTGCCAAAACTATTCCAGGAATTCCCAAAAGAATCATTCCAATTGCAGATAATACCAAATTAGATATAGCTTCTACAATTGTACAAATTTTGGTTTCTTTAAATAATCCTGTTGAATTAGTATAAACATACAAAGTTGAACTATTTATACTTAAAAATAACATTAAAATAAAACAAAATGCAAGCAACTTACTAGTAACTACTTCTCCTTCATAAAATATATCTATAAAGGGATTAATTGCAAAAATTAAAGATGCACATATTACTATAGAAACAAATGACATCAATGAATTTAATTCAAGAAAAACATTATAATTTTCTTTTTCTGAATCCCCTAACATTTTAATTCCAACTAATGAATATAATGAAGAACTAAATTTACTTAGTAATGTTTTAATAGCATTTATAACATACATATATGATGAATAAACAACTACTTTTGCTAAACCTGTAAAAGTTGAAATCATTATCATATCTACATTATTAGCCACTACTCCGCCAAGTTTATGAACAATAAGATGCTTCGTTCCTTTCCAAGCTGAGTAATCTTTTTCAACTTTTAAGTCAACTTCTGGAAATTGTTTTTTCATTGCATACTTTACTGCAAAATTAGTAATTATCATTATACATAATGAAACGATTAATATTTTAATTAAGTCGAAACCTATAAATAATAAAGCAATTTCGCTTATAGTCTTAACTAGTAAACCTATTTGATATATTAAATTTGGCAAATACTTTTTTTCTTTAGCATCAAAATATATACTGTAAGGTTTAAAGAAGTAACTCATAACATTAATCAATAAGAAAATTATAAATGAAGTAATAATATAACCATTACTTATTGTATTGTCTTTAATAAAATAATGAATAAAAAAAGAAAAGATAATACCTATAAAAATCATTCCAAGACCAATTATTTTGAAAATTCTATTAGTACCACTTAAAATACTATTTACCTTCTTTTGATCTTTATCACTTATTGGTTTATATAACGAATATAATGCAGCAGTTGAAAATCCTGCTTCGGTTAGATTTATATACGCAAAAAATTGACCAAACATTTGATAAAGTCCAAGAATGTCAGTGCCGAGATACTTTAAAAAGAATTTAATTCTAAAGAATCCCAGAAACATAATTAAAATTTCTGGAACTGTTTCAGTAATATAATTTATAATTGCCTTTTTAGTTCGCATTTTTGTTCCTTTCTAATTTTTAGACTTTTTATTTTTTTCTATTGGAAGTTTAATCATATCTCCCATTTTTTTAACAAAATCTTTTGGTGTTGATTCATTATAACCACCATTATGATAAAATGTCATTTCACTAAAATAAATCTTGCCGTCAATATTATACATATCTACTCTTACTTCAGGAAATGGTTTAGATAATCTTTCGGCAATTTCTATCATTTTGTCTAAATTATTTGGTTTTTCAATCAATTTAGGATCAAAATTATCATCACTGAATCTAACATCAAGATAATTAAAATCTCTATCATAAAAATTTTTTTCAACTGTGTCTCTATGACTACCATCTTCGTGACTACATGATAATGTGACTGTAACAAACTCAACTTTTCCATTAAAGCAAAATAATTTATAATCCATTGGAGAAACTTTATCTTTTTCTACAAGTATTTTTTCACAAATTATTTTTGGTTCAATGTTTTTATATCCCCATTCTCTATGAACGTTAAAATAGTTTGTTTTTAAAGATTTGTTAAAAATTTTTTTGTATTTTTTGTAATCAAAAGGTTTATTTTTATCATAAATAATATTGGTTCCAGATCCATGCGTAGTTTTTATAAAAAATCTATCTGGCAATTTATCAAATTCTATATCTTCAAATTTATTATATACTGCGTATTTTTCAACTATCAAATCTTCATATCCTAAAAGTTTTAAATATTCACTAACCCAGTATTTGTCAGAGCATATCGTAATTAACGGATTATGGTAATTGATTTTTAGCCACCAAATTTTTTCATCAAATGTTTTAGGATTATCTAAATTAAGTTCTATTCCCATTCTCTTTTTATATTTTGTTTTAGCAAATTTTTCATCACTCATCAATCTATAGCGATAATTGTAAACATTGCTTAGCCCTTTGTAAATATACTTTGTAACTATATTCTCTTTTAAAAATTTTTTAAATTTGTTCATTGCTATTCTCCTTGTACCATTCTACAAATTTTTTGATACCATCTTCAAAACTTGTTTTTGGTTCATAACCAATCAATGCTTTTGCTTTGCTTATATCAGCGTATGTTCTTTCTACATCTCCTGGTTGCATAGGTAGTTGATTAATAACTGGTTCAATATTTAAAACTTTACCAATTATATCAATCATTTCTTTTAATGTTATAGGAGATGAATTTCCTAAATTTAGTATTTCATAAACACTTTCATGATTTTCTTCATATTTCATTGATTTAATTATGCCATCTACTATATCATCAACAAATGTATAATCTCTAGATGTTGTTCCATCACCAAACATTGGAATTTCTTTTCCTTCCAACATAAGTCTTGTAAATTTATTAATCGCTAAATCTGGTCTTTGTCTTGGTCCAAATACTGTAAAGAATCTTAGCATAATAATATTCATATCGAATAATTTATGATATACATGAGCCATAACTTCATTTGATTTTTTTGTTGCTGCATAAGGACTTATTGCAAAATCCACAATAAAATCTTCTTTAAAAGGAACTTCTTTGCAATTACCATAAACACTACTTGATGATGCCATCACTAAATTTTTAATATTATGTTTTTTAGCTTGTTCTAATACTACTTGTGTTCCAATTCCATTAACTTGTTGGTAAAGAATAGGATTTTCAATAGATGGACGAACTCCAGCCATAGCCGCTAAGTGAAATACACCATCAATTTCATTGTTATCAAAAACTTTTTCCAATGCTTTTTCATCTCTGATATCAACTCTTTCCAATTTATAATTTGATTTATTTAAATTATTTTTGACATTATTTTCCTTTATCTGAGGATTATAAAAATCATTAAAGTTATCTACTACAATCACTTTAAAGTTTTTTTCTAGCAACTTATCAGCTAATGTTGAACCAATAAACCCTGCTCCTCCAGTTATTAAGTATGTTTTCATACACTCACTCTCTTTTCCTATAAAAATTAATCCCTACTAAATACATCTCTTGTATAAACGATGTCTTTTACATCGTTTATATTATCATCTATACGATTTACAACTATTACGTCACTCATTTTCTTAAATTCATCTAAATCATGAATTACATCAAACTTTTCAAATTTATCAGTTTTTATAGTTGGTTCAAAAACAACTATTTTTACACCACTGTCATTAAGATATTGTATTACACTTTGAATTGCACTTGCTCTAAAATTATCTGAATTACTTTTCATTATTAATCTGTATATTCCTACGACTTTAGGATTTTTTTTAAGTATCATATCTGCAACATGTTTTTTTCTAGTCGTGTTTGATTCAACTATAGCCTTAATCATATTTTGTGGAATTTCCTTAAAGTTTGCTAAAAGTTGTTTTGTATCTTTAGGTAAACAATATCCTCCATAGCCAAAAGACGGATTATTGTAATGATCTCCAATTCTTGGATCTAAGCATACCCCTTCTATAATATCTTTAGTATTTAAATTATTCATTTCAGCGTAAGTATCTAATTCATTAAAGTAAGCAACTCTTAATGCTAAATAAGTATTTGCAAATAATTTTACTGCTTCAGCTTCTGTTGAGTCCATATATTTAATTATAACATCCTTTTTATTACATGATTCTTTTAGTAAATTAGCAAATTCTTCTGCTCTTTTGCTTTTTTCACCCACTATTATTCTAGATGGATATAAATTATCATATAATGCATGTCCTTCTCTTAAGAATTCTGGGCTAAACATAATATTATCAATTTGATATTTTTCTTTAATTTCCTTGATAAAACCTACTGGCACTGTAGATTTTACAACCATTGTAGTATCCAAATCCAAATCTTTTACTTTTTTTATGATATCTTCTACAGAGGAAGTATCAAAAAAATTCTTTTCTTCATCATAGTTTGTTGGTGTACTTATTATAATAAATTTTGCTCCTTCAAACGCGTCCTTATAATCTAAAGTAGCCCTTAAATTAAGCTTTTTTTCTTTAAAAAATTCCTCAATTTCTTTGTCATTTATCGGAGAAATTCTATCATTTATCATTTTAACTTTTTCCGCCACTATATCCAGGGCAACAACTTCATTTTTTTGACTAAGTAAGGTGGCTAAAGACAAACCAACATAACCCGTTCCTGCTACTGCTATTTTCATTAATATAACCTCATTTCTAATTTTTATTTAATTCGTAAAGTTATTATAACATCTTTACGTGCTTTTATCAACTCACAATGTTGTTTTCTATTGTAAAAAGACAACATTTTTTGTTGCCTCTTATTTCTTTTTATGTTCGAATAATATATCTGTTCTAAGTATTATAAATAGTAAAAGAATCATTAATACAACATATATTGCTATTGCTAATTGATTATCTCCGAGTACATAAAGTATTGAAACGGCTGCAAATGTAATATCAATGGCATAAATAATTAATATACTGGCAACTGGACTATATTTCATTTTTAATAATTGGTGATGAAAATGTTCTTTGTCAGCTTCAGCAATACTTTGTCCTTTTAAAAGTCTTCTTAAAATAGCAAATAATGTATCAAATATTGGTATAGCAAGTACTACTATTGGGACTACTAATGATGTAAATGTTGTAACTTTGTAACCTAATAGGGCTATAACAGAAATCATAAAACCTAAAAATAAACTTCCTGTATCTCCCATAAATATTTTTGCTGGTGGAAAATTATGAAATAAAAATCCTAATGTTGCACCAAGCATGATTAATGATAATATAATATCTATTCCACCTATTTTATTAGTTATTAATGCTATTATGGCTATCGTTAAAAAATAAATAGCACTTATTCCACTTGATAAACCATCTAAACCATCAATTAAGTTTATTGCATTTGTAATTGCCACTATAAAAAATATCGCTAAAATATCATTTATAATCATTGGAAAATGAAATGATAATCCAAATACTGTTAATTCAGAGAATCCTAATTTGCCATATATTACAACAATTGCTGCTGCAACAATTTGAACTAAAAATTTGTATTTAGCTGGTACTGAATTTATATCATCAAAAATTCCCACTATTATAAGAAGAAAACTTCCTATTAAAATTGATATCATTTGCGTGCTTATTTGACCATATAAAATATAACCGAATAAAAAGGCAATATAGATTGCTAATCCTCCAAGCCTTGGCATTGGAACCTTATGAACTTTTCTGGCATTTGGAACATCCATTGCTCCAATGTGTTTAGCGACTTTTTTTACTATAGGAACTAATAATACACTTACTAAAAAAGTTACAAAAACTATTAAAAAAACATTATGATTATTTACTACTAAATTCATATAACTTTACTCCTCGTACAATTATTATAACCTAATTTTGATAAAAATAAAAGCAATATATGTGTGATAATATCAAAAGATAAATAATTATTGTAAATCCATAAAGTTCATTTAATAATATTAGCCATAATTGTTGACAAATATTGTCATATAGTGTAATATTAGATTACCGGAGAGAAATCTTGTCAGGTCGATAGTTAGATTTTGATTATTTATAATTAAGCGTGCTTTTATGTACGCCATGCTAACTGGGATTAAGCTACTTATGTAGCTTTTTTTTCATTTTACTTAAATTTGAAGAACGAAAAAATGGAAATTTTCGTTCTATAAAAATCTGAAGAACGAAAAAATGAAAATTTTCGTTCTATAAAAATTTGAAGAACGAAAAAATGGAAATTTTCGTTCTATAAATTCTTTATGATAAAAATATATTTACATATTCGGTAAACACAAATATTTGATTTTTTGAAAAACCAGTTGTTTCTTTAATAATATTGACTCTTTTTAGTTCGTTAACAACTCCATTAACTGTTGAATCTGGCATTTCCAAAGCGTCAGCTATTTTTTTTCGAGAAGAGTATGGTTCATTATAAAAATAATCTATTACTTTTTTTGCATTATCAAACTTAACATTTAGTTCTGTCAATTTTCCATCTATTTTTTTGGTAAGTTCTACAACATTTTTAAACTTTTCTTTTGCTATTTTCGCAGTTTCAATAACACCTTCCAAAAAAAACTTTATCCACCCTATAATATCATTATTTGTTCTAACATTATTTAATTTTTGATAATACAAATCTCTGTTTTTTTCAAAAAAGAATGAAATATAAAGACATGGATTATCTAAATATTTTTTACTTTGTAGGTATAAAGGAATTAATAATCTACCTATCCTACCGTTTCCATCTAAAAATGGGTGTATACTCTCAAATTGATAATGAATTATGGCTATTTTTATTAATTCCGGTGTGTCTATTTTTTCATTATTAATAAATAACTCTAAATCTGTTAGGCAGTTATTCAAATCTTCCACTAATGGTGGAACATATACTGCCGTGGATGGCATTGTACCACCAATCCAATTCTGGGATATTCTAAATTCTCCAGGAGTTTTCTTTTCGCCTCTAACACCATCTAGTAATATTTTATGTATTTCTTTAAACAATCGGTTGCAGATTGGAAAGCCTTCATTAATTCTTTCTATACTAAAATTTGTTGCTTTCACATAATTTTGAACATCTTCCCAGTCATCTCTTTTTTCTGGGCTTACATCCTGCAAATCAGATAAATCCTCTTCAATTGTTGTTTTAGTTCCTTCTATTTTACTAGATTTATTTGCTTCAATTTTTACATGCATTTTTATATATAAATCAACATTTGGTAATAGTAATGAATATGCATTTAACTCTCCTATTTGTCGATTTGCCTCAGCAAGTAGATAATCTAATTTAGTATCTTCCCATCCCCAATTATGATTAATCTTACTTGGTAAAAAGGCTTTATACCCCACTCCTTGTTTATACTCTCCAGATTTATAATCTTCTAATTTCATTGTAGGTTCCTCCTTAGTAATTTAATTGTATCAAAAAACTTTATTCTTGTCATTACATATTCCAAAATTTACAAGATTAAAAATTTCAAATTGTTAACTTATTTTTATAGTTGTTAAAATTTATAAATAAGCATTGTTAAGGAAGCATAATTTTATAGTTAATAAAATTATCTAAAGCATAGTTAATATTTTCATTGTTAGTTAAGGCATTTAATGCACCTCTTCGAATAGTTCCTGATATTAAATCTGCGGCTTGAACTAAATAACTTTTACCAGAATCTTGATATGAAATTTTAATATCTAAGTCATTAAATATAATCGGATTATATATACAAGCATAATTAAAATTACTTATACCATATTTAAGCTCTTCAACTAACCCATCATGTAAATTATAATAGCCATTACTTTTAGTAGTTTGTTCATCAATATTTACCACTACTTTTAAAGGTTTATTTTCAGAAATATTATGCTTACTTATTTGATTATTTATTATTTCTTTAATCATTCTTCTTAATGAATAATCTATAAATCTTCCTTTAGCTGCTTTATTTTCAATTATATGATCATAAACATTTTGATTGTTTATAATTAGTCCCACAACAAAATATTTTTTTATGTAGTTCATAATTCTTCTTTTATCACTATTTTTTATATTAGTGTTTTTTATTTCCGGACATTTTTTATTACAAGTACTTTTATTTTTACAATATTTACATTTTATATCATTTATAATGCTTCGGTATTGTGTTATAAATTTATCTTTTTCTTTCTTAGACAAAAATACAATACCTCCGTAAACACTTAATAGCTCTTTTTTAGTTAATTTTCCTGAATCATCTAAATTTATATATATTTCTTGCATAGTACCTCCGCTAATTCTAAAATCTATTATAACACCACATTTTTAAAATATATATATTGTTTACACTTATTGTACATAAAAATACTATTATTTTTCAATAATAGTATTTTTATCTAGTTTACTTTCTTCTTCCTTTTTAGGTATTTCTTTTTCAATTGGTTTTTGTTTCTTTTTCTTTCCTGACTTCTTTTTAGCTAAAACAATCATAATAATAATCATTAGAATAAATACTCCACTAAAACCAATGATTATATATGTATATAGTTCTATTTTTTTATTTAAATCTATTATATATTCATCATTATATTTTATTAAAGATTGCATTTTTTTATCATACATGTAGAATCCTTTATCACCAGTTTCTACATTGATGCCATAAATAATTACATAATCAGAATCTTTAGTATAATAGTATCCGTCTACTTTTACACCATTAATTGTTATTGTATCTTTTTTGTAACCTTTAATTTCTTCGTTTGATGTTAATGGATAAATAGTTATTTTATTAACACCAATTTCATTGAATAGATGAATAATCCTCTTTAATTTTATATTTATAAAGCTTGTTGCTTTTAATGAATTTCTTCATAGCAGTATCGATGATTTTTTTATTATCTTTAATATACTTTTCTATTTGTGAATCTGTAGAAATTAAGATCACATCTTTATTTTTCTTATAGGCTTTAGAACAGTAATTTTTATCTTTATTATATATATATAATGAAATATTTCCTTCTTCATCTTTTAATCCCACCAATACTAAATTAGTATTATCATTTTTATAAGCAGGTATTTCAAAACCATTTATATTTATTGTGGTTTCTGTATAAAGACTTGCAGCTGGTAGATTTTCTTTAATTTTTACTACAGTATAATTTTTACCATTTACTGTTACATTTATAGGATTTTCATCTTTTACTTCAACATTAATTACATATGTTTTTTCTGCTCCACTTTGAGCTCTAACAACAACGGAAAATTTATTAGCACCAGGATTAACTGCTTGTGTTCCAATTCCATTTACTGATGCTCTTTTATCTTGCACAGTTGCTTTAATATTTACTTCTTTAGTATTTTCTGGTACCACTACAGAATATTCTAATATATCTGTTTTAAATTCTGGAGTTAAAGTAAATCCTTCAACTTCTAGGGCACTTAAATTATTATTTTTTGAATAACTTGCTTCTAATTCAGCTTGGGTTATTATTCTTATTTGTTTGGTATTTGCGGATAGGCTTAAAGCACTTAAGTCACTTGATACATATGCTCTATATCCATCAACAGATAACTTTGTAGTTCCACTTTTTAATGTTTTAAATGTAAACGTGTAAGTTTTTTTCAAAACTCCAGGATCTTCAGCATAATCAATCATAAAAGTTCCACCATCTCTAGCTGTACTATTTGTTAATTGTAGATAACTTTTATCATAATTTAATGACATTTGCCAACTTCCCATTTTAGTTCCGCTGGAAATTGTAACTGTTACTGTAACTTTATTTCCTACGACCACAGTTGATGAAGATGCAATATTTATACTTCCACTTGCAGCATTAACTATACATGGAAATAATAAACCAATTAACATTGCCATAAAAATTTTTTTTATTCTTTTCACTTAAATCTCTCCTTTATTGAATTATTTGGTATGATCCAGAAATATTTTTTACTATTTGTAAAACATCTAAGGCATTTATTTCATTATCACCTGATGTATCTGCAGCTTCTTTATAAGCTCCTTCTAAAGTATATGAACCAGAAATATATTTTACAACTTGTAGTAAATCTAGGGCATTTATTTCACCATCACCTGATGTATCACCTTTTATAATTACTTCAAGTACTTCAGTAGAACTTTGATTATTTATTGATACTTTATATCCAGTTTTCATAATTCCACTTGTTACATAATTTCCATCTTTATCAGATATATTTACTGTAGCATTACCTGCAACTGATTCTAAATCACTTTTTACATCCTTTATTTCTGTACCAACCGCTATATTTGAGATATATTTTGATGTATATCTATAACCACTTGATGTAACAATCGTACTTATTGGTATTGTACTTGGTTTAGAATCATTATCTTCGGGATTATCTACTGCACCACTACCACTATTAGTAATTGTGGCGTTCATATTATTAAATACGGGAACCTTAAATATTAAATTTAAATCTAACAAATTATTTTTTTCATAGGCACTAAATGCTGTACTTGATTCGCTCATTGCACCAGAAACATTTGTCATATATTGGTGTGATGCAATATTTTCAATTTTATTAACATCAAATTTTTGAAAATATCCAGTGTATTGTCCTTTTTGAATATAACCTTTTGAAAATTGTTCTATCCCTCCATTAATGGCAACATCTACACCTTTCCAACCAGACTTATAAGCATAATTCAATCCACAATAAGTTGTTCCTTTTTTGGCTACACATGCATCTGTTACTCCAAAATTAAAGAAGTTAAAATAACCATAATAAAGATTTTCTAATTCGCCGTATATTCCTTTATATAAATTTTCAAGACTTGTGCCTACTCCTAGTTCAACCCGCATTTTAGATGCTATTGATATTGGACTTGCTTTATCAATGCTTCCTGCAATAATTAAGTCTTTCAAACTATTTCCTATACTTGTATGATATTCATTAAATGCTGTACCGGTAAGAATTGTTTCAACAGCTTTTGGGTAATTATCTTTTAAATTTCCATCATATGATTGGTCTAAAAATTGAAAAACATATTTTTCAGTAAACGCATTTCTTGGATCCATATAATAAGCTATAGCTATTTTAGAAGGTGCTACATAACCTCCAGGTGATGTTTTGTTACATGTATCATCAAAAAATTCATCATCATATATAGTTTTAGAAATAAAATTCTTTCCACATTCACTTTCTTTTTCTACTACACTATCCCAATTTAATTCTATTTTAACAGGTTGAAATGTCCATGATGGATTTTTTTCTTTCAAACTACATATTCCTCCCCAGTAACTCGAAGGAAATCCAGCTTCACTTAGAGTTTTTTCACATTCTGTTGTGGGTTTTTCTGTATCAGTACTATAGGATATTACAAGTTCAACATCATCACTACATACATAGCCATCAACGTTAGTATAATATGTCATATGATACCATCCACCATTACATCTTTTATGATTGTTAATATCATCATACATTTTATCATCTTTTAAAACATAATAATCATTTCTGTAAAGCAAACCAATTCTTGTTCCATCAGTTCCTCCAGGATCTTTTCTTAGATTTGTTTGGTTATTTAAGATCTTTATTCTGTGTGTATAAGAACTCGCATTTACATTACTTATGTAAAAAAAGGACACTATAAAAATAATTAATGTTATTATTTTTTTCATATTTTGACCTCCTTCTACATTATTACCTTTATTATAACAAATTTTGTAAAATCACTCAAATTATTTACAGTATTTAAAGTAAATATATGTAAAATCACTATTATTTTTTACTTTTTTATATTATAATATATTTAATTTGAGTG
>OHEP01001489.1_pt1 | contig 11910 bp, 16 predicted proteins | sample 1567271 | NCBI WGS metagenome assembly OHEP01 (sample SAMEA3879577, study PRJEB24766) | human gut metagenome | biome: human-associated habitat; feature: feces | place: USA | collected 1985/1987
TAGGTTCACAGGTATTGTTCGTGTGCTCGCTTGGGATGGCACTCCCGGCGGGCACGTTTCCGTTTGTCCTCATTTCCACGCCTCCTCCAAGTCCTCAATGTACAGCGGCCTTTTCCGCCGCCGCGCCCGCGCCTTGCGCCGCTCGCGTGCATCGACCATCTTCACCGCCGCAAGGGCGGCCATTATCCCCAGCACCATGCCCGGCAGCATAAAGCTGAAAACACAGCCCCAAATGTTGCTTACATGCATTTTTCGTCTACCTCCTTTGCATCGACGCGAAATGCCTTCAATAGCATCTCAGCGATGATCTTTACATCTACCTCGGCATACTCTGCCTCCCTCAGGATCGCCTGTCCTTCAACAACCTCATATCGCGCCCGTATGGGTACTGTAATTGTAGGTGGCATATGGTTTTCTCCTTTCAATTTATTTGACTTTTCGCCCGTTCCCACAATACTTGCAGGATAAGGGCGCTCGGACGGCCCATGGTGTTATTGACTGTCACCCCCGCATTGTGATAAAATCAGCCCATTGAAAGGGGGCGCCGCACCATGAACAACGAAGAAAAAATCCTCGGGATCCTCATGCAGATGCAATCGGACATCGCCGATCTGCGCGAAGACATCGCCGATCTGCGCGAAGACATCGGTGATCTGAAAGCTGGACAGGCAAAGATGCAGGAAGACATCGCCGACATCAAGACCAACGTGCAGTTCATTTGGGATGATCTGGGTCACGCCGAAGACCGCCTTGACGCGCATGACGCAGCGTTCAAAAAGATAATGTAACGCCTTCACGGTTTTTCCCGTCCATACGCCTGCCGCTTCTGCCGGTAGGCGTATTGTTATCTGCTCGCGGTTCATGGCGTCCTCCTTACTTTGTGTTGTTATCATCCTGCCTCGCGTGTTACAATTTCACGGAGGAGGGAGGTGATTTCATGAGTGTGAATACAGCGCTTGAAAAGGTGGAAAAAGCAGTAGAAGATTTTCGGACAGAAACCAACATGCTTTATGCCAAAGGATCGTCTGACCCGGCCAGAGTTTGCGATCTTGAGGAGTTGTCCCGGCAAACCTACTACGCATTATCCAGCATCGAAGCAGCCATCAAGGAGCTTGTCGATCAGGTTTCACGCTAACCCTTGCGCCGTCAGCAGAGCTGGCGGCTTCTTTTAGGTGCTCGGCCAGCCTCCGCGCCACCCATTCGATGCTTACCGCACCAAATTCATAGGTATTGATCTGCTTGATCTCTGCTATCTGCCGTTCAAGCTCTTCAACTCTTTCTTCTAGGCTCATGGTATCCTCCTTTCAGCTCGCTTGGTCTGTCGTGGCACGCTTTCGGAAAAGATACCCGACCTCATATCCCGGAAACCTTGCATCCCTCAACGCAAACGCCTCATCAATCGTAAATGGCGTGTCTCCACATATTTTGTTGGTCGCTGTGTTTCTATGGATACCAAGAGTCTGGGCCACATCTTCGACGGAAACGCCATTCTTTGCCATTTCTGCACGCAGATTCACATAATCACGCTTCAATCCTCTCACCTCCTTCTTAACGATATTTTCTATGCATTTGCATAACTTATAATGTGATTATATCTGCATTTGCATATAAAGTCAACCCCAAATTTATGCTTTTGCATAAATTTTTGTTGACCGTGTAAAGAAACTGGGATATAATAAGGAAAACAAAAGATAGGAGGCGCAGGAAATGGCTATCGGCGAAAAACTTGCGCGAATCATCACAGAAAAGAACCGAAACGTAAATGATTTGGCCACCGCAACCGGAGTGAACGCCCAAACGATTTACAGCATCATAAAAAGAAACAACACCAAGGCCGACCTAGATGACCTATTCTTGCTTTGTGATGAGCTGGGCGTGTCTATAGACGAGTTCCGCAGCGAGGATATTTTTCCGAAAAAAAAAGCCCCCGCACAGGTGCAGGGGCTCACGCCGGAGGAGTGGGAGATTGTCCAAGCCTATCGTGCCGCATCGCAAGATCAAGTGGGGCAGGCTTTGATCCGCGGCATTGTCGCGTATATAGGGCAAGCAGCGCAGCTCGCGTCTCATCGGTCAGTGGAGGAAGACGTAAAGGCTGTCCTGGGAGACCTGGAGGCGTACACTCATTCACAAGAACGAATCCGGGAAGGGACGGAGTGACAAAGTATCGGATGCGGGGGGCGCTGGGGGCTTTGACAGATATGCGCTTCATGGCTTCTTCCTCCTGCAATCAGAACGTTCGTTCTTGTTTTATGGATACATTATAGTATTCTGCACGTTGGCGTGCAATAGCGGAAATGGGGGGAGTACCGTTTATGGTATCGAAAACGACCAAGTTGCCTTTTTGGTGCCTAAAAAACTGTATTATTAGCCAACGGCAGTTAGAACCGTTCATATACGCTGGACTGTTTGTTTTATTATATATCAACGTACTGAAAAACACAAGGCCTACTTTGTATGTCACAAAGCAATTCGGCCAATACGTAAATTGACTTGCTTTTATTTTCCCCGCATGTGCGGGGGTGATCCTAGTCCCGCGTAAATGCGGCAGAGTTTTGGATCTACTGTTCCCCGCATACGCGGGGGTGATCCTTAGGTGTGACGCTGTTGGGGGTTGAGGGCGGCTACTGTTCCCCGCATACGCGGGGGTGATCCCGAAGTCGAAAACCCACTCGGAGGCGGTATGCCAGAACTGTGGGAATCGGTGGAAGGTGTAATTTTGTAGGCGGGGGCATCCAATATGAAGGTATGCAAATACTGCGGCACGCAAAACAGCGACAGCGTAACGTTTTGCACCCAATGCGGCGCGAATCAATTCTCGCACAAATGCGCAAATTGCGACACGATATTCGATACGCCACACTGTCCTACGTGCGGTGTCGCCGCCGGAACCGCGCCGCGATACTGTCCAAATTGCGGCCGCAAGACGTTCTCCAACTGCTGTCCGGATTGTGGCACGAGCTTGGTTGGGCTGCCAATGGCAAGAAGTAACACACCTGTCACAGAGCCGGCCGCCCCCACGCCGCAACCTCAGCCGGGCGTACGCAAGCCCAATAAGCAAGCTGTGCGTCTGCTCTTGGTTATCTTCATGCCCTATATCGGAGTATGGCCGATTTTAACGGATGCTCGCTCTACCGTAGGCGCAAAGATCATGGCCGTCGTGTATTCTGTGCTTATTATGGCTTGCGCCACTTTCGCCCCGCGTGAGGGATACAGCTTTGAAAGCATGTACCCTATGATTGTGGTCTGTATTGCGTTTTATATCGCGCTTATCGTCTATGGCATTATAAAACTCATCAAGCGCAAGCACGCCAAGTGATGTCTGCTGCAGTCAGAGTGAAATATCAGGAACGCACCGTTTCCCCCTCCCCTATACGGAGGGGCCAATAAAAACATAAATGGATGGAGGGTTTTACAAATGAAAAGGATTATCCCGTTTTTTCTGATCGTATTGCTGCTCGTAAGCGGTTGCTCCGGCGGCGATGTCGCCGAAGCGTTCCAGGCGGGCTACGAAAAAGGCTATGCTGAAGGCCTCGCGGCCGCGCAGGCTGCCGCAACCGCGGCTCCCGACGCGTCCACGCCCGCCCCTACGGTCGAGCCGTCTGCCGATCCCACGCCGGAAACAGCAAAGGCGCTTACCTATGGCGATACGTTTGAGTTTGATGGCTTCGAGATCACGTTCTCCCCGGAGTATGAGTTCACGAAGGTCGATAACCAATTCAGCGATTTGAACGATAGGGACATAATCGCCATCCCCATAATGGTTACGAACAAAAGCGGCTCCACGGGATCGCTCAATATGTTCTATTTTAGCTCGTTCAATCCGTCAGGAACGCAGTCGGAAACCTGCCACACCTATTTCACGGAGGACGACATCGCTTGGGCCGGTGAAATGCGGGATGGGGCAACCGTCAACGCCAAGATGCATATCGTTTACGAGGGCGATGGCACTTATTATGTTAAGTTCGACAATTTTGCGACCGAGATCGAAGTGGAGCTGCCGATCGTAAAACCAGCTGAATAATTGAGTATGATGCAAAAATCCATGCGTAGATTTGTTGTGATCGTAATTGCTGCCCTGTTGCTCCTTTACGGGTGCTCCAGCGAACTTTCACCATCTTTGGAATCTCTCGCGGGTTCAGAGCAGCCCAGCCCGACGATACGGCCGACACTAGCCCCAACGCCAAGCCCTGTTTTAACGCCTGCCCCGTCAGCTACGCCAGCGCCGACAGCGGAAGTGACGGCAACGCTAGCGCCTACCTCCACGCCGGCCCCCACAGCGAAACCCACGCCGCAGCCTACGCCCCGGCCGACTGATACGCCCGATCCGGCCCCACGGAAAACGGAAGCTCCGGCAGCCACGCCACAAAGCGAAGGCGGCATTTCGTCCTCCGGTAGTGCTTCTACCGATAAGAACAATGCCGAAACGCCAAAGCCTTCGCCTACGATAAAACCCAGTCCCACACCCGCGCCTACGGCAAAGCCCGACCCTGCTCCCGGAGGAACCGGAAACTACATTGGGAACCGGAATTCCCACAAGTTCCACCTTCCGAGTTGCAAAACCCTGCCAAAAGAAAGCAATCGCGTATACTTCGAAACACGGGATCAAGCGATTTCCAAAGGATATGAGCCGTGCAAAAACTGCAACCCGTAAACACAGTATTCCCTGCTCGCGGGGAACCTAAATTGAAAAATGCCGCCTATCCTCTAGCACAAAGCAAGCGGCGGTGAACGCAGCTTACTTGAAAAATTTCGCCAAAAGGAGCTACTATGCGCGCAGTGATCTATGCGAGGTTTTCGACCGACAAACAAAGAGAGGAATCCATCGAGGCGCAGGAGCGCGCCTGCCGTGAATATGCAGCTGCGCACGGCTATTCTATCTCTGCGGTGTATGCTGATCGTGCCGCATCGGGAAAGACCGACCGCCGCCCTGACTTCCAGCGCATGATGCGGGATGCCAAATCACAGCGTTTTGATGTGGTTCTGGTGCACAAATACAACCGCTTCGCGCGGCGCATGAGCGACCATGTACGGTACGAGGACAAGCTGAATTCATACGGGATCCAGCTTATTGCCGTTGCTGAAGATTTCGGCACAGGCAAAGAGGCTGTTATCATGAAGGCCCTTATGCGCTCCCTCTCAGAATACTACATTATTGATTTATCTGACGAAGTGAAGAAAGGGCATCGTGAAAACGCCATGAAAGCACTGCACAATGGTGGCCTTGCACCGTTCGGCTATGACATTGTCGATCAGAAGTATGTCGTTAATGAATTCGAGGCTGCTTATGTGCGCCGCATGTATAATTGCGCATCGGACTGCATCGGTTTCACCGCCTTGGTGGATGAGATGGCCGCTGTGGGTGTGCGCGGTAAGCGCGGCAAGCCGATCAAGTATCAGCAGATATACGACATCCTGCGGAACGAAAAATATACCGGTGTTTATTTATATTGCCCAGAGCAGGAAAGCTCAAAGATGCTCCAGCGCAGCAAGCCTTCTGCAATCCGTATCGAAGGTGCAATTCCCCCTATCATCAGCAAGGAACAATTTGAGGAGGTGCAAAAGATCATGAGTAGCAGGAAAATGACCGGACGGAAAAATTCATACCTGTGCAGCCGGCTGGTGTTCTGCGGTGAGTGCGGCGCGGCCATGCATGCCATCACTACGGGAAAATATCAATACTACTATTGCAAGAACCATTGCGGCAACCCCAATGTGCGCATGGAAACCATCGACAATGCAGCAAAATCATACCTCAGAGAGCTTTTAACGCCCGAGAACCAGCTGACCATTGCCGAGGCACTTAAACGCTACCAGGCGTCAGCTGAGTACCGCATGGAAGATTTCTACGATTCCGTTCATGACCAGATCGCTGAGCGGGAGCAGAAGTATGAAGCCCTGCTTGCAAACCTCTCCTCCGGCGCCTTGCCGGCCGATGTTGTGGCCGACGTTGGCGTAACAATGCAGCGGTTGAAAGATGAGATCGATGTTCTGCGCGATGCAAAGCCCGAAAAGGACTATACTGTCGATAACATTACCACCTGGCTTGAATCGCTCCGCCAGGCGCCGGACGAAAAGGCGATTCGCCTGTTGATCTCCAAAATATCGGTCAAAAATAGAACAGATGTCAGCATAGACAGTACGCTGACATCCATTCTAGGTAATATTGGCTGCGGAACTAGGATTCGAACCTAGACAATACGAGTCAGAGTCGTAGGTGCTACCATTACACAATTCCGCAACATTCTTTTGTAAAAGTAATCCCAGAGTGCCGTATGCCCTCATTATAACACCCGCCTCTCGGCAGGTGGGTGTATTGTGGCGGCTTCTGCTTACCAAGCGCAATGAAGGTGGCATCAGCGCAACCAACGCATACTCCCGATGTTACTCTGTGGGTTTATAAGGAGAGCCCACGCACACCACAGGATTATTAATGGTGGGATTAGTTGGGATCGAACCAACGACCTCTACGATGTCAACGTAGCGCTCTGACCAGCTGAGCTATAACCCCGTTTCGCTTTGCGCAAATACTATTATACATATTTTTGCGCATTTTGCAACCCCTTTTTCTTCGCCTGCGCTCCGGCAAATTCGGGAACGCAGGCAATCAGGCAAAATCTTAGTTTATTTTTTTGTCCAGCGCATGCATCTGTGCGATCAGCGCGGCCGGATCCTCCGCTTGGAACACGCTGCTGCCAGAAACGAGCATCGTTGCTCCTGCCCGCACGGCAAGCACAGCCGTTTCCGCATTAATCCCGCCATCCACCTCGATCTCGTAGGCAAAGCCATGCTCGCGTGCAAGGCATGCGAGCCGTTCGATCTTTTGCAGCGCACCGGGGATGAACTTCTGCCCGCCCGCCCCGGGGTTCACGCTCATCACCAGCACAAGGTCACATTCCGGCAGGACTTCCTCCACCATGCAAACAGGCGTGGCTGGATTGAGCGCAATGCCGGCCTTCATGCCTGCCGCACGGATCCTTTGGAGCGTGCGGTGGCTGTGGCGGTCCGCCTCCACATGGAAAGTCAGGCAATCCGCGCCCGCCTCCCGAAAGGGTCCAATATAGGTTTCCGGATGTTCCACCATGATATGCACGTCAAGTGGAAGTTCCGTATATGGGCGCACCGCCTTGCACATCGCCGTGCCAAAGGTAATCGCAGGCACGAAGCTTCCGTCCATCACATCAAAATGAACCGCATCCGCTCCCCAGCCGGCAAGGCGTTGCACATCGCGCCCCATGTTGGCAAAATCCGCGGAAAGGATTGAAGGTGCTACCTTAATCATACTTGTGTTTCCTCTTTTCCTTGAGTTCTTCTAAAATCATCAGGTACCGTTCGTATCGTTCCATGGAAAGCGCTCCGCTTTCGAGTAAGGGCTTCACAGCGCAATCCGGCTCGCTCGCATGCAGACATTTCGCAAAACGGCACTCCTTTGCCCGCTCCCGCATTTCCGGATAGAACGAGGAAAGTGTCTCCGGCTCAATCGCATCCGCTTCCAACAGGCTAAACCCCGGCGTATCCACGAGCGCACCGCCATACGCGATCCAAAGCTCCGCATGGCGCGTCGTATGTTTGCCGCGCTCCGTCTTGCGGGAAAGCCCGCCGACCGCGAGCGAAAGCTCCGGCAGAAGCGCGTTGAGCAGCGAAGACTTTCCCACGGCCGATTGCCCCGCAAAGCAGCAGACGTTCCCGGCGATCTCCGTGCGCAGGTTCTCCAACCCTTCCTCGCTGTGGGCGGAGACGGCATAAAGCGCATAGCCAGTTCCCGCATATTGCGCGAGGATCGCATCAAACATCGCCTCATCCCGCTCATCGCATTTATTGAGCACGAGCACAGGCGCGATGCCCGCCTGCTCACACTGAAGCAGGAGCTTATCCACAAGCAGCAGGTCGGGCCGTGGAACGGAAGCTGCCATCACGACCATGAGTTTATCTACGTTGGCTACGGCGGGGCGCGTCAAGAGATTCCTGCGCGGCAGAATTTCAGCGATGCTCCCCTCCTCTCCCGCATTGTGGGAAAAGCTCACCCGGTCGCCCGGCACAGGCGTAACGTGTTCTTTGCGAAAACGCCCACGCGCTTTGCAAACACGCTCCGCGCCCTGCGCATCCAGCACGGTATAGAAGCTGCCGACGCCTTTTAAGATCAAACCTTCCAAGCAGTCCCCTCCCCGCTCAGCGCAGCGCAAATTTCGCCGTCGTGCGGCGGTATTCCTCCCCGCCGACATAGACAATGCATTCATAGTCGCCGCCCGTGCGCAGATATGCCGTAAATGCAACCGGCTGCTGCAATCCAGGCGCCAGCGTCGTTTCATAAAGAACCATCTCAACATCTTCCTCGATCTTCGCCGTAACGATCACAGGCTTTTCCGTATCCGTTATGTCGATGTTAAAGGCGAAGTCCGCGCAGAAAGAGCCGAGATCTGTCCGGCAGATCCAGATTTCCGCCGTTACTGCGGATGGTACGGTCACGTTTGCGGAGGGGCTTTGGCGCAGCACCGTATCCTCCGTGCAGAGCGTATCCGGCGTAACCGGATGGACCCAAATATGTGGAAAACGCGCTTCCCTCAAGGCGGCGACCGCCTCATCGAGCAGCATGGGCTTTGCAACAAGCGAGGGCATTTCGCTGTTGCCGCCCGGCGTACCGCTCACCCAAATGTCCACGACATCCCCTGCGAAGGTCTTGGTATCCGCTGCGGGTTCCTGCCTGAAAATCTGTCCATCCGGGAGGTCGCTCCGGCCATATTCCGTCGTTCCAAGTTCAAGATCCACATCCTGCATGAGTGCAATCGCATCCTGGACGGATTCGCCCACAAGATTCGGCACGGTTTCATAATCGCTGCCGCTGCTGACAATGACCTGGATCACGTCCCCTTCCTGCCCCTTGGTGCCGACGATCGGGGTTTGGTATATGATCTGCCCTTCTTCAAATTCCTCGCTGCCGCGGTATTCGAGTACTTCAAGCGCAAATCCGCGCAGCTGCGCAAGCGCTTCCGCCTCGCTCACCGGTTTGCCAACGAGCGTAGGAACTACGTATTCGCCGTTCGCAACATTCTCGTCATCCCGCATCGCGCGCGCGATGAAGAACATCGTTGCGAACAGGCCGAGCACTACAACGATCATCAGCGCAATGTTGCCGATGCCAATGGCGCTCACCCGTTTCTGCTCATGCTTTTGGGACGCGATACGCGCGAACTTGCCGTGCGGCTCGCGCAGGGCACGCTGCAGATCCGTTTTCATCTGGCGCGCCGTAAAATAGCGCATATTGATGTTTTTCGCGGCTGCCTTTACGACCACATCGCTGAGCGAACGCGGGATCTTCGGGTTCACCTGGATGGGAGGTACGAGCTCCTCCTGCAAATGCTTGAGCGCGACCGCAACGGAGTTATCCCCAGAAAACGGTACGCTGCCTGTGAGCATCTCATAAAGCATGATCGCGCAGGAATAGATGTCGCTGCCGGCGGTAGCGTTGTCGCCGCGCGCCTGTTCCGGGGAAATGTAATGCACGGAGCCGATCACATTTGTGCCGGCAAAGGTGCGCGTTGTCGCCGCCGCATCGCGCGCGATGCCAAAATCCGTTAGTTTCACTTTGCCGCGCGGGGTCACGATCACGTTTTGCGGCTTCACGTCCCGGTGGATGATGCCGCGCTCGTGCGCATGGGAGAGCGCGTCCAGCACCTGGCAAACATAGTTTACCGCTGTCTTGGGTTGGAGCGGGCCTTCTTCCTTGATGATCTCCTTGAGCGTTTTGCCCGCAACGTATTCGAGCACGATGTAGCTCACATCGCCATCCTCGCCCACGTCATAGGAGCGGACGATATTCTCATGGGAAAGCATCAGCACGGCCTGCGCCTCCCGCTCGAAGCGGCGGACGAACTCGAGGTCTCCGCGGTGCTCGTCCTTGAGCACCTTGAGCGCCACGATGCGCTGGCTTTCCTCGTCGTAGGCCTTGTATACGTTTGCCATGCCGCCTGTTCCGATCAGGCTTTTGATGCGGTAACGGCCGGAAATCAGCTGTTCCATCTCAACCATCACTGCACCTCCTCATTTTTTACGAGCACAACGCTCACATTATCCCGTGAGCCGGAAGCGAGCGCCAGCTCCACCAGAGCCGCGCAGGCCGCATCCAGCGTACCGCTTTCTTCCAATATGCGCACAAGGTCGCGGTCCTCCAATTCGGAATACAGCCCGTCGGAACAGAGTAGCAGCGCGTCGTTCTCCTCCCAGTCGCATTCAAACACATCCACGCGCTCGCAGGCCCGCGTTCCGAGCGCCCGCGTAATGAGGTTGCGGCGCGGATGGCGTGCGGCTTCTTCCTTTGTGATATAGCCGGAGGCGACGAGTTCCGCAACGTAGGAATGATCCACCGTCACCTGCCGCAGCGCACCCGCGTGGTAATGGTACAAGCGGCTGTCCCCGACATTTGCAGCCACAAAATGCGTTTTAAAGAGCAGCGCCATCACGAGCGTCGTGCCCATGCCCCGGCATTCCGGGTGCGCTTTTGCGTATTCGAACACAGCCGTGTTCGCGTGGTTCACCGCATTCATCACAAGCGCGGCCGGGCCACCTGGCCCGCCTTTCTTCAATTCGGAAGCCACGGCCTCCACGGCGATCGCGCTCGCAACGTTTCCAGCGCTGTGCCCACCCATGCCGTCCGCCACGATGGCAAGCGAGATCTCCCCTCTCTTGGGTACGAACACGGAATCCTCGTTGTTCGCCCGTTTTCCGGTTACGGAGCGTGCGGCGTAAATCATGCGTCATCCTCCCGTCGCGCTTCGAGCACGCGGCGGCGAAGCTGCCCGCATGCCCCTTCGATGTCTGTCCCCATTTCCCGCCGGATCGTGGCCGAAACGCCAAGCTCCGTGAGCCAGCTCATGAATTCCTCCGCCTCGCGGCGTGTCACGCCCATGAGCGCGCGTTCTTCCACATGGTTGAGCGGGATCAGGTTCACATGGCAGTTGATCCCGCGCAGGCGCGAAGCAAGCTCTTCGGCATGCCTGCGCGCGCTGTTTTTATTTTTGATGAGCGCATATTCAAAGATCACGCGCCGCCCGGTAGTCTCCGCATACTCCTTCGCGGCGGCAAGCAGCTCCGCCATGGGGTACGCGGCGTTTACCGGCATGATCTCGCTGCGGATGGCGTCGTTTGGCGCGTGCAGCGAGACGGAAAGCGTCACATGCGGCGCCTCCTGCATGAAACGCCGCAGCTGCGGCACGAGCCCGCAGGTGGAAAGCGAGATGTTGCGAGGGCTGATATTCATGCCCTCCGGCGCGGAGACGAGGCGCAGGAAGCGCACCACGTTTTCGTAATTATCCAGCGGTTCGCCGCTGCCCATCAGCACGATATTCGTCACGGAACGCTTGTGGCCTTCCTCGCAGGGCACATCCCGCTCCGCGCAGGCGACGAAGCTCAGGATCTCCCCCGCCTCCAGATCGCGCACGCAGCCGTTCAGCGTGGAGGCGCAGAACGCGCAGCCCATCCGGCAGCCGACCTGGGATGAGATGCAGACGGAATTTCCGTGGTGGTACTTCATCCAGACGCTCTCGATCACGTTGCCGTCGCTAAGGCGGAACAGGTATTTTCTCGTTCCGTCGATTTTGGACTCCTGCACCTGCACTTTTTCGAGACAGGTAAGCGGATACTGTTCCTTTAATTTTTCCCGGAAGGCAAGCGAGAGATTCGTCATCTCATCGTAGCTGCCCGCCAGACGATGATGCATCCAGTCGTATAACTGTTTGGCACGGAACGGCTTTTCTCCCATCTGCTGGCAGGCGTCCTTTAATTCGTCTAAGGTCATTGATTTAATATCCATCTGTTACGCCCGTCCTTTCTCTGTTTTCCGGAATTTTGCAAGGAAAAATCCGTCTGTCTTGTGTACCCCCGGGATCAGCTGCAGCTGTCCTTTGGCCGTTTCTCCGC
>OHEP01001500.1_pt1 | contig 11819 bp, 10 predicted proteins | sample 1567271 | NCBI WGS metagenome assembly OHEP01 (sample SAMEA3879577, study PRJEB24766) | human gut metagenome | biome: human-associated habitat; feature: feces | place: USA | collected 1985/1987
AGGAAAAACGAGGCTATCCGTTTCGTAACCTCCAAAAACATCGATTTCATCGATGCAGACTACGATTATGCACACTGGCTGCACACCATGCAAGGCCTGGAGCACGAACCGGAACGCGGCAGCCGTTGCCTGAAGTGCTTCACCCTGCGCCTGACAGAGACAGCCCGCTACGCCTCCGAACACGGTTTCTCCGTATTCACCACTACCCTCGCCTCTTCGCGCTGGAAAAGCCTGGAACAAATCAATGAAGCCGGACGCCGTGCCGCCGCGCTCTATCCGGGCACCCTCTTCTGGGAACAGAATTGGCGGAAAGGCGGACTTCAAGACCGGCGCAACCAACTGCTGAAAGAGTACGATTTCTATAACCAGCAGTATTGCGGATGCCAATTCAGCATGCAACGGCTGGATGCAAAGCAAGAATCAATCACCGATAAATGAGCGTCGAAAGATAGTCCTCGGCAAACATCTCGTTCGCCACCTCTAACAGAGCTTCCGAAGTGAGCTGTTCAATGCGATGGAACACGGCTTCGGAAGTTTCGCATTTATCATAATGCAGGAAAGTCTTGCCCATGCCCAGCGCATTGTTCTCATTGTTGTCCGAAGCTACACCGATTTGCCCGATAAGCTGCTTCTTGGCGGCCGCAAGCTGCGAGGAAGTCATCCGGGCATCACGCAGGCGTTTCAATTCCTTATATACCAGGCGGGTGCAGTAGTCCAAATCTGCAGGGTCGCAACCGAAGTAGATGCAGAAGGTGCCCGTATCGGTATAGGAGGTCAGGTTGGATTCCACGTTATAGACCAGTCCGCGACGCTCGCGGAGAGAAACGTTCAGGCGGCTGTTCATGCCCGGGCCACCCAGGATATTGTTCAGCAGGTAAAGTGCGGTGCGCTTGTCATCGTACGCATTATATCCCCGGCTGCCAATCATGACGTGTGCCTGATGGGTATCCTTATGCACTACAAGATGCTCGGGTACATAGAGGGGAGGCGGAGTACGACCATAATGCACCGGTGTTGCCGGTATATCCGCCAGAAGTTTTTTTGCCATAAGCACAACTTTCTTGAAACTCAGATTACCCAGAACAAAGAAAACCATATTGTTGGGATGGTAGAAGTGGGCAGTGAATGCGGCAGCATCCTCACTGCGAAACTGCTTTAACTGCTCGGGATTGCCAAGAATGTTGCGTCCCAGGGGATGCCCTCTGAATATCAAGTCCTCGAAATCATCGAAGATGAGCTCGGAAGGGTTGTCTTCGTAGGATTGTATCTCGTCGATAATCACCTCTGTCTCCTTCTCTATCTCACGTTGCGGAAAGGTGGAGTGGAATACAATATCCGTCAGAAGTTCGAAGGCACGGCCGAAATGCTCGGTCAAGAAAGCAGAGTAAATCATCGTCTCTTCCTTGTTGGTGTAGGCGTTGAGGTCACCGCCCACATTCTCCATGCGGTTCAGGATGTGCCATGCCTTGCGCTTGGCGGTACCTTTGAATATGAGGTGCTCCACAAAATGCGCCATACCCTGCTCGTTTTCAAGCTCGTCGCGCGTACCCGCATCTACGGCAAAACCACAATAAGCCACTTTGGAGGCCGAGGGTTCATGAATGATGCGCAAGCCGTTGGGCAGGATATATCGGTTGAAAGCCGACGGTAAATTCTCTTTTAACTTCTTCATTCTGACGTTTCAAACTATTTGAGGCGACAAAAATACAATAAAACTTATTGCCGTTTATAGAAAATTGCAGATATTTGCAATGTACAAATGTGCTAATGTGCCAATGTGCCAATGACCATGCGGCATCACAGCGCAGCCAATTAGCACATTAGCACATTAATCACATTAACACATTATAGGTATATGATTGCATCCATTCAAGAGCTTTTGCAGAAAGAGGCACAGGCCGTACTGAACATTCCAGTGACGGACGCTTATGAAAGAGCTGTAGAACTCATCGTAGAACAAGTGCACCGCAAAAAAGGGAAACTGGTAACTTCGGGTATGGGCAAGGCCGGACAGATAGCCATGAACATCGCCACTACCTTCTGCTCCACCGGCATTCCTTCCGTTTTCCTGCACCCCAGCGAAGCACAGCATGGTGACCTCGGCATCCTTCAGGAGAACGACTTGTTGCTACTTATCTCCAATTCGGGCAAAACTCGCGAAATCGTGGAGCTGACACAGCTGGCACATAACCTGAACCCGGGACTGAAGTTCATCGTCATCACCGGAAACCCCGACAGCCCCCTGGCACACGAATCCAATGTATGCCTCAGCACCGGGAAACCGCAAGAAGTATGTGTACTGGGCATGACGCCTACGACTTCGACCACCGCCATGACCGTCATCGGCGACATCCTGGTGGTACAGACCATGAAAGAAACAGGATTCACCATTGAAGACTACTCCAAGCGCCATCACGGTGGTTACCTCGGAGAAAAATCAAGATCGCTATGCGTAAAGTAATAGGCATCGGAGAAACCATACTGGACATCATATTCCGTGGCGGACAGCCCACAGCAGCCGTTCCGGGCGGTTCGGTATTCAACGGCATCGTTTCACTGGGACGTATCGGCGTTCCCATCTGCTTTATCAGTGAAACGGGCAACGACCACGTGGGCAATATCATCCTCAACTTCATGCGCGAGAACAATATTCCCACAGACCATGTCAATGTGTTCCCCGACGGGAAGTCCCCCGTATCACTCGCTTTCCTGAACAACCGGAGCGATGCGGAATACATCTTCTACAAAGATTATCCCAAGCAGCGCCTGGACGTGGAATATCCGCAGATTCAGGAAGACGACATCGTAATCATAGGGTCGTACTATGCCCTGAATCCGGTACTGCGCGACAAAGTGGTGGAGCTACTGGAACGCGCACACGACATGCATGCCATCATCTACTACGATCCCAATTTCCGTTCGTCCCATAAAGAGGAGGCCATCAAGCTGGCTCCCACCATCATCGAGAATCTGGAATACGCCAACATTGTACGCGGCTCGCAAGAGGATTTCTTCTATATGTGGGGCCTGCAGGAGGCCGACAAGATATACAAAGACAAAGTAAAGTTCTACTGCCGCAACTTCCTCTGCACAGCCGGCGCGGAGCAGGTTTCATTGCGCACCGGCACGATTTCCAAGGAATATTCCATCCCCCCACTGGAGGCGGTCAGCACCATCGGTGCAGGAGACAACTTCAACGCAGGCATCATCTTCGGGCTGCTGAAATATAATGTACGCTACGAGGACCTCGATACCATGGACGAGGCTACTTGGGACCAAGTTATCCAATACGGCATTGAGTTTGCCGCCGAGGTATGCAAGAGTTTCAACAACTCCGTTTCAAAGGAATTTGCAGAAGCACGAAAATACCAGCCATAGACACCCTTACAAAAGGGTGTTCACCACAGATTACATGGCCTGAAAATCCATGCAATCTGTGGTAGAACAGCTTCCGGATTAACAAAATTCTCCTGTTTTTCCTTTCATTTCTGCTTTTTTTTTGCTTTATTTGTCTATCCTTTATACCTTAAGCATTCGCGCTATGAATACAAAAGGAAGCAGACAGCACTCTCCAACCCCTCCTAAGCAGAAATGGCAAAACATCTGCCTTGCCTTGTGCATTCTTTTAGGAATACTCGCCTCTTGCGAAACAGAAGAATCTTTCTATCAACCCCGATTCCCGGCAAACGATGTCCCGTTGACCCGGCAAGCGTTATTCAAGCCGGAAAACTTCTTTGCCTACACCGACTCTACCCTGAAAGCCGTGATTTCCGCATTACGCAGAGTAGAAGAAGAAAAGCATTTCACCGCTTCTTTCCTGTTGAAATACGACATTCCTCTCTGGAACTTCACCTATAAATTGACTGGAGAAGAGACCTGTATCTTCGTTCCCCTCTACCGCCTTGACAAGCCACACTGCATCGATGCCATCTGGCTGTTGCACATCAAAGACGGATGGATGAAGTTTTTTCCATTGAAGCGTGATGACGAACTCATAAGAGAAAGCGACCAAGTGTTCATATTCGACTTGTTAAGCTATCTGGTATTTGGCGAAGAGAATGCGCAAGGACTCACATTCAAGCCTCATGCCCAGACCCGTTCGGTAATAACCGTCACCCAATGCTGGGATGTATATACCGGACCTAAAGACCAGCTGGAATACAGCTATACCAACTGCGTTAGTCATTCCTATTGGGTGGATGATGCCTTTATAAATAATAGCAACTGGAACAGTGGTGGAGGAGGAAGTGGCGATGTGTGGATTGGAGGAGGAAGTTCTGGAGGTTCCGGCTCTTCACCGGGTACTCCGGCAGGAAATATATTCAAGAAAGAAGCCGACCAAGACTCGCTTTTATGGGTAATCACCGAAAACATGACAGCCCGAATCATGGAAGACTGTTTGGGAGGAGACCTATACAGCCAACTGAAAGAGAAAGTCAAAAACAACAAAATCAATCTGGAATTCGATTTCGGCAAAGGGTATTCCTACAATTGGGAAGAGCATACCTTGCACATCGGATTGGAAGAATTGGAAGCAAACAACCTTCTGCATGAAATGTTCCATGTTTTCCAAACCACACAAGAGCCTATATCATCGTTCAAAAGTTCTATGATGAACAGAGAGATAGAAGCGCACTATGCGCAATACCTGTTCTTGAGGAGGAGCGTGGAGTGGACGGACAAAAAACAAGATAAATATGCAAAAAGCCAACGCCTAAGAGCAACAACTTCATTGACTAAATATGTAAATCAGCAAGGTCATGTTACAACTTCATTCTTGGATATCTTTGAAACCTATATATCTAATAATGTCGTTAATGCTTTCCGTCAGGAAGGATACGACAATTATCCATTTAAAGAGTATTCGGATATCACCAATATTTTTCCCAACATAAAATTAACAACTAAAAATTGTGACGAATGAAAAGACTATTGCTTATTACACTGCTTATAGGATACATCTACCCTTGTGTAGCACAGGATAAACCTATCAGAACAGAAGAATCGCTTGAAGGAACAGTCATTTATAAAAAAACCACCACTTTCGAGGTAGATGGTTATACGTATCAATGTGACGTAGATGACGGTAGCCAGTTTGTGACTCTTTATAACAAAGAGAACAAGTTGACATACAAAGATATTGTATATAAAGCCACAGGAAAAATATACATCGGTAGCTGGAATGAAAAAAAAGTAATTGAATACAATAGCTCCATGAGTAAACAAGCAGACTTCATTGTGGACGAAGCTTTTACCAAAGCCATGGCAGATGAACTCGGAAAGCGTGAGTTCACAATAACCATGCTACTCAGTCCGGATACGGGGAAAGTAATGGAAGTGAATTTCAATTTCACGACCTTTAGCCCATACGCCAGAGTACCACTGCATGTATATAGGGAAATCGAAGTAAAACTGAAAGAACAAATACACTTTAAACCCGGAGAAGTGGGAAAACAACTCAATTACATCATGCTGTCATGGAGACAAAAGCCCCAAGGGAAACCCCCCCCCATTACCACCTCCCGGTTCGCTGATGTAACATTGTAAACCAACCTGCCTATGCACGAAAGAATCTATAGCAGTTTTTTTAAAGTTCAAAAAAGAAATATAAAAGCTTGGCATTGCTGTTACCTTCTGTGGGTAAATTACATATATTTGTGATTAACGACATCAGAGAGGTTACGAATTATGTATAAGAACTTATTGAACTTGCTTGTTTTGGCAGTGCTGCTCCCTTCCTGCAATGGCACTGCCCCTCACATTTCCGTTGTATGCGAAGAAAACAACGTGGGCAACTGCATTGTAAAATGGGAAATGGCCCCTCTCATCAAAGGAAATGTGAAGGTATATGCTTCGACCAATCCCAACCATATCCCCGAAGATGTTCCCGTTGCCGTCGCCAACATCTCCAACCTGAAGATGACTGTCATCACTACCGACCCTACACAACGATACTACTACACACTTGTATTCGCTGACAAATACCGGGTAAAGATTGCCACCCGCAACATCAACATCCCCGGCATACAGAACTTCCGAGACCTGGGAGGCTATTCCTCCTATCCCACCCAAAAGAAAGTGCATTGGGGCATGCTGTACCGCTCTGCCGAAATAGATAAACTGAAACCGTGTTCGCGCAAAGAGCTCAAGAACATAGGCATAAGGACTATCATCGACCTGCGTTCATCTGTCGAAGCGAATAGACAAAGCCCTTTGCAACAGGCATTCAAAGTGATCCATATCCCCATTCCTACCGGCGACATGGAGTATATCCTGAAAGGTGTACAGGAACAGAAAATCAAGAGCGATACTGTCTACCGAATCGTGGAGCAGATGAACCGCGAACTCATCAACAACTACACCAAAGAATATCGCCGGATTTTCGATATCCTGCTGGACAAGAACAATTATCCCGTCGTAATCCATTGCTCTTCGGGCAAAGGGCGCACGGGCATCGTATCGGCACTTGTGCTTGCCTCCCTTGGAGTGGACGAAGACATCATCATGGAAGATTATCGCCTCAGCAACGACTACTTCAACATCCCGGCGGCCTCCCGATATGCTTACCAGCTTCCGGCACGCTCGCAAGAGGCCATCACTACCGTATTCTCGGCACGCGAAGATTTCCTGAATGCCGCCATTGAAGAAATGAAACGAAGGTATGGAGATACCGACACCTACCTGCAAAGAGGCATCGGTCTGACAAAAGAAGAAAGAAAGAGACTGCAAGACATTCTTTTAACGGATAATTGACAATGGATAATGGATAATGAGTAGCCAATAAAAAACGATTTTATCATGTAATTGCATAATTATCAACCATCAATTATCAATTATCCATTGAAAAGCACTATCTTTGCGCCCGAAATATAAAGATAAAGATATACAGAAGATTTAATGAAGACATTTGAAGAGCTCGGTGTGTCGCCGGAGATACGCCGCGCCATCGAAGAAATGGGTTACGAGCAGCCCATGCCGGTACAAGAGGAAGTAATTCCCTACCTTTTAGGAGAAAACAATGATGTAGTAGCACTGGCACAAACAGGAACAGGAAAGACCGCAGCGTTCGGCCTGCCGCTCATACAGAAGATTAACGTCAACAACCGAATTCCCCAATCACTTATTCTCTGCCCCACCCGCGAACTTTGTTTGCAGATTGCGGGCGACTTGAATGATTATTCCAAATACATCACCGGATTGAGGGTATTGCCTGTATATGGTGGTTCATCCATAGACAGCCAGATACGCGCCCTGAAACGGGGTGTACACATCATCGTAGCCACACCGGGACGACTGCTGGACCTGATGGAACGCAAAACCGTGTCCCTCGCCACCATACAGAACGTGGTTATGGACGAAGCGGACGAAATGCTGAACATGGGATTCACAGACAGCATCAACGCCATTCTCGCCGATGTGCCGCAGGAGCGCAACACCTTGCTGTTCTCCGCTACCATGAGCCCGGAAATCGCACGCATCTCCAAGAAGTACCTGCGCGATGCCAAGGAAATCACCATCGGACGCAAAAATGAAAGCACCAGCAACGTGAAACACGTAGCCTTCTGTGTACATGCCAAAGACAAGTATGCTGCCCTGAAACGTATTGTGGACTACTATCCGCAGATATACGGCATCATCTTCTGCCGTACCCGCAAAGAAACGCAGGAAATAGCTGACAAGTTGATGCAGGAAGGCTATAATGCCGACTCGCTGCACGGCGAACTGAGTCAAGCGCAGCGTGACACCGTGATGCAAAAGTTCCGCATCCGCAACCTACAACTGCTGGTTGCCACGGACGTTGCCGCACGCGGCCTCGATGTGGACGACCTGACACACGTCATCAACTACGGATTGCCCGATGACACCGAGAGTTATACCCACCGCAGCGGCCGTACGGGACGTGCCGGCAAAACCGGGACTTCCATCGCCATCATCAACCTGCGAGAGAAAGGCAAAATGCGCGAGATTGAGCGCATCATCGGCAAGAAATTCATTGCAGGCGAAATGCCCACCGGCAAACAGATATGCGAAAAGCAACTGCTCAAAGTGATAGACGATCTTGAAAAGGTGAAAGTGAACGAGGAGGAAATCGCCGACTTTATGACCGACATCTACCGCAAGCTGGATTGGCTGAGCAAAGAGGACCTGATTAAACGCATGGTTTCGCATGAATTCAACCGTTTCCTGGATTACTATCGCGGCCGTGACGAGATAGAGACAGCAACCGGTAGTGAGCGTGGTGCAAGAAGTGGCGAGAGGGGCGACCGCAACGACCGTAGAAGCAGCCGCAAAGCAGAACCCGGCTTTACCCGCTTGTTCATCAACCTGGGTAAAATGGACAATTTCTTCCCCAACGAATTAATCAGCCTGCTGAACAACAATACACGTGGACGTGTAGAGCTGGGACGAATTGACCTGATGCAGAAGTTCTCCTTCTTCGAAGTGGAGGAAAAGGAAGCCACCAATGTAGTGAAGGCCCTGAACCGCGCCAGCTGGAACGGCCGTAAAGTATCCGTAGAGGTTGCTGGAGACGAGGGTAAGGAGGCTCCGAGGGGCAAACGTCCGGGTACAGCCGGAAGCCATGGGAAAAAAGAGTTTGACAGCAAGAAGCGCAGTTACAAGGAAGACGGCAAACGGAACGATGCCACCGGCAAACGCAGCGAAAAGGCCGAAAGTCCTGCAAACGACAAGAAGAAAGGCAAGCCCAGCCGCGAAGAGCGGGGTTACACCAAAGCCCGTGGCAAAAAGGATGACTGGAAACAGTTCTTCCAGGGCAACAATGACTTTAAGGATGCAGAGCCCGACTTCAGTGAAGAAGGGTGGGCAAGACGGACACCGAAGAAGAAGTGATATAAACTATAGAAAGATAATAGGGTGATAAAACCGGCAGCATCCGCTACCGTTTTATCACCCTATCCTTTTTCACGACTCTTTATCCTTTATTTCGTGCAGCTTTTCGTACTGAATGCAACGAGCATCCAAACCATTTTCTCCTGCTCTTTCAGGTAGCCGGTCATCAAATCTGCCGTCACGTCATCGCCAGCTTCATTTGCCAGTTCAATTACCTTTCTCTCTTCACCAATCAGGTAGCCGTAAGTCTCGAGGATATGGTCCACAGCCTCACTGCCGCAAGAGATGTCGGACACTTCCTTCACGTTGGCAACCTTCAGGTATTCACTGAACTTATTCTCGGGCACGCCACCCAGCATCAAGATGCGCTCTGCAATCTCGTCAATCTTCTCGGCGGTATCGTCATACATACTCTCGAACTTCTCGTGCAGCACAAAGAAGCCGTGTCCCTTGATGTTCCAGTGCATACCGCGCAAATTGGTGTAATGTACCTGGAAGTCGGCCAATAATTGGTGCAATGCTGATGCTACGCCAGCCACTTTCTTTTCATTCAAATGCAAGTAATCTAAAGTTTTCATAATTCTATTGTTTTAAATATTTATACTATTTTTCTTTTGGATATTGCAAAGATAAGGGGTAAATCAAGGCTTGTCAAACAGATAATTTCTATCTTTGCATAGACGAAGTCTATACATAACCTTCAAATGCCTTGTTCATCATGACTTTACAACAATTGGAATACATCCTTGCCGTCAACCAGTTCCGCCACTTTGCCAAAGCAGCCGAATATTGCCGCGTGACACAGCCCACCCTCAGTGCCATGATTCAGAAACTGGAAGAGGAACTGGACACCCGGATTTTTGACCGCAGCCAGCAGCCGGTATGCCCCACTCCCGTCGGTATCCACATCATAGAACAAGCACAGAATATATTGGTTCAAGCCAACCGTATAAAGAATATTATAGAAGAAGAAAAACACTCACTGACCGGCACCTTCAAGCTGGGCATACTTCCCACCGTAGCTCCTTACCTCCTGCCCCGTTTCTTTCCGCAGCTGATGAAGAAATACCCCGACCTCGACATCCGGGTAGTCGAAATGAAAACAAACGACATCAAGAAAGCCCTGCAGACGGGAGAGATAGATGCAGGTATCGTAGCGAGTCTGGCAGGTATGGAAGAGTTGCAGCAGACGCCGTTGTTCTATGAACAGTTCTTTGCCTACGTGTCGCGCGAAGACGCCCTCTTCAACAACGAGGTAATCCGTACTTCCGACCTGAACGGCGAACAGCTTTGGCTGCTCGACGAGGGCCATTGCTTCCGCGACCAGCTGGTGCGCTTCTGCCAGATGAAGTCGGCACGTGCCAGCCAGCTTGCCTATCACTTGGGCAGCATGGAGACCTTTATGCGCATGGTAGAAAGCGGCAAAGGCGTGACCTTCATCCCCGAACTGGCCGTTCTGCAACTGGGCGATGCCCAGAAAGAGCTGGTACGTTCCTTCGCCATCCCCTGCCCCACCCGCCAGGTCGTGCTGCTGACCAATAAGAACTTTATCCGCCACACGCTGCTCGAAGTGCTGGTTAAGGAGATAAAACTTTCCGTACCCAAGGAAATGCTCTCACTGAAAGCAACCCAAGCAGTCGTATAGATTTCATCTATCGCTCCATAAAATCTTTCAATCGGATTTTTTGTTCTATCGGGGAAAAATGCTATATTTTTGCAAACAGAAAAAGCGAAGGTCGGTTGCACCTCAGCATCATCAAGCAAACTGGCTTCTACATTCTGTCTGCACAATCTTCGCATTGGTAAAACAAAAAACTAAACCTATTAAAAGAGAAAAATTATGGAACCGATCATCAACTCACAACTCCCTGAATTCAAGGTTCAGGCTTTCCAAAACGGAAGTTTCAAAACAGTATCCCACGAAGACGTAAAAGGTAAATGGGCCATTTTCTTCTTCTATCCGGCAGACTTTACCTTCGTATGCCCTACCGAGCTGGTAGACATCGCAGAGAAATATGACCAATTCCAAGCAATGGGCGTAGAAGTATATTCTGTAAGCACAGACTCGCACTTTGTGCACAAGGCATGGCACGATGCTTCCGAAAGCATCCGCAAGATTAAGTACCCCATGCTTGCCGACCCCACAGGCGTACTGAGCCGCGCATTCGGCGTGATGATTGAAGAGGAAGGCATGGCATATCGCGGCACATTCCTCGTAAATCCCGAGGGTAAAATCAAGATTGCCGAGATACAGGACAACAACATCGGACGCAATGCCGACGAGCTGCTGCGCAAGGTAGAAGCTGCACAGTTTGTTGCCACACACGATGGAGAAGTCTGCCCTGCCAAGTGGAAGAAAGGAGCGGAAACTTTGAAGCCGAGCATCGACCTTGTAGGAAAGATTTGATAAGTAATAGGAGGAGCGGGCGCTTTCACCATAGAAAGACGTCCGCTTTCCTTTAAGACGTCCGCAGTACTTGTACAGAAGTACTGTAGTACTTTCAAAGGAGTACCGCAGTACTTTCGAAGGAGTATTGGAGTACTTCCTCACAAGTTCTGCAACTACTCTATATCAAACATATTAAAAGACTATTTTCTCACCCCAAACACCCTATTAATCATGTTAGAAACAACTATATTAGACCAGGTGCGGAGCGTATTCCAGCATTTGGAAGCCCGCTACGTCTTTCACATCACCTATCATCCGGGTCACGAGCAGGCACAAGAGCTTATCGGATTCTTGAAGGATGTGGCAAGCTGTTCCGACAAGCTCTCCTGCCGGATGAGTGAGATAGAGAACCCCGTGTTGGAGTTCACATTGCTGAAAGACGATGTGGAAACCGGCATCAAGTTCCGCGGCATCCCCGGCGGACACGAGTTCACTTCCCTCCTGCTTGCCGTGCTGAATGCCGATGGAAAGGGGAAAAATCTGCCGGACGAAGCAATTCGTCGCCGCATCCGGGCGTTGC
>OHEP01001502.1_pt1 | contig 11803 bp, 10 predicted proteins | sample 1567271 | NCBI WGS metagenome assembly OHEP01 (sample SAMEA3879577, study PRJEB24766) | human gut metagenome | biome: human-associated habitat; feature: feces | place: USA | collected 1985/1987
TTACTTTAACAAGTGTAAATGAAATAGATAGTAAATATACTTTAGCATATAAAACAAGCTCTAATGCTAAAGTACAGTACTCAGATAGAACACCATGGAACACACAAGGAATAATAAAAGGAATAGACAGTAACACTTATTCAAAGAAGATAAGAGTAGTAATAGATAATACAAATATCTCAACACCTTCAATAGTAAACTTCCAAGTATATGGTGGATACTCATTTAACTCATATGCAAATATAGAACTAACTGATGGATATGTAACAGTAAGTGGACCATACACAGAAGTAGCAACAAACATAGGAAATAGACTAGTAGACATAATAGAAAGTGATACAAGTTGTTTAACTAGTACTTCTAACACTTGCTTGTATGGTGGAGAGAACATCAAAAACTATGTGCAATATCCAGAAAATGACGACAAAACAAAGAACCTATGGAGAATAATAGGAAGTTACCAAATAGACGATCAAACATTACCTAAACTAATAAGTCAAAGTACAACTTCAACAAGTACATCAACACTAACAACAGACTTAACAAGTTTCTATAACACATTAGAAGACAAAGATGTATTAGTACAACAAACAAATAAATTTAATTGTTTTACTAGTACTTGTGCAGAAAGCACATATAGTAATATTGGACTTTTAACAGATTATGAATATAATCAAATAGGTGGAGTAAACTCATACTTAGCAACTACTGAAAAATATTATATAAATAGTTCAAGTGGAATAAAAGAAGTAACAAGTAGTGGAATAACAAACCCAAGTAATACAAGTGGACTAAAACCAACAATATACTTACAAACTGGAGTACAAGTAACAGGAAGTGGAACAGCGAGTGATCCATACATCATAAGTCCAGCAAGTGATATAAATTTAGTTTCTTATACATTAAATGGACAAGCAACAGATAAAACATATGCAGATCTATTAAAAACAAATGTAGTAAGTAGTGTAACATGTAAAAATGGAACAGTGGCAAAGTGGGATAACGCGACAAGTTCAATAAACTTGAGCAGTATTAAAACACCTGACTATTGTACAATTGATTTTGGGGATGGATATAGTGTTAGTTTAACAGCAACAAATGGTACAGTAAGTCCATCAAATATAACAGTAGGTTATGGTGGAAGTGCAAGTTTTACTGTAACGCCAAACAGTGGATATATATTAGAGCTAGAAAGTCATACATGTGGCGGAACACTATCAGGAAGTACATATACAATAAGTAATATAACAAGTGCAAAAAGTTGTAGTATAACATTTAAAGAAGAATATAATCCATTTACTAAAGGAACATTAACTTATCAGTTATATAAAGATAAAACAACAAGACTAACAAGTGCAAGAGGAACTGGATACAATACAGTTTACACATCTGATAATACAAAAACATTATATACAGGAACAGAGAATGGAACAACAGTATATTATTTTGCAGGGAATGCAACAGATAACTGGGTAAAGTTTGGAAAGAATGCAAGTAATCAAGACTTATACTGGAGAATAATAAGAACAAACTCTGATGGAAGTGTAAGACTTTTATACCATGGAACAAGTACTACGGCAACAAATGCATATATAGGAACATCAAAATTTAATAATAGTTATAATAATATAGCATATGTAAGTTATATGTATGGAAGTACAGGAAGTATAGCAAATGCTAGAACTAACCAAACAAACTCTAGTACAATAAAAACAGCAATAGATAACTGGTATAAAGATAATTTGAATACAAATTATGGTAAATACTTAAGTACAACAGCAGTATATTGTAATGATAGAAGTACATCAGATAATACATACTTTGGAGCATACACAAGATTAAAAACAAATAAAACACCAAGTTATGACTGTGCAGCAACAGAAGACAAATTCACAGCAGACACAAGTACAGGAAATGGGAAACTAACATATCCAATAGCATTAATGACAGCAGACGAAGTAAGTTTTGCAGGTGGACTATGGGGAACAAATGCACAAACATGGTATTATTATAATAGTGCAAAGGGTAGTTCAACAGGTGAACAATGGTGGTGGTTGTTGTCTCCTGCCAGTGGGAATGGCAGCTACGCTTACGTGTTCTTCGTGGTCGGTTCGTCCAACCCTGGCTTCTTGAGCAGCACCTACGTCAGCCACACGTACGGTGTGCGTCCGGCAGTTTCTCTCAAATCTTGTGTCAAGACAAGTGGTGGAGATGGCTCAGCAAGCGCACCATACACAATAGAAGAAAGTACAAGTGGATGTTAAGTACGGTTATCCGTGCTTTTCTTTTGAAAGTTTTTGTGGACAAATTAGGGAAGTTGTGGTAGAATACTTGTGAGAAGAGAAATCTTCCTTGCTTCATGTGAAGCCAATAGACCATAAGGAGGTGAAATGAAATGAATAAATATGAAATCATGTTCATTGTAAAAGCTGATATCGCTGAAGAAGATGTAGCTAACGTAGTTAAGTCTTTTGAAAGTATTATTACTGATATGGGTGGTAAAATCTTAAATAGTAAAGATTTAGGTCAAAAGAAGTTAGCTTATGAAATTGAAAAACAAGTAAGAGGTTATTATCATTTACTTAATGTTGAATGTGAAAGTAAGGCTGTTAAAGAGTTTGATAGAAAAGCTTTAATAGACGAAAGAATTTTAAGACATTTAATTATTAAGGAGGAAGAGTAGTATTATGAATAAAGTAGTACTTGTAGGAAGATTAACAAAAGACCCTGAAATTAGAGTATTTACTAATGGTAATTCTGTTGCTAATTTCACTGTTGCTGTTAATAGAACATTTAAGAATAGAGAAGGTGTTGTTGAAGCTGACTTTATACCTGTACAAGTTACTGGACCTCAAGTTAATGTTGTTCAAAAGTATGTAACTAAAGGTAGTCAAATAGGTATTGATGGAAGAATTCAAATTAGAAGTTATGATGCTCAAGATGGAAGTAAGAGATATGTTACTGAAGTTATAGCTGATAGAATTGAGTTAATGGGTTCTAGAAGAGATAATAACGAGAGTAGTCCAGTTAATGCTTATGTTGATACAACAAGTTCTGTTTATATGGATCAACCAAGTCCTGAAACAGGAGTAGATGTTAGTAATGACGACCCTTTTAAAGATTTTGGTAGTGAAGTATCACTTAGTGATGATGATTTACCATTTTAGTAAAGGAGGAATAAATAATGAAAGAATTTTATCCTAGAAAAAAGAAGATATGTCAAATGTGTGCTGGAAAAAGCGTTGATTATAAAGATGTACCTATTATAACTAAGTACATTAATGATAAAGGTAAGATTTTACCTAGAAGAATGACTGGTGCTTGTGCATTACATCAAAGACATATAGCTAGAGAAGTTAAAAGAGCTAGATTTATGGGATTAATTCCATTTGTAAAGTAACACTAATGTGTTATTTTTTTTGTATAAAAAAAGACTAATCGTTGTCTTTTATAATACCGATTAGTCTTATAAGTTGTAATATTTCAGCAAGTGTGCTTGCAACATATGTTAAAGCTGCAGCTGTTAGCATATTTTTTGATAAGTTTTCTGTTCTATCTGTTGTTAAGTTAAGACTTTTTAGTTCTTTTATTGCTCTTTTTGATGCGTTTATTTCTACTGGTAAAGTTATTATTTGAAATAATACGCCAGCACCTACTGCGAATATTCCAAAGTATACTAAATTCATGTATTCAAGTAGAAAACCTAAAAATATTACTATGTATGATATTCTATCTAAAAAGCTTACTACTGGGAATATTGCATGCCTTATTTTTAAGAATGTGTATCCTTCTTTATCTTGTATAGCGTGTCCTACTTCATGTGCTGCAACTGATGCGCTTGCAACTGAGTTACCGTGATATATATCTTTAGATAACTTTATTACTTTTCTAGTTGGGTCATAATGATCAGTTAGTGTTCCATTTGTTTCAACCACTAGTATGTTGTTTAAACCATTTTTATCAAGTATGTTTCTAGCTACATCATATCCTGTAGTGTCACTTCTAAATTCAATGTTAGATGTTTTTTTATAAGTTACTGTTATATATAACTGTGATATAAGAGGTAAACTTATTATAAGTATTATTAATAATAATTCCATATTTTCACTTCCTTAGTAATATTATATCATAAATTTTGTGTTACTTCATTAAAGTTCACTAAGTTTTCATTTATTAAGTTGTTTATGTTTTTAGCATTTTCTTCTAAATAGTTAGATTTTTCTATTATTTTTTCTATTTGTTCATTTGTTAGATTTTTATTTTGTTTAGTTATTATTTTCTTTATTGTGTTTTTGGAAAGTGGATTGAATGAGAGAATGTTTTTATTTGTTTGTTTTTCTATGAAACCAATTTTAGACTTATTTGATTCTTTTGTTGTTTTAATTATTATTGTATTTTCAAAATTGATTGTCTCATTATTGTTAAGAGTGAGTTTTCCAGTGCTTGTAATGGTGTTAAATAAGGCTTTTATAGTAGGGTGGGTATAGTTATAGTCTTCTAATAGAATTATCGAAACAGGGTGGTGTTTTAGGCTTTCAAATGGTGTGTTTTTTTCGTTATATCCAACATATCCTGCTGATGAACCAATTAGTTTTGTAATGCTAGTGCTTGTTATGTAGTCTTTCATATTTAATGTTATTAGATGTGTTTTTAAGTAGTTAGATAGTGTATTTACTAAGTAAGTTTTTCCTGTTTTAACTGGACCATTAAGTGATATAGTGAGTGGTAAGTTACTAGTACTTTTTGTGAAAGAAATTAATTTATTTGTAATGTTATCTATTATATGATCTTGATCAAATATGTTTTGTTTTAGGTACTTATTTAAATCTATAAAATAGTCAGGGTTAGATAGTTCAAATATATTTGAGTTTGTTTTTGTTTCTAGTACTTCTTTTAAAATTGTTTTTGTTACTATGTTTTTTTTGTTTTTATTAGTATTTTCTTTTAGTTTATTTTCAAGTGTAGTTATTTCTTTTTTTAGAGTTAGTGCTTTTGTTAAGTTGTTTTCTAATATATATTTATTTTTCTTTTCAGTAAGAACAGATATTTTATTTTTTATTTTAGAATAAGTTGTCTTTTTTTCCATAAGAGAGGTTACAGCTGATATTTCGTCTAGTATGTCTATTGATTTATCTGGATTATGTTTATTTTTTATGTATTTGTTTGATAGTTTTGCAGTTAATTCAATAATGTTATTTGGTATTTTAACGTTGTGGTATTTTTCATAATTAGGTTTTATTTTTTTTAGAATGTATAGTGTTTCTTCATAATTAGTTTCATTTATTAAAAGTGGTTCAAATCTTCTATCTAAGGCTTTGTCTTTTTCTATGGAGTTAGTGTATTCTTTTAGAGTAGTTGCGCCTATAAGTGAAAGTTTTCCTCTTGCTAGGGCGGGTTTTAATATGTTTGAAGCATCAATTGCCCCTTCAGCTCCACCTGCACCTACTAGAGTGTGAATTTCATCTATAAATAGTATTAAGTTATCGTTTTTTTCAAACTCGTTAATTAGTTTGGTTAATTTTTCTTCAAATTCTCCACGATATTTAGTACCAGCTATCACTGAAGATAAGTTTACTTCATATATGGTTTTTCCTTTAAGGAAATTAGGCACTTGGTTTTTAGTAATACGTCTAGCTAGTTCTTCAACTACTGAGGTTTTACCAACACCAGCTTCTCCTAGTAGAAGGGGATTGTTTTTGTTTTTTCTTTTTAGTACTTCTATAACTCTTGTTATTTCTTTTTCTCTGCCTATAACTGGGTCAAATTCATTATTTAATGCTAGTTTGTTTAAATTTCTACCAATTGTTTTTAATATACTGTTACTTGAAATTGTGTTAGTTGTTAATATACTTTTTTTTAGACTTTCTATGTCTATGTTAGTTTTTATTAGAGCTTTATAACATAATGTGTCTTTGTTAGATAATATTTCGTTAAATAATAAATTTAGAGTTATTTCGTCATCTATATTTTCTAAAGACAGTATTACACTTTCAATAGAACTTAATAGTTCTTTACTATAAAATAAATATTTATTAGATTGTTCTTTTGGTAGGTAAGATTTTATTTCTTCTAGTTTGATTTTGTATTTCTCTAGTATTTTTGATAATGAATTGTAATTAGATAGCATACTCATTATAAAATGAATAGAATTAATATTAGAACTATTAAGACTTTCAGCAATTAATTCACTACTCTTTAATATTCTTTTTAATTCTTCTGTATAGTTATTCATATACACCTCTTTCATAATATATGATATATTGAGTGTTTTTATAAAATAATATACAAAAAAAGAACTTTTTTGTTAAAGTTCTAATTTTATATATGAGATTTAACTATTACTAGAAGTATTATTACAATAAATATTACAAGAAGTAATTCAAGTACTAGTTTCCAACTCTTCTTTAGCCAGTCTTTGTAGTTGATGTCTAAGCTTGTTAAACCTAAAATCAATAATGTTGAAGTAGGGGCTACGAAAAGTGTTAAACCATATATTGCTTGCATTATAATACTTATTAATAATGTGTAGTCAGCATATGCAACTGATAAGAATGTTCCTACTGTAGATGCTACATATAGGTAGTCTATATTTATAGCTGTTGCAATTATCATGCCTAGTGATCCAAATATTAAGTGTATTATTTCTTGTAACCAAGTTATGTTAACTAGTTTAGCAAGTCCAAAACCACAAGTGTTAGTAATGAAATTTAATATAGTAACAATGTATCCATGGTAGAATGCAATAAATACTACACAGTAAGCAAAACCAACTAATGCTGCAGATTTTAGGCTTTTCTTAATACCTTTTGCGTATGCTTCTAGTGAGTCGTCTAGTTTAATGTTATATACTAGGCTTATTATAAATGTAGAAAGTATTAGAATAAATGTATAACTATCAATAGTCCATTTTCCTAATTGTTCTGTTCCAGAAAATAAGTATTTTAGTATAGTAACATCTTTGATTGTGAATTCTTGGATATTTTTATGTAAGTCTGTGAAGAAAGTAATTCCAAAAACACCTTCCCAATCAGTGTAACCAATGATAAGTAATACTAGTAATAAACCAAATATTACATATAATGGCCAACTAGGTTTTTTACTTTGAGTTTTTTCTCCTAGATAAGCATATTCTTCTTTATCACTATTTTTGTTAAGTACTTTTCTTGCGTGTTTTAGTGTAAAAGCAATAAATACAACAAAGCATATTACTAGTAAAGCTATTTTAGTAAGTAGTCCGTTTTTATAAGTTAGACTAAGTACTTGGTTAGTGTAACCAGCTAAGTATGCACTGTAAGTTGAACCTATCATACCAATAAGTGGAGACATGAATGCAACTAGGTAAGCTGTCATTTTGTCGTAACCCATTAGTAATATGATACTGATTATTGCTGGTATAAATATAAATAATAATATATCTAAACCGAACACACTACTAAGTAGTACGGATATTAGTGATACTATAATTAAGAATAGTTCTTCTTTTCCTTTCATAGATTTTGCAATTTTTTCTAGACAGTTTCTGTATTTTCCAGTAATTCCAAGTACGCCATAGAAGCCACCTACTGCTAGTATAAATAATACTGTTTTAGCAGATGCTTGAGGGCCAGCCCATGGGTATTCAAATAATTGATGTAATGAAACTCTTGCTAAATCAGAAGAAATAACTTCTGTTCCACTTACTCTTGAAGTTGGAATTATCCATGATAATACGACTAGTACTAAGAACATAATTGCAATTGATTTGAACAATGTGTTCTTTTTCTTCATAATTTTTACCTCCTACTTAATTATACACTATAAATGTAAAGTTTTACAAGTAAATATCAAAAATTTCATTTAAAATGTTATAATTATGTGTTGAGAAAAAAAGAGAAATATTACTTCTCTTTTGTTTCAGGTTTCATTAATGGGAATAGGATTACGTCTCTAATTGACTCGTTTTCTGTATAGAACATAACAAGTCTATCTATTCCGTATCCAATACCTCCAGCTGGTGGCATTCCATATTCTAAGGCTTCAACGAAGTCCATATCTATGTCGTTTGCTTCTTCGTTACCTAAATCTTGTTCTTTTAATTGAGCTATAAATCTTTCTAATTGGTCAATTGGGTCATTTAATTCAGTGTAAGCGTTAGCCATTTCTTTTCCACCAATAAATAATTCAAATCTTTGTACAAATCTAGGATCTTTTGGGTCTTTTTTTGTAAGTGGGCTTATTTCTATTGGGTGATTACATAAGAATGTTGGCTGTATAAGTGTTTCTTCAACGTATTTTTCAAAGAATTTGTTAACAATATGACCAAATACTTTCTCATGTGGTTCAAGTTCTATATCGTGTTCTTCTGCGAGTTTAATCATTTCTTCATTTGTATAGTTTTTACTGAAATCTATTCCAGTTTGTTCTTTAATTGCTTCAGTCATTGTTATTCTTTTGAAGTTACCATCTAAACTAATTTCATGACCTCTCCAGTTAAATGTAGTTTTGTTAAATACTTTGCTTGCTATTTCTTTAAGTAAGCTTTCTGTCATTTCCATCATTCCATCTAAGTCACTATATGCTAGGTATGCTTCCATTGATGTAAATTCTGGATTGTGAGTTAAGTCCATTCCTTCATTTCTAAATAGTCTACCGATTTCATAAACTGCATCCATTCCACCTACAAGTAATCTTTTTAAGTGAAGTTCTAGTGCAATTCTTAGGTACATATCTAGGTCTTGAGCATTGTGGTGCGTTACGAAAGGTCTAGCTGAAGCACCTGTTAGTAGAGTAGTTAGTACTGGAGTTTCTACTTCAGTAAATCCACGATTATCCATGAAGTTTTGAATGCATCTTATAATTCTTGGTCTTAAGAAAGCAACTCTTTTTGATTCTTCATTCATTATTAAATCAACGTATCTTCTTCTATATCTTTCTTCTTTATCTTGTAATCCATGGAATTTTTCTGGAAGTGGTTTTAATGCTTTTACTAAGTGAGTATATTTTAAACATTTTATAGTAACTTCTCCAGTCATAGTTTTCATTATTTTACCTTCAACACCAACGATGTCTCCGATGTCTGCAGTTTTAAATAAAGTATAGTCTTCCTCTCCAATGTCATTTATTGAGATATAAATTTGAATTTTGCCTGACTTGTCTTGAATTGAAAAGAATGATGCTTTTCCCATTTTTCTTATGAACATAATTCTTCCTGCTACTTTAGCGTGCTCATCCATACTATCTAATTCTTCATGAGTTATGTCTTTATATTTTTCTTTGATGTCATTTGCAAGTGAGTCTCTATCAAACCTGTTACCGAATGGATCAAGTCCAAGACTTCTTAATTTTTCTAGTTTTTCCCTTCTAACTAATTCTTGTTCTGTAAAATTTCTTTCCATTATTTTTCCTCCTTCTTTTAAATAAAAAAGTTAATGACTAAAGGGGCATAGTAAGATACCTGCGGTTCCACCCTTCTTAATCATTAACTGATTATCTCTTATTTATAACGGAATATATCCGGGCTTGTTTAGCCACTTAGAAGTTTTTATTCACATTAGGCTTGTTACTAGTTTCCATCATCCTAGCTTTCTATTAACAGTATATAATGCTACTCGTCTTCTTCATCGATTTACGTGGTTATTGTACTATATTAATTACGGTTTGTCAATAGTAAGTTATGTTAAAACTCACTCCGGAAAAAGTGCGTATTTGTCAAAAATTCGGAATGGAGGAAATTATGAAGTGTTACATAATAGATATAATGAGAATAAGAGTATGGTGTGTGAACATTTAAAGAGCATTATAAGTAAATGTAATTTGAGTGGTCGGTGGTCAATTGATGTTATGCAAAATGGAAGTGAATTTTATATTATAGATATTCAAAAGCCTGTGAATTCTACATATTATAATGAAACAGTTAAAGAAGATTTAAGAAACCTAATAGTGAGTGTTTGGTGCCTGATTTGAGTATCAAAAAAGATAGAAGAATATTAAAAAAATTAAAGCATGAACGAAAGATTTCATGCTTTTTGTATCACTAATTTAGTTGTCCAGGAAGTACTAGTTTTTCTTTTGGTGAGAAGTTTTTATCAAAGTCACTCACTTCTTCTTCGGTAACATTAAATATTTCAAGGTCAGAATATATTCCTTCGTATTTAGTGATGTTCTTTTCATTAAGTACTTTTACCATAAAGAATGGAGATTCTTCATTTTCTAATCCTTCATAATATATGTTATATGTGCTAGACAAAACAAAACCATACTTTTTATAGTAGTCTGGGTTTCCAGTTATAAGTACTAAGTCATAGTTTAGTTTTTTAGCAATTTCTAGTGTGTAATTTATTAAAGTTTCTCCATAACCCATGTGTTGATAATTAGTGTCTATACTAACTGGTCCAAATATAAGTACATCTAATACTTTGTTATCTTTAGTTTTTATGTAACCAAGTGAATAAAATATACTTCCTATTATTTTGTTATCTTTTTCTATGACATAGTCTAGTTCTTTTATAAATCTAGAATTATTTCTTAATTTATTAACAACTAAGTGTTCAATGCATCCTGGTCTATATTTATTCCAAAACGCATCTCTTGTTAAGTTTTTTACTATTTTGTAGTCTTTTTCTTCTTCTAATCTTATTTTCATTTTTTTCTCCAATATTAATATTTTATAAGTTTTATATTAATATCAGATCAAATTCACGTTTCATCCAATTCTCCTTATTTGTTTACATTATTTTTTAATTCATTTATTATAGCTATAAATTCTTCTTCTGTTTTAGCTTGACATATTTTAGTTTTAATTTCTTTAGTACCAGGTATTCCTTTTAGGTACCATAGTGCATGTGTTCTAATTTCTAGTAGGGCTGTTTTTGTATTGGTGTATTTTTTAAGTAAGCTAAAGTGCTTTATTATCATGTTTATTTTTTCTAAGTCAGTTGGTTTATCGATGATGCGATTATTTTCTACATATTCTATGCATTCTTTGATAAACCAAGGGTTACCAAGAGTGGCACGCCCGATCATTACTGCATCACATTTTGTTTCTTCAAGCATTCTTTTAGCGTCATATATTGTAGATATATCACCATTACCGATTACTGGAATACTTACACTTTCTTTAACTTGTTTTATGATGTTCCAGTCAGCACTTCCAGAGTATCCTTGACTTCTAGTTCTTGCATGAATAGCAATTGCTGAAGCACCAGCTTGTTCTATTTTTTTTGCAACTTCTACTGCGTTAATGTGATCACTATCCCATCCACTTCTTATTTTTACTGTGATAGGAGTGTTGGTGTTTTTTACAACTTCGGAAACTATTTCATAAATTTTATCTGGGTCTTTTAGTAGAGCACTTCCTGCTTGACTTTTTATTGCAACTTTAGGAACAGGACAACCCATGTTTATGTCTATTATATCTGGGTGAAAGTTTTCTTCAATGTATCTTGCTGCACTTACGAAAGAAGTAATATCACTTCCAAATATTTGAATGCTAATAGGGCGCTCGGTATCTTCAAAGTTAATTAAATCTATTGTTTTCTTTCCATTATATTTAATACCTAGAGTGCTTATCATTTCAGAGTATATTAAACCAGCACCAAACTCTTTTATGATTTGTCTATAACTAATGTTAGACACTCCTGCCATAGGCGCAAATACAATTCTATTACTAATTTTTACATTTTTAATATTCCATGTCATGACTTAATTTTAACAGATTATTAGCTTTTTGTCTATAAAAGTTATTTAAGGTTTTTGAAATAAAAAATACATAAGTTTAAAAGCCTATGTAAATTATTGTTTATTATGACAAAAATAAAAATCAATA
>OHEP01001507.1_pt1 | contig 11780 bp, 10 predicted proteins | sample 1567271 | NCBI WGS metagenome assembly OHEP01 (sample SAMEA3879577, study PRJEB24766) | human gut metagenome | biome: human-associated habitat; feature: feces | place: USA | collected 1985/1987
CCTGCGGCCGGGAGACGCACCGCCTGCTGCTGAAGATGGAGGGCGTGTGGATGTACGTGGCCACCAACACGGACCGGCATCTGGCGGAGGCCGCCCTGCGCCACGCCGGGATCGACCAGTATTTTCGGGGCATCCTGACCTGCTCCGAGATCGGCGCGGGGAAAAACGACAGCCCGGAGATCTATGAGCGGGCCATGACCCGGCTCCGCCGCAGCGTCTTTTCCATGGTCTTTCAGGACCCCATGACCGGCACCGCAGCCACCATGGAGATACAGGAAAATCTCGCGCTTGCAAAGCGCCGCGGCGAAGGCCGCTTTCTGAAGTGGGGAATCACCCGCAGGGAGCGCGAGGAGTACCACGAGCTGCTTAAGATGCTCGACCTGGGACTAGAGGACAGAATGTCCTCTAAGGTTGGACTGCTCTCCGGCGGACAGCGTCAGGCGCTGACGCTTCTTATGGCTACGCTGAAGAAGCCGCAGATACTGCTTCTTGACGAGCACACCGCAGCCCTCGACCCCAAGACCGCAGCGAAGGTGCTTCAGCTTTCCGATGAGATAATCGCGAAAAACCATCTTACCGCAATGATGGTAACTCACAACATGGCAAACGCTATAGAATACGGCAACCGTCTTATCATGATGAACAACGGCAAGATAATTTACGACGTGAAGGGCGAGGAAAAGAAGAAGCTCACAGTTGACGACCTGCTTCAGAAATTCGAGGAAGCAAGCGGCTCCGCGCTCAACAACGACCGTATGCTCCTTTCAGGCAATAAGTAATATATGGTCACCTCTAAAAACCTCATATGAGCGAAAATGTGCAGTGCGCACCATCTTCGTCTGTCAACGAGCGAAATTTCTGATGTGACGGCGTCCATGCCGTCACTCGGTTATTTCGCTCTGCAACATCGTGTTGCACCTCCTCGTAAGGCATACAGCCTTACTTCGTCGGCTTTCCTAGAATCTGGCACAACCTGCCCATTTTTGCTTTTCACACCGGTTTTTAGAGGTTCCCTTATTTATCTCCGATACTACAAATCCCCGCAGGGCGCCTGCGGGGATATTTTTATAAATAAAAAAATCCCGGAAATCAACTTTCCGGGAATTGATATTACTGCTGAACCAGATCTTCTGCGGGCTTAACGGGAGCTGCGGGCGCTTCCGGAGCGGCGTTTACATGCGTTTCGGAGTTGATGCCGGACGCTACAGCCTTTCCGGTGATAAAGCTGCCGACCATCGACTTCAGGTCAACGCCAAGACCGTCGAGCAGTCCTGCGGAAGCCTGGGTAGTGGCTTCAGTGATGTCTTTGACCAGCTTTGCGGTGTTGCCATCGCCGTACATTGTGATCTTGTCGACGTTCTCAAGCGGCTTTGCGATAGCCTGAGCGACCTCCGGCATCTTCTCGAAGTACATCTGGAGCACTGCGGCTTCTTCCATCTTGCGCATTGCTTCCGCCTTCTTGTCGAGACCTTCAGCCTCGGCGATAGCCTTCGCGCGGACTGCCTCCGCCTCTGCGATACCTCTTGCGCGGATACCTTCCGCTTCCTGCTCTGCCGCGTATCTTGCGGCTTCTGCGCGCGCCTTCGCTGCGGCTGCTTCGTTCTGCGCCGTTACAAGGATCGCTGCGGCTTCGTTCTTCTTGATCTCCAGCTCTGCTTCTGCGTTCTGAATATCTTCGTACTTCTTAGCTTCCGCGTTGCGCTGAATGGTGTACAGCTCCGCGTCTGCGTTCTGCTGGGCTGCGTATTTCTGAGCCTCGGCGGTTTTCTTTACCTCGGCTTCGAGGGCGCGTTCCTTGATCTCGGCTTCCTTCGCCTTTATCTCGACTTCCTTCGCCTGCTTTGCCAGGTTTGCGTTTGCGGAGGTTATCTCGATGGTCTTGCGCTGCTCTTCCTGCTGAATGGTGTAGGCTGCGTCGGCTTCCGCACGCTTGATGTCAGCGGCGCGCTTGAGCTCAGCCTGCTTTATCGCAAGCTCGTTCTCGCGCTCTGCGATAGCGGTCTCGGAATCTACGCGGGCGTCGTTCGCCTTGCGGTTTGCCTCCGCCTGAGCGATTTTTATGTCGCGCTCAGCCTCGGCCTTGGAAATAGCCGCCTTCTTTTTGATCTGCATGGTGTTGTCGATACCCATGTCGTTGATGATACCGTTGTCGTCAACGAAGTTCTGCACGTTGAACGATACTATTTCAAGACCCATCGCACGCAGATCGGGGTCTGCGTTCTGCTTTACCTTGTCGGCGAACGCCTGGCGGTTGGAGACCATCTCCTCAAGCCGCATCTGACCTACGATCTCACGCATGTTGCCTTCCAGTACCTCCCTTGCGACGCCGGTTATGTACTGCACGTTGCGGTTAAGGAAGTTCTGCTGCGCCTTCTGGATTATGTCGGGGTCGGGAGATATCTTGACGTTTACCACCGCGTCAACGGAGATGTTGATGTAATCCGCAGTGGGGACTGCCTGGGCGGTCTTGACGTCAACGGACATCAGGGCAAGCTCCAGCACGTCGCAGCGCTCGAAGAACGGCAGTTTGACAGTCGCCTTGCCTATAACTACCTTTAGCCTTGCGCCGCAGACCGCTTATGATGAACGCCTTATCCGGCGGAGCCTTGCGGTAGCCTGCGCTGAAAATGACGATCACCAGTACAACGATGATCACAATGGGGACGAGAAGTCCCGGTTCGATGAAATCCGGCATTTGAATACCTCCTTATGCCTGCTTGTATTTCTTGGCGATCCCCGCCGCTTTGTAGTAATTTTCCTGGAGTTTGCGGAACTCCTCGCCGCACTGGCTGTGGTCGCCGGAGCGTATATCGTCGACGATCTTCTTAGCCGGCAGGAACACTCCGTTCAGCCCGATGTTTCCGGCAAGACCCTTGAGCGCATGCGCCGAGAAAAGCATCTGCTGATAGTCCTCGCGCTCAGCGGCGGAGGTAAGCTCCAGCACCACGCTGTCCGCAGAATCAAAGAACTTATACAGATATTTCAGAAACATGCTTTCGCTGTCCATGAAATGCTCTATCATATCCTTGACGTTAAGACCAACGCCGTCCCACTCGTCGCAGAATTCTTTTGTAATCATAATCTATCACCTCTCTAATCTATTCTACCATTTCGGGAATAATTCGTCAAGAACTCCGATTTTTTTCGTAGGAATAGACAAAAACGCCCCCTGAAAATTTCAAGGGGCGACAAAACTAAATTCTGATTTTAAATTACTTGAAGTTATAGAGCTGTATCTGCTCGAAGCCGTCGAGGAGCTCTCCGGACATCTTGAACGCCGCGTCGACGCCGCGCGCAACGCACTCGATTGGGTTTTCTGCAACGAAGCAGGGAGCGCCCACGTTGTCGCTGATAAGCTCCGGCAGACCACCGAGCATTGCTCCGCCGCCGGTGAGGAGTATTCCGTTCGAGAGGATATCGCCGACCAGCTCAGGCGGAGTGGATTCCAGCACCAGCTTTACCTGCTCGACTATCTCCATGGCGTTCTCGTGGATAGCGTCGTAGATGTCCTGATCGGATATCTCAATGCTCTCGGGGAGACCCTTCAGGAGGTTTCTGCCGCGTATCGTCATCTTCTTTTCGCCGGTGGGGTCGAATACGTTTGCGATCTCCATTTTGGCTTTTTCTGCGGTCTTTTCGCCGATGAGTATTTTGTATTTCTGGGTGATGTGGCGGATTATTGCCTGGTCGAACTTGTTTCCCGCCATCTTGATGGAGCGGCTCTGGACGATACCGTTGAATGAAACGATAGCCACATCGGCAGTACCGCCGCCGATGTCAACTACCATGGTTCCGTTGGGTTTGGAGATGTCCACGCCAGCACCGATAAGAGCCGCGATAGGCTCCTCAATGAGGAACACCTTGCGCGCGCCTGCGGACATCGCCGCCTCGACTACTGCACGGCGCTCCACGTCGGTAACTGAGGAGGGCACGCACAGAACTATGCGTGGCTTCATCATGGCGCCGCCGTTCACCATGTGGATAAACTCGCGGATCATTGCCTCGGTCATGTCGTTATCGGAGATAACGCCGTCCTTCAGAGGGCGCACTGCAACGATGTACTCCGGGGTTCTGCCTATCATCTTGTAGGCCTCCGCGCCGACCGCGACGACTGCTTTTTTCTTCTTATCGTAAGCCACCACGGACGGTTCATTCAGTACAATGCCCTTTCCGGCAATGGTGATGATGATATTCGCGGTGCCAAGGTCTATGCCTATATCAAGTGCCATATTTATTCTCCGTTCTCTGATTTGTCTTTTCGTCTACACGTTTATTATATGGGGAATTCCAACATAAATTATATCATGTTTTTTGTCGTTTTGCAATATATTTTGCGGCTTCCTTCAGAAGAAATTCACGTTCGTTCGGAAAATTTCCGTTTATTACTTCGTCAAGCAGAAATTTCAGCGCCTTCCCCATTTCCGGAGACGGCTCCATCAGCCCGGAGAGCGCCTTCCCGTCGACCGCAAGGCCTTTCAGCGTGAGACAGCAGGACGGCGCGAGGGCTTCCGCACGGGAGAGAACAGCGCGCCATTCGCCGCAGCGTCCGGCGCATTCCGGAGTTTTCGCCGAGTCGTCGCAGATGTGGGCCAGGCAGATATCCCGGACGGTTTCCAGACCGTATTTCCTGAGCAGCCGGCGCACCGACTTATCCGTATCGCTGAGAGGAACGTCGTGATACCTTACAATGGTGCAGACCCGCTCCCGCAGTGCGTTGCTGCATTTCAGCCGGCGGAGGATATCCTCTGCGATATCCGCACTGACGGCGGCGTGACCGTAGAAGTGCCCCTCGCCGTCCTCGCCGAGCGTGAATCGCTGCGGCTTCCCGATATCGTGGAGCAGCATTGCGAGGGTCAGCGGGAGCCTGCACTCGCTGCCTTCAGAGATCTCCGCGGCCTTCTGCGCTGACATCACGCAGTGCTCGTAAACATCGAAGCAGTGGAACCTCGAGTGCTGCACGAAGCCTGTGCATTCCCGGAATTCAGGGATTATCACTGCGGCGATATCGCGGAATTCGGTCAGAACCCGGAAAATATTGCGGTGGGAGTTTCTGCCGGTCAGCAGCCCGCACAGCTCGGAGAAAACGCGCTCTGCGGATATCTTATTGAGCAGCTCCCTGGTATCGTGCATAGCCCGTGCGGTGTTTTCCTCTATCTCAAACCCGAGGGAAGCCGAGAAGCGCAGTCCCCGCAGGATACGCAGAGCATCTTCGCGGAAGCGCTTTTCCGGCTTGCCTATGCAGCGTATCACGCCCGCTTTGATGTCCTCGGCGCCGCCAAATTCGTCGAAATATCCCTGCTTGGGATTGTAGGCTATGCCGTTCATCGTGAAGTCCCGGCGGGAAACATCGTCGCGGATATTCCTGGTGAATGTGACGCGCTCCGGGCGGCGGCTGTCGCGGTATTCGCCGTCCACGCGGTAGGTGGTTATCTCGATGGGGGAGCCGTCTGCAAGCACTGTGACTGTCCCGTGCTTCAGTCCGGTCTCTATCAGGCGGTATCCCGCAAAGACCTGCTCGGTCTCCGTTGGGAGCGCAGATGTCGTTATGTCGTAGTCATGCGGGATTATCCCCATCAGGCTGTCACGGACGCAGCCTCCGACCACCCAGGCTTCATGACCTGCGGATTCCAGCATATCCAGCGCGCGGGAGATATTCTCAGGCAGTACCATTGTGCACCTCCGTTCTGTTATTGTCTGATTATTATGGTATTATAGTAAAAAAAAGAACTGTATAAAACAGCCCTCGAAGTATTACTCACGAAATGTCGAAGTAAAGAAAGGAGGCCGTATTGCGATTACCTGGAGATATACTCAGGGTGTTCGTAATACGACCCCTCTCAAAGAGTGAGTCAAAATAAAACCTTCTCTATAAGCCCGACCTGAAAGAACGCTTTTTATCAGCATGTTTACCTGACCGCAGCGGTGAGCCGGAACGGAATTACCCGCAAGGTTTACCATTGCGCGTCACGCTAGAAACCGATGATCTGCGTTTCGTCGGACTGTATTCTTCCGGAATACAACGGCTCCGCCAGCGCGGAGATTGCCTGCGTCCACCGGAGCTGCCCGCAGCTTTTGCAGAATCTGTTCTTGCATCTGCCCTGCGCCTTTGACCCCGCCGCTGGACTTCGCGGAAAGGCTGTGATAGCTGAACCCGTGTGTACCCGGAATTCAGGCGCATATCATGTAGACCAGTATCCTGCAGCCGCACCGGACTGCATACTGCCGCACACCGTCCGCGTCTGCGCCGCCCGGCATGCGAAGGAACTCCGCTGTGCATGTACTTTCCGTCAACGCTCCCGATAGCGATCAGGCTCGCACACTTACAGTTTTATTCATCTTTATTTTATCGCATTTCATGCAAAATGTCAAGTGTTTTTCCCAAAATTCCCCGACTAATACACAAATTCCGTCAAAAAACTCCTTATGTTCCCTAGAACGCGATGATTTCCCCGAGTATCCTCAGCAGGTACATTCCGAAGCTCATTCGGCGGACATCCTCCCGGGCGACGATATCCGAGCGGAACACCTCGCTGCCGTCCAGCGTGACAAGAAACTCTCCTACAAACTGTCCCTTTTCCACCGGAGCCTCCAGCTTCTCAACGAAGGTGTATTCGCACTTTACCCTGCCGGAGCAGCCCTTCTTTATAATGCAGTCGCCCAGTGACTTCACCATCGGCCTGACCTCCGCGGTCTCGCCGCGCTCCACCGCTATCGGAAGGAGTTCCCGGCTGTCTGTCTCGGGAGTAAACCGCTCAAATCCGCTGAAACCGTAGTCAAGCAGCTCCTCCGCCTTGTCGAAGCGCTCCGGATCCTCGCCGCATCCCAGCACCACCGCCACAAGCCGCATGTCCCCGCGCTGTGCGCACGCCGCAAGGCAGCAGCCTGCGCCGTCCGTGGTGCCGGTCTTGCCGCCCAGAATGCCGTCGTAGTACCGCACCAGCTTGTTGGTGTTCAAAAGCTGAGTTTCTCCGCCGCGCAGGTAATCAAGCCAGGTCAGCAGCCAGCCGCGGTAGTATTCCTTCGTCATAAGCTCCGCCGTCATTATGGCGATGTCTTCAGCGGAGGAGTAGTGGCCTTCTGCGTCAAAGCCTACGCAGCCGGTGAACTTCGTGTTTTTCAGCTTCATATCCCTGGCGCGTTTGTTCATCAGCTTCACGAATGCCGCTTCGCTTCCCGCCGCGTGTTCCGCGAGGGCTATGCAGGCGTCGTTCGCGGAACTAACGATGACCGCTTCCAGAAGCTCCGCTGCGGTCATTTCCTCGCCCGCTTCCAGCCATATCACCGAGCCTTCCGCAGACGAGGCGTAGGACGAAGCCTTAACCGCGTCCGTAAGCTGGAGCTCCCCGGCGTCTATCATATCCGCGAGCACCAGCAGAGACATCACCTTAGTTATCGAAGCCATCGGCAGCCGCGCCTGAGCGTTCACCGAGTACAGCACCTGCCCTGTTTCGGCCTCCATCAGCACCGCCGCTTTCGGCGTAGCTATGGATCCGGTCTCGCCGTCCCCGGATTCTTCGGCGTACGCCCTCCAGGACAGACCCGCAGCCAGTATAGCAGCGCACAAAATGCAGCACAGTATTTTTCTGAAGCGTTTCAACGGAATTCCCCCTTTATGGTACAAGCCGCTTTTTATAAAAGGTATGCCGTGGATCAGAAAAAATTGCAGATTTTTTTTGCAAAGCCCTTGACAAATCACATGTGCGGGTGTATAATCAAATCAAACAAATGAACAGATGTTCAAACGAACGACCGAAAAGGAGACACCGCCCATGGAAAACGACGCACCGCACTGTGAATTCATGTGCGTACATGCAGACACAGTAGACCGGATAACTTCGACGATGCCCGATGAAGATACGCTTATAGACCTGTCTGAGCTGTTCAAGGTATTCGGGGATTCCACACGGATAAAGATACTCACGGCGCTGAGCCACGGGGAGCTTTGCGTGTGCGACCTGTCGAAGCTGGTCGGAATGACGTCCTCGGCGGTATCACATCAGCTCAAGATACTTCGCAGCGCGAAGCTTGTAAGCTGCCGCCGCGATGGAAAAACTGTGTTCTACGCCCTTGCCGACGACCATGTTACAACGATAATCCGCCAGGGGCTGGAGCATGTCAACGAATAAGGAGCAGAGCTATGACTGATTTCTGGGACAAGATAGCCGGGGTGTACGACCTCGCAGAGAGCATAAACGGAGACGTGTATCACGAAATGTGCGCGCAGACTGAAAGGCTGGTCCCCGCCGGGGCAAGGGTGCTTGACTGCGCCGCCGGCACCGGGGAGCTTTCGCTCGCCGCCGCGAAAAATGCGGAATCTGTAGTCTGTACCGACCTTTCCGAGAAAATGCTGAAAAATGCCCGCCGCAAGGCTGGATTCTTCGGAGCCGATAATATCAGCTTTGAAACGCGCAATATCTTCGATTTGAAAGACCCGGACAACACCTACGATATAGTGATCGCCGGAAACGTCCTGCACCTGCTGAAGAATCCGCAGGGCGCAGTCATGGAGCTTTACCGTGTGCTCAAGCCAGGCGGAAAGCTGCTTCTTCCGACATTTACCGCAAAGAACCGCGGGAAGCTTCTTATAAAGCTTTACAAGGCGATAGGCTTCGACCCGGAGGCGAGCTATTCCCCTTCGGAATACAAGAAAATGCTCGAGGGCTGCGGCATTGGCAGGGTCTACACAAAGCTCATCAAGGGAACTATCCCGTGCTGCTATGCAGTCATAATCAAGAACTAAGCAGAGGATAACTCTGACGAATAAACCAACCGAGAAAGGACACCACCATGAAAAAGACATTCAAGCTCATCGACCTGGACTGCGCGCACTGCGCCGCTAAGATGGAGGAGGCAATAAAGAAGCTCCCCGGCGTTACAAACGCTTCCGTTAACTTCCTTCAGCAGAAATTCACGCTGGAAGCTCCGGACGATCAGTTCGACGAGGCTCTCAAGGCGGCAATAAAGGTATGCAAGGACGTTGAGCCGGACTGCACGATAAAGGTGTAATTTTTTTCAGATAACGAGGTGAGCAGCAATGAGTAAAAAGCAGAAAAAAATGCTGATACGCATAATCGCCGCCGGAGCGATCTGGGCGATCGGTTTTGCAGTAGAGCATATTTTCCCGACGGACGACAGATTCAGCCTGCTGGGATTCATTCATCTGGGAATATTCACCGCCGCTTATCTCGTGATAGGCTGGGATATCCTGTGGAAAGCTATCCGGAACATCGCGCACGGTCAGGTGTTTGACGAGAACTTCCTGATGTGTATAGCTTCGATCGGCGCTATGGTCATCGGCGAGTACGACGAAGGCGGCGCCGTTATGATACTCTACCAGATAGGCGAGCTGTTTCAGAGCGTTGCGGTCGGAAAATCCCGCCGCTCCATCGCCGAGATGGTGGACATTAACCCTGAGTACGCGAATGTAGAGCGCGACGGCGAGGTGTCCGAGGTCTCCCCGGAGGACGTAGCCGCAGGCGAGACGATAGTCATTCGCCCCGGCGAGCGTATCCCGCTTGACGGCACGATAATCTCCGGCTCTTCCGAGCTGAACACTGCGGCGCTCACCGGCGAGAGCGCGCTCCGTGCGGTCGCAGAGGGCGACGAGGTAATAAGCGGCTGCATCAACACGAACGGCCTGCTCAAAGTCAAGGTATCGCGCCCCTACTCCGACTCCACCGTTGCGCGTATCCTGGAACTGGTCGAGAACTCCACCGAGAACAAGGCAAAGCCCGAGAACTTCATTACGAAATTCGCGAAGGTGTATACTCCTATCGTGGTGTTCGCGGCTATCGCGCTGGCGATAATTCCTGGTCTTATAGAAACTTCGATGAACGGCTTCACCGATTTCACCAACTGGATCGGCGAAGGCGGCTGGGTTTACCGTGCGCTGTCGTTTCTGGTAGTTTCCTGCCCCTGCGCTCTGGTTATTTCGGTTCCGCTCTCCTATTTCGGCGGTATCGGCGGGGCTTCGAAGTATGGTATCATGATAAAGGGCGCGAACTATCTCGAGGAACTGTCGAGAGCGCGCACGTTCGTGTTTGACAAGACCGGCACCCTTACAAAGGGCAGCTTTGCAGTCACCGGAGTAACTCCCGAGGGCATGTCTGAAAACGAGCTGCTCGGTATCTGCGCGGCTGCGGAGACCTACTCCACGCACCCGATAGCGCAGTCGATAATCGCGGAAGCCAAGAAGCGCGAGCTTACAACAACGGCTTCCGACGCCGAGGAGATCGCGGGCTACGGCGTAAAGGCAGTAGTTGACGGCAGGACTGCAATAGTCGGAAATCACCGCCTTATGCAGCGCGAGAACATCGCGGCTCCCTCTGTGGACACTCCGGGCACTGTCGTGCACTGCGCGGTTGACGGTAAATACGCAGGCTGCATCGTGATATCCGACGAGATAAAGCCCGGGGCACCGAAGGCGCTTGCGGCTCTAAAGGAGCTTTGCGGCGCAAAGACGGTAATGCTCACCGGCGACCGTAAGGCAGCCGCTGACGCCATCGCAAAGACAGCAGGTATCGACGAGTACCACGCGGAGCTTCTCCCTGATGGGAAGGTATCCAAGGTGGAGGAACTCTACAAGGCTAAGCCGGAAAACAGCTCGCTGGTATTCGTGGGCGACGGAATGAACGACGCTCCGGCGCTTGCCCGGGCGGACGTCGGCATAGCGATGGGCGCAATGGGAAGCGACGCGGCGATAGAAGCCGCGGATATCGTCCTGATGAACGACAATATAGAGAGCCTTCCGACAGCGGTGCGTATCTCGAAAAAGACTCACGCCATTGTAATGCAGAATATAGTGTTCGCGATAGGCGTAAAGGTGCTGATAATGCTGCTTACTGCGGTAGGTATCGGCAATATGTGGATCGCGGTGTTCGGCGATGTCGGAGTTGCAGTGCTTGCGATTCTGAACGCCACACGGGCTATGAGAATAAAGTAAATCGAACCGGGACTGCGGCTGGCAGTCCCGGTTTTTTAATTCGGAATTCGGAATTCTTAATTCGGAATTACGGTGCCGCCTTCGGCGGAGGATTTGAAATATCGCGCGAAGCGCGCACGATAATTCCGCATTCCGAATTTAAAAAGGGCTGCCGGCGGCAGCCCTTGATTATTAGTTCTTTAAGCTCTGTAACGGAGCGGGAATGCGTCCGCCGCGGCTGATGAACTTGCTCGCGGAGAACTTGCTTACCGGCATTACCGGAGCGCTTCCGAACAGACCGCCGAACTCTACCATGTCGCCTTCCTTCTTGCCGATGGCAGGAATTACGCGCACTGCGGTGGTCTTGCTGTTGACCATGCCGATAGCGGCTTCGTCAGCGATGATGGCGGATATGGTGTCAGCGGAGGTGTCGCCGGGAATTGCGATCATATCCAGACCTACGGAGCAGACAGCGGTCATTGCTTCCAGCTTCTCAAGGCCGAGGGAGCCCTTGACTGCTGCGTCGATCATGCCGGCGTCCTCAGATACGGGAATGAACGCGCCGGAAAGTCCGCCGACGTGGGAGGAAGCCATTACGCCGCCCTTCTTAACTGCGTCGTTGAGCATTGCGAGGCACGCGGTCGTACCGTGGCAGCCGCAGCTCTCGAGGCCGATCTCCTCGAGGATATGCGCGACGGAGTCGCCGACAGCGGGGGTCGGGGCAAGGGAGAGGTCAACGATACCGAACGGAACGCCGAGTCTCTGGGAAGCCTCCGTACCAACGAGCTGACCCATTCTTGTGATCTTGAACGCGGTCTTTTTGATGACGTCAGCTATCTCGCTGATGTTTGCGTCGGGG
>OHEP01001516.1_pt1 | contig 11736 bp, 9 predicted proteins | sample 1567271 | NCBI WGS metagenome assembly OHEP01 (sample SAMEA3879577, study PRJEB24766) | human gut metagenome | biome: human-associated habitat; feature: feces | place: USA | collected 1985/1987
GTATGTGGTAGCCAATCATGTGATCCGGAAGGAAGATGTGAAGGAAGAGACTTCTGGATTTGAACAGATGGATTTATTTACCGATTATGCGGCGTTGGAAAAGGAGAAGGAAGCAGAGAAAGAAAAGGAAGCAAAAGAAGCGCAGATTCAGCAGGCATTGCTTGCAATCAAACATAAATACGGTAAAAATGCAGTTCTACGTGGAATGAATTTCCGCGAGGGCGCAACGGCGCGTGACAGGAATAATCAGATCGGAGGACATAAGGCGTGAGACGGGATTACAGTGATATCATCGACCGGGAACGCCCGGTGTCGAAGAAGCATCCGCCGATGGATCGGATGATGCGTGCGGCGCAGTTTGCCCCATTTGCAGCGCTTACGGGACATGATGAAGCGGTGCGGGAGACGGCACGGCTGACAGAGGAAGAGATTGAACTTGATGAGTATGAGGTTGCGGAACTAAACCGGAAGCTGCAGTGGTTAGCGGAGCACAAGGATACGGAAGTAGCGGTCGTACATTTTGTGAAGGATGCGAAAAAAGAGGGCGGTGCCTACGTGAAGGACACCGGAATTCTGAAGAAAATAGATGAACATACGCATACACTTGTGTTAGTATGTGAACAGGAAGGAGTGCAGATAGATATATGGAAAATAATAGAAATTTTAATCTGATTTTAATCTTTCCTACCTTATAGATTAATTTTGGTGCCGTAAGATAAGGACACAATCAAGAACAGCAAAGAACAAATCACAAAACCGCTGTTACAGAAAATGGAGGATATCAGATATGGATCAGTTAGAAAAGGTAGAAAAAATCAGAGAGAAGACAGGTGTCAGCTATGAGGATGCCAAGAGTGCACTCGAAGCATGTAATTATGATCTGCTCGATGCGATCGTGTATTTAGAGAAGCTTGGAAAGATCAAGGCACCGGAGGTTGGCACTTATACGACGACTCCGCAGGAGACATCGAACGAGCTGGCACAGGCACAGGCTGCCTACGAGCAGTCTTGCAAGAAGAAAACATTCGGTGAGCGTATGGATGAGTTCTTCGCGTGGGTAGGCGATATCATCAAGAAGGGCTGCGAGAAGAACTTCATCATTGAGCGTAAGGGTGAGCGTTTTATGCGGATGCCGATCATCATATTCATACTGCTTTTGATCTTCGCATTCTGGATCTGTGTACCACTTTTGATCATCGGACTCTTCTGCGACTGCAGGTACCATTTCGAGGGTGACGCGAAAACAGTTCAGGACATCAACAACGCCTGCGATAAGGCATCCGATGCCTGCACAAATGTAAAGGACGATATCAAGAAGTAAAATCATAGGAGACGATATGAGCAGGATTTTGATTATTGAAGATGAAGCGGGCATCGCCCGTTTCGTCGAACTGGAATTAAAACATGAAGGAAATGAAGTCGAGAAGGCGGCAGACGGCAGAGAGGGCTTGGACAAAGCCCTCTCCGGTTCGTTTGACCTGATCTTACTTGATGTGATGCTGCCGGGATTAAATGGCATGGAAGTGCTGCGCAGACTCCGGCAGGAGAAGGACACGCCGGTCATTATGCTCACGGCACGCGACGCTGTGATGGATAAGGTAGCAGGGCTGGACGCTGGTGCGGATGATTATATCACGAAGCCATTTGCCATCGAGGAGCTGCTGGCGCGTATCCGCGTCGCGCTAAAGAAGCATGCGCGTACAGAGGATGCACCGACACATAAGCTGGAGGTGCTGGGTGTCTGCTTAGACGAAGACCGCCACGAGGTGACTGTGCAGGGCGAAAATGTGGAGCTTACGAACCGTGAATTCGAGTTGCTGCACACGTTGATGCGGAACAAGAATATTGTACTTACCCGGGAGAAGCTTCTAAATGAGGTCTGTGGGTATGATTATGTCGGCGAGACGAATATCATTGATGTGTATGTGCGGTATCTGCGGACGAAGATTGACGATCATTTTGGAATTAAGCTGATCCAGACAGTTCGCGGAGTCGGATATTGCATCAAGGAGTCATAGGAGTGATTGGATGAGAGAAGAACGGACAAATCGGAAGACAACCTCTATCGCCCGGAAGATTCATGTCGGATACTGGTTCCGGCGCTTTTTTGCGTTGCTGGGACTTGATATTGTGATACTCGGAATGTTGTTCGTGGCGGTGCTGGTATGGCGGCTTGATACGACAGATGCAGACTGGATGTCCGGGGCGAAGCCGGTGCATATTACATGGTCGGGTGATTCATATGCCACATGGGCGATGACCACACAGGTCGGTAAGAACACGGACAATTTTCTGGTGCATGAGGTTCTGGATTATGCGGCTATACCGCTCATTGTGGTTGGCGCGGTGGAACTTATGATGCTCATTTCTGCGTGCTTTGGTATACGGAATATCAGACGGAAGCTGCGTCCGTTGAATGATCTTGCTGTGCGTGCGGAAGCACTCTCAAATATGAGCGGTGATGAGGTAAATCTGGAGCATCTGGAACAGGCAATCTCGAATGTCTCCGTTGATGCGAATGATATACGGATATCGACCGGGGATAAGGATTTGCAGAGCATTGAGGTGGCACTGAATAATCTGCTCGCTCGGATGCAGGAGAGTAAGCTGCAGCAGGCGCGGTTCGTGTCGGATGCATCGCATGAGCTGCGGACGCCGATCTCCGTGATTCAGGGCTATGTAAACATGCTCGACCGCTGGGGCAAAGAAGATGAAGCAGTGCTAAATGAGTCGATTGAAGCGCTCAAGAACGAATCTGACCATATGAAGGATCTGATTGAACAGCTTCTATTCTTAGCGCGCGGAGATAGTGGGCGGAATACATTGAAGCCGGTCGAAGTGGACTTAAATGACCTTGTGCAGGAGGTGTACGAGGAATCCATGATGATTGATGAGACGCATCCGTACGAATTTTCAGCCTGCCCAGGCTGTATGGTGCGTGGCGATGTTGCCATGCTGAAACAGTCTATTCGTATTTTCGTACAGAATGCGGCAAAGTATTCGGAAGGGGGCGATACGATTCATTTTACAGTCGGGCGGTCAGAGCAAGGCGTCTATTATCAGGTGCAGGATGAAGGTATCGGCATGCAGGCATCCGAGGTCGTGCATATCTTTGAGCGGTTTTATCGTTCCGATGAGGCACGCAACAGTGAGACGGGCGGATCAGGTCTTGGACTATCCATTGCAAAATGGATCGTAGATGCACATGATGGACAGATTGACGTGTTGACCAGACCGGATTTTGGAACGCGGTTCCGCGTGACATTCCCTTGTAGTAACACTGTGAATATGGTACAATAAAGTTTCAATTTTATTGTTAATAAGGAATTGCGAATATACGGGGAGTGTAAGAATTAAGGATATGAGATCTTCAAAGAAAACGCAGAAAAAAGAACGGGGTTTAAACATTATTATCGTTGGATGCGGAAAAGTTGGAAGTACGCTGGTGGAGAAGCTCAGCAAGGAATCCCATGATATTACCGTCATTGATCAGAAGAATGAGGTGATTCAGCGGATTACGGAAGACTACGATGTTATGGGCTTTACCGGAAATGGTGCGAGCTACAGCATCCAGATTGAGGCGGGTATTCAGGATGCGGATGTTCTGATTGCCGTGACGGAAAGTGATGAGTTAAATCTGCTCAGCTGTACGATCGCGAAAAAGGTCGGTGACTGTGCTACCATCGCACGTGTCCGGAACCCGGATTACAGTATGGAGCTTTCGTATCTTCGAAATCAGCTTGGACTTTCGCTGATCATTAATCCGGAGTTGGAGACTGCACGCGAGATTGCACGTCTGCTGCGTCTGCCGTCGGCCCTTGAGATCAACTCCTTTGCTCGTGGACATGCGGAGCTTGTGAAGTTCAAGATTCCGAAGGGAAATCTGCTGCACGATAAGCCGATTTCGGCGATGCATGAGTTAAACTGTGATATGCTTGTCTGTGGTGTCGAGCGGGATGGGAACCTGATTATCCCGGATGGTTCTTTCATCATGCGTGGCGGTGATGCCGTGACATTTCTTGCGACACCGACAAACAGTATGGATTTCTTCAAGAAGATCGGTGTCGATACACATAAGGTCAAAAACTGCATGATCATTGGAGGAGGAAAAACCTCGTATTATCTTGGAAAACAGCTGATTTCATCCGGTGTGGAGGTCAAGATTCTGGAGTTGGATGAGAAACGGTGTGAGGAGCTGAGCGTATTACTTCCGAAGGCACTGATCTTGCATGGCGATGGCTCGGACGAAGACCTGCTCCGTGAGGAGGGCATCGAGAGTACGGAATCGTTTGTTCCGCTGACCGGACTTGACGAGGAGAATATCCTGCTTACGTTATTTGCGAGAAAATGCTCTGACACAAAGGTGATCACGAAGATCAATCGGAGCACATTCAGTGATGTGCTTGATAGTCTGGACATCGGAAGTATCGTATATCCACGTTATATTACAGCAGAGAAGATTCTGGCGTATATCCGTGCGATGCAGAATTCGGTCGGAAGTAATATTGAGACACTGTATCATATCTTTGATAACCGGGCGGAGGCACTGGAGTTTAAGGTTGAGAAGGATTCTCCGGTAATCGGGAAACCGATCATGGAGTTGAAATTGAAGGATAACCTTCTGCTTGCCTGTCTGAACCGGAATGGTAAGGTCATTATTCCGCGTGGTCAGGATGTCATCTGCGAGGGAGATTACGTGGTCGTTGTTACAACGCACACGGGCTTTACCGATGTCAGCGATATTTTGAAATGGCAGTAAGGGAGATTTTTTTGGAGACAGATTATGAACTACTCAGTTGTTATTTATATATTAGGCTGGATCATGGAAATCGAAGCAGCATTTCTGGCTCTCCCTGGGATCGTGTCTGCGATCTATGGTGAGAAGGGCGGCTTTGCTTTTTTGTGGGTGGCACTTGGCAGTGCGGTTGCAGGTTCAGCAATTATTTTGCGGAAACCGAAGAACATGCGGTTTTATCTGCGGGAAGGTTTCGTGACGGTAGCACTTTCGTGGATTCTGATGTCTGTGATTGGATGTCTGCCGTTTGTGATCAATGGTGATATTCCGCATTTTGCAGATGCGCTTTTTGAGATGATATCAGGATTTACAACAACGGGTGCGACGGTTGTATCGGATGTGGAAGGCCTGACGAAGGGCAGCTTATTCTGGCGAAGCTTCAGCCATTGGATCGGAGGCATGGGCGTTCTTGTATTTCTGCTTGCCATCGTGCCGATGGCGGGAGGCAGCCACATGAACCTGATGAAGGCGGAAAGCCCGGGACCTTCGGTTGGAAAGCTGGTTCCGAAGGTGCGTCAGACAGCCAAATATCTGTATATTATTTATTTTGCCCTGACCATGATAGAGGTGATTTTTCTACTCTTTGGAGGAATGAATCTGTTTGAAGCTCTGACAACGTCGTTTGGAACAGCCGGAACCGGAGGTTTTGCAATCTGGAATGACGGATTCGTCAGTGTCAGCCCGTATAATCAGTGGGTCGTTACGATTTTCATGCTGCTGTTCGGTGTGAATTTCGGATTTTATTTCCTGATTCTCACAGGAAAGCTGCGGGATGCGCTGAAGTTTGAAGAGGTGCGGATTTATTTTATCATCGTGATTGCAGCGGCAGTGTTTATCTTTATTAATCTGCGGCATTTTGCATTGTATGCGCCGGCGGAAGGCATCCGGCAAGCGTTCTTCCAGGTAGCAAGTATTATCACGACAACGGGATTTGCAAGTGCGGATTTCAATCTATGGCCGGAGACTTCGAGGACAATCCTTGTGCTTTTGATGTTTATCGGTGCCTGCGCCGGAAGTACGGGCGGCGGTATCAAAGTCTCGCGGTTTATTATTGCATGCAAGTCATTTATAAAAGAAATTATTTCTTATCTGCATCCGCGTTCCGTGAAGAAGATCAAAATCGAGGGAAAACCACTCGAGCATGAGACTCTGCGGGCGACAAATGTCTATTTTATGACATATATGGTTATTTTCGCGGTATCCGTACTGCTTGTGTCGATTGAGAACAAAGATCTGGTCACGAACTTCGCGGCAGTAGCAGCGACGTTTAACAATATCGGTCCGGGGCTTTCTCTGGTTGGACCGATGGCGAATTTCGGACATTTTACGGATTTTACGAAATATATTCTGATGTTCGATATGCTGGCAGGCAGACTGGAGATTTTCCCGATGATGCTGTTGTTCTGCCCGGCTGTCTGGAAACGGAGAAGAGCCTAGTAATATAAAGATAAAGGCTGATTCAGGAGAAGATGAATCAGAGCCTTGATATTGGATATACAAAAAAGAGGAACCGGTGATGCTGGTTCCTCTTCGTGCGTTATAAGGTATATGGTTAATTACTGAAAGATTGATATAAGAATGGTATTCGTAATGGTAAACCTTATAACGTGTCTATTATACACGAATATAATAGAAAATAACAACTAAATCTTGATATTTTCGTGAGATTTTTTTGTATGTATGATATACTGAGACAACAGATGATATAGAAAACAGCAGGAGAATCAGATATGGGACGTATATATATAAATGCAATCCGTGTAATCAACAATATAAAGACATTCGGATGGCGTAATACATGTGCAAAATTAAAAAAGTACCTGCATCTTGGTTCCAACTATGTGGATTATAATAAATGGATGCATAGTCATCGGCTGACAGATAGTGAAAGACAGGAACAATGTGGACGGCATTTTGAATATCATCCGAAGTTTAGCATTTTGGTGCCATTATATGAGAGCAATTGTGACTTTCTGCGTGCGTTAATTGAGTCGGTGCAGGCACAAACCTATGGAAACTGGGAGTTATGCTTCTCGGATGGAGGAAGAAAAGAAAAATGTTTATACGATTTTTTGCAGGTATATATGCAAAAGGATCAGAGAATTCATTATATAGCTTCACAAGATGGAACGCTTGGAATAGCCGAAAATACGAATCAGGCATATACGCTTGCGACGGGAGATTATATTGTGTTTGGTGATCACGACGATTTGTTTGAGCCGGATGCACTTTATGCCTGCGTTGAGTCGCTAAATGCGAAGCGGGTGCAGGTAATTTATACCGATGAAGATAAGGTGGATGAAACAGGAGATTATTTCTTTGCACCGAATTTTAAACCGGATTTTAATATTGATTTGCTACGTTGTAATAATTATATTTGTCATATGTTTGTAGCAGAGAAAAACTTAGTGGATCAGGTGGGGTTGTTAAATCCAGCGTTTGATGGTGCGCAGGATTATGATTTTATATTCCGTTGCACGGAGCAGGCAGATGGCATTTGTCATATTCCGAAGATTCTGTATCATTGGCGGGCACATGCGGCATCGACAGCGGAAGATCCGGCAGCAAAACGTTATGCGTTTGAGGCTGGAAAACGAGCGATAGAAGCGCATTTGGCGCGACAGGGGCTGGCTGCGGAGGTTGTAGATGGAGCAGCTCCGGGGTATTATCAGGTGAGTTATCTGGTTCAGGGAGAACCGCTTGTGTCAATCGTGATTCCAAACAAGGATCATGTGGATGATTTGAAAAAATGTATTGATGCGATTGAACAACGGTCGACTTATCGGAATTATGAGATTATCATAGTAGAAAATAACAGTGTGCAACAAGAGACATTTGCATACTATGAATCACTTGTGGAAAATCCGCATATTCAGGTGTTGTATTGGCAGGAGGAATTTAATTATTCCAAAATCAATAATTTTGGTGTTGCACATACAAAGGGTAAGTATATTTTGTTGTTAAACAATGATACCGAACTGATTTCGCCGGATTTTATTACTCAGATGCTTGGGTATTGTCAACGCAAAGATGTAGGAATTGTTGGTGCACGGTTGTATTTTGAGGATGGCACGATTCAACATGCAGGCGTAATTGTTGGGATTGGCGGAATTGCCGGACATGCATTTTCCGCAATGGATGAGCAGGCGGGCATCTATCAGCTTCGGACTTCTGTTGCGTGTGATTATAGTGCGGTTACAGCAGCCTGTCTGATGATTTCCAGAGAGACCTTCGATGCGGTTGGAGGACTGGATCCAGAATTTCAGGTGGCTTTTAATGATGTGGATTTTTGTTTGAAAGTAAGAAAGCTTGGCAAATTGGTTGTGTATGTTCCACAGGCAAAGCTGTATCATTATGAATCAAAATCCAGAGGTAAAGAAGATACTGTGAAAAAACAGAAGCGATTCCACAGCGAGATGCAGTTGTTTCAGTCAAGATGGGTGGATATTCTGGCAACCGGAGATCCGTACTACAACATGAATCTGGTGTTAGATGCGTTTGATTTCTCTGTGCGGAAATAAGAAAAAGGGGAGGCAGTAGCGATGAAGTTTCGACTTTCAGACTTGAATGCGGATACAATTAAAAAAGGCTTCGAGCATATTCGTTCGACTGCAATCCCGGAGGCGCTTTCCAAGGCACGTTCGATGGTGACGGGGCTGGATCTGGCGTATGATCGTTTTTTTAAAGAAAATATAGAGGCAGATGAGGAAGCACTTGCAACACAGCGGGAGCGGGTGTTTTCATACTGCCCTTGTATCAGTATTGTAGTTCCGGTGTATATGACACCGGAGCTTTCTTTACGTGCAATGCTGGAATCGGTGCTGCATCAGACCTATGGGAACTGGGAACTGTGTCTGGTCGATGGCAGTCAGGCGAAGGGAGAACCGCCGGTTCTTGATGCGCGCGTATCAGAGGACGGCGAATTGTCGGTGCTGGAGAAGGTGTATAGTTTGGAGACGGAGCGCATTATCTGGCAATATATGGAGAATGAACCGCGAATCCAGTACATAAAAATGGAAGAAAATCTTGGAATTTCCGGGAACAGTAACCGGGCATTGCAGGCGGCAAAAGGAGCGTATGTTGCATTGCTGGATCATGACGATGTCCTGACGGAGGATGCCCTGTACTGGGTGGTGGATGCTTTGCAGAGAGAACGCTATGATGTGGTTTATTCCGATGAAGACCGGATGGCAGAAAATGGAAGTCATTATCTGGAACCGCGATTCAAACCGGAATTCGATATCGACCTGCTGCGAGCATATAATTATATTTCCCATTTGTTTGTGGCACGGAGAGAGCTTATGCTGGCGGACGGAGGCTTTCATAGTCAGTATGATGGTGCGCAGGGCTACGATATGATCTTGCGTTGCTGTGAAGACCGCCGGGAGATCTGTCATATTCCGCGTGTGTTGTATCACAAACGCATTCATGATGGAACTTCTTCGGAGCGGGAGGCAAAGCATGCACAGGAGAATCTGGCGGGCAAAGAGGCATTGGAGGCACATGTGTCGCGGGAGCATTTGCTGGCGCGTGTCATGATGACTGATCAGCGAAGCGTATATGCGGTAAAATATGATACGCCGGGCAATCCGCTCGTGTCGATGATCATAACCGGGCATACGAATCGTTCGTTGATGGAACAGATGCTGGAGCCATTTTACGAGAAAACACGGTACAGTAATTTTGAGATTATCATTGTAGATGAAGACCGAACAGATGAGGAATTGCAGAAATATTACCAGCAGATGCAGAGTCGCAGACGAAATATTGCTGTGGTGGAGGCAGAGCCTGGGAAAAGCAGCACGGAATGCCGAAATCTTGGAACCCTGCATGCAAATGGCAGTTTCCTTTTATTTTTGGATGCGAATATGGAGATTGGAGATACGACAGCACTCGGTGAAATGCTAGGTATCGCTATGCGAGAAGACGTCGGAATTGTAGCAGGGACGGTCTATGATGACCGGGAGCGGCTGTATTGCGCGGGCTTGGAATTCGCAGGGGCATATGAGTCTCCGGTTCAGAAATGGCAGGCGGAAACAGAACGTGCGATTGATCTGAAGGAAATAAAAAATTTATACCGCTATCCGTATCGCGGATTACCACAATTTGATGCATGGAAAGAATGGCGGAAGATCCGGCAGGATGAGACCGGTGCGATGCGGTACTATGGAATGAACCGCGAATATGTGATTGTGCCGGCACATTGTATGCTTGTGAAAAGATCAGTGTTTGTACAGTTGGGTGGATTCTCGGATAAATTCCGGACAGAGCTTTCCGCACTTGACTTCTGTCTGCGTGTACGCGAGCATGGATATCGGATTGTAAATGCTGCTCATGCAAAATGGCAGCTTCACGATCTGCCTGATTCTGTCAGACAGGTGCGCGAGGCTGCCATCGTAGATGCGCAGATGGAACGTACAGAGCGGGATTTGTTTGAAATCCTGTGGTCACAGGTATTATCCCTCTGTTAAATCCCCCTTGGTTAATGTCTTTAATTGTTTGTCGCTGACAGAGTCAAGCTCGACGATACGGCTTGCCTGTCTGGCGATGGAACGCTCCAGATAGTTTCGTACTTCTCTTGCATTTGCAAAGTTTTCATCGTGGGATTTTGCCCAGATATTCAGTAACTCTTTGACATATGCTTTTCCCTGTGCGTTTGGTTCGTATTCCTGTTTTTTGCACATGGATAAGAAGATATCATAAAGCTCGTCGCCGCTATAGTCCTCGAAATTGATGTATTTGTTAAATCTCGAACGGAGTCCCGGATTGGAGTCTACAAACTCCTGCATCAGTTCCGTATAACCGGCAACAATCACGATCAGATTATCGCGGTTATCCTCCATCATTTTAAGCAGGGTATCTACCGCTTCCTGCCCGAAGTCTTTTCCGTCTTTGCCTGCGGTAAGTGTGTAAGCTTCGTCGATGAAGAGTACGCCGCCTAAGGCACTTTCCACGACTTCCTTTGTCTTGATGGCAGTCTGTCCGACATAGCCTTCGACTAAGTTGGAACGGTCAACCTCGACCAACTGACCACCCGGCAGGATACCGAGACATTTGTAGATTTTGGCGAGCAGACGGGCAACGGTTGTTTTACCAGTTCCCGGATTCCCGGAAAATACCATGTGCAATGACATTTCGGGCTGCTTCATACCGCGCTCTTCCCGCAGCTTCTTCACCTTCAACAGCTACGACTACGATACCCTGCGGAGCAGCGATTGTAGCGTTGTCAGATGCGATTACCTGAGAAGCAATAACCTTACCCAAGATGTTAGTGATCGTTACGTTCTTACCAGCGGCACCCATGATTGTTACCTGACCGTTGCCAGCGACTACAGATACACCCTCAACAGCGATGTTCTCGTTATCAACAGCGATCTCGTCACCACATACGTGCTCTACATTGAAGATCAAAGCGTCGTCAGCACCAGTTACAACATTCACAAACTTAGAATCATCCGTAGACAATACCAAACAACCGTTCTGCATCTTCAACCAAGCGGCATACTCAGGAGCGATGTTACCATCTACAGCATCTTTATCATATGCATCAATATTCTCATCTTTATCAAGAGCCTTCATAGACTCAAACAAGAACGCACGATCTGCCTCAACTTCGTTTGCAGCAACAGAGCTATCGAAGAAACGCATTGACCAAGTAGCATACTTGTGATTGTCACCAGTCAAGTCATAGATATAAGAAGGATATGTAGCTGCAATTTCCGCCTCAGTCATACCTGCGTTAGGATGATCCTTGATCCAATTATTCAAAGCTTCAGCCTCAGCTTTCTTCAAAGCCTCAAAGTCGATCTCCTCATTCTTCAAGTTCTTGAACTCATCACGCAAGATCCACAACGTATCATTACGGACAATTGCCTCTTTGAAACCAGCGCGATCATACTTATTCCAAGCGTATGCACTCTTAGTCGGATTAACCAAACCAT
>OHEP01001521.1_pt1 | contig 11712 bp, 3 predicted proteins | sample 1567271 | NCBI WGS metagenome assembly OHEP01 (sample SAMEA3879577, study PRJEB24766) | human gut metagenome | biome: human-associated habitat; feature: feces | place: USA | collected 1985/1987
TACGTTTCAATAATCTTATTGAATAACTGTAACAATACTTCTTTTACACCGGACGCATTGAATACAACAATCGCCATCAGCGCAAGACTCTGTACCAGTCTGAATTTAACAAAGAAAATCCCACAGGTCGTCATTTCGCAGCCTGTGGGATTTTTCACTCAACTAATATGTGTGTTTTTTATGCTTTGATGAAACTTCCTGCTCACCTTCCATATGGTTTGCAGTTGCATTCACCTTCTGTACAACTTTCTTCTTTTTTAATGGATGTTTTGGATTCTTATCCATAACAATCGCTTCCTTTCATATTCATTCATTTATGTTGAGCAGCTTCATATGAAACTGTATCAGCCTTTAATTGTAAAACATCTGCTGTTTTCAACTTACTTTGCTTTCTCTTTTGTTCTATCTATACTATAGCACCTATTATTAGTAATGTCAATACCGGAGCGCCAATTTTTTAAAAATGGAGCAGTTCCATATTGGATTTCTGCTCCATTCCCATGATTTTATTATATTTTACTGGCAAAACCGCTATTTACCATATACCATTGTCCGCCATCATTATAGCTTCCTGTGTACTCAAAAGCGATTCTCCCGTCCTTAAAGAACCAGTCACCGTATTCATTACTGCCAATACCGGTAAATCCTAAATCCAGCTGTCCATTCTTAAAATACCACCAGCCGTACTCATTTAAAGCCATTCCGGTATAGTTAAAATCCAGTGTGCCATTGTTAAAGTACCACCAGCCATATTCATTTAATGCCATTCCGGTATAAGTGTCACTGATATATCCATCTGTAACATATACCCATGTACCACCATTTAATATCATACCGGTAAATCCCGTATTTAAAATACCGTTCGTAAACAGCCATGTACCATATTCATTTGCAGCAAAACCGTTATAGCCAAAATCAATCTGTCCGTTGTTAAAATACCACCAGCCGTAGTCATTTGCCGCCATCCCGATATATGCAAAATCAATTCTGCCATTTTTAAAGTACCACCAGCCGTAGTCGTTTAATGCCATTCCGGTATAATCTGTCAGTACCTGTCCGTTCTGAACATAAAGCCACTCGTTCTCCGGAATAATCATTCCTGTAAAGTCGAAGTTTAACTGTCCGTCTGTGTAGAACCATGTTCCGTATTCATTGCTTGCAAGTCCATAGAAGGTCAGGTCAAGCTGTCCGTTGTTGAAATACCACCAGCCGTATTCATTGCATGCCATACCGGTATAAGTGAAGTCTACATCACCATTCTTGATATACCACCAGCCGTATTCGTTTAATGCCATGCCGCAGTAATCCGTTGCAATTTTATCATTTGCATAGTAATGCCAGTTGCCGTCTGCATCCTGACGCATTTCATATACAACCTTTTCTTCTTCAACAACCGTTGTCTTTGCCGGTTTTACGGATTTTGCTGCATCACTTGTTACATCTAATACTGCACCTGTGTTCTTAGTTGTATCCTTTAAAAGAAGCAGACCGTGCATATTGATTGTACCGTCTTCATTTCTTGTCGGTTTTACAGATGTATCTACATTTTCAAACCAGTCTTCTGTAGCCTGTTCGCCCTTATTGTTATAAGAAGCTGCACCGTCATAGATATAGTTGTTTTCACTGTGAAGTGCGAATGGGATTAAATCCTCCAGCTTTGTATTCTTGCTGTTGTTTAATGAAATTAATCCTGTTACTTCCCAAGCCTTGATGTTAGAATCCTTTGTATTTAATCCTACATTGTATGCACTGTTATCCAGTGAGTTGTTGTAAGAAATACAGTTGATAATCTTACAGTCAGGGCAGCTGTTTGAAGTAATACCCTTTGCATGGTTGTCAAATGAAATACTGTTCTTTAATACATGAGCACCCTTCATCTGACCACCGCCAAGCTTGAAGCCGTTACCTTCGCCGTATTCATAGCCTTTAGCTGTTACATCATCTGTTGTCAGCCAGCCGTTGTTATAAGTTACACAGTTTTCAATTGTTACAGCACCGATTTCACCGGATACGGATTTTGCATATAAATCCCATCCATCATCGATGTTGTTATGGCTGATACAGCCATAGAACTTATTGTCTTCACCACAAGTCAGCTTTGCTGCAAAACCATCGGCATCATTACGTCCTTTATCACAGTTATCAAATGATTCACAGTTCTTAATGAGGTTGCCTGTAGGCCATAACTTGCCCTTTCTTCCGGCATCATTATCTGCACCGCCTTCACGGCTGATCTGGATACCTGAATTTGCTGCGTGGTTTACTGTACACATTTCAATTGTATTGTAGTTACCGCAAATCTGGATACCTACACCCGCTGAATCTTTTACATACAGACCATATACATGCCAGTATGAACCTGTGAGCCTTACTTCACCTGTAAATACTACACCGTCTGTTCCGTCTGTAGAAAGTGATTCTGCTACAAGGTTGATATTCTTATCTGCTGTACCGCTGACACTTCTTTCAACCTTTGCACCGCTGTAAGTACCATTCTTTAAGAAGATGGTCTGACCCGGCTGTGCATACTTTAATGCATTAGACAGGCTCATCGGGCTTTCTTCTGTTCCCTTACCTTCTGCATCAGCATCTGCGGATACAATGATTGTCTGACCTTCCTGTCCGTATGACTGATGATCAACAACTGTTTCCTTAATAACTGCTACTGTGCTTGCAATGTTATCTGCTGCTGTTGGCTTTAATGTTGACTTTACAGTATTCTTTCCGTTGTTTAACGGAACATTTACTCTTACAACTTCATTTGCAGCAACTGCCTGATCTACAACTACATCTGTATCACCGTTTGATACTGTCAATGTACCTGCACAATTTGGTACATAGATGTATTCATAATTTGAAGAACCACTTGTACTTGTTGAGTATACTCTTCCGTCCGGTGTAATCTTTGTATCACCGTTGTCATTTGATGTAATACCCTTGCTTTCAGACTTTGAAAATTCAACATCAGATACCTTTACAGATACCTTTCTGGATACTGCAATACCAACTACAACTGTTCCATCTTCCTGTACAGATGTAAAGGAATTATCAGAAAGCTTCTGCTCTGAACCGTTGCAGGCTGCTGTATAACCTTCGTCTGTCTTTTCTAATGTAAATGTATATTTGTTGCCTACTTCAAATTTAACTGTCTGGTCTGTAAACCTAGCATTTGTTACACTTCTTTCCACACCGTCATTGCTTGATGTATCAGCTGATGTATAACCTGTAACCGTTCTCATAAACGGATTACTCTGCTTTGAGCTAAACATCATAGAAGATGCATAGTTGAAATACTTATGTACATAATCCGGATTGCCCCATACATTTAATCCAAGTGCATCGGCTGCAACAATACCAAAACCGGTCTGATTATCCGGTGTGAGAGAAGTATCCGTAATCTCAAATGTTGCACTCAGCTTAAAGTTTTCTTTGTTCGGATCAATCTTTGTATAGTAATATGTAAATCCGTCTTCATCATCAGAAATCTTACCGCTTGCCTGTCCCTTAACTTCCAGTGTTCCGGCTGTTCCTGCAATTGCCGGTGATTCCTGATTATTACTCTTTGCTGCGCTATTGTCAGATACGGAAAGCTTTACATTATCCGTCTGACCGTCAGCCGTTGTAAATGTAACATCGCCTGCCTGTGCAGAACCTACGATTGCCGTATACCATGGCTGTTCTTCTGCTGTTGTTACTTCAAAATCTTTTTCTGTATAAACAGATTCAAAACCGTCTGACTTTCTGAGTGCCTTAATCTGGATATCATAAGACTTGCCTGCTGTCAGTCCTGTCAGTGTATAATTGCCCGTTTCTGCAGATAATGCTGATTCTACAACCGTGTAATCTGCTGTGCTTCCGGATTCCTTATAAGCTACAGAATAAGAATCTGCATCTTCAATATTAATCCAGTCTAAGTAAACATCGCCGTTACCCTTGTTCTGTGCCCATGTGATAACCGGCTTCTTCACTGCCAGTACATAATCCTTGTATGTATAAACTTCACTTGCCTTATCAGCTTCGCCATATCTTTGTGCAACCACTACGAATGTGTAAGTACCTGAACGGTATGGTGCAAATGTAGCTGTTGATGCCTGCTTTGTAAATGTCTGTGTAGATACTTCCAGACCATCCTGTAACATTGTAACCTTTACATCATCAGCACCCTTGTATGCATCAATGACTGCTGAGAAGTCTACAACGAAATCTCCGGCTTCATCTGTTGTTACACTGTTAATCACCGGTGCTGCAACATCTGCCCATGCAGTCTGCTTCTTTTCACCGACTGCTAAGGATACCTGGAAGATGTTTGCTGTTGAACCTGACATATATGCATAGTAGGTCTTGCCTTCTTCCACATCAATTGTAATGGTATCATATGTACTTGCTGAACCTGATGTCTTTGTGTCTTTTACAACACCGTCTGAATCTACAACATAGAAGCTCTTATTAGACTTCTGTGTCTTTTCCATAATTGTCAGCTTACCGCTGTCGGTCGCTGTATACTGTAAGTAGCATCCTGCTGTCGGAACTGCGCCATTATTTGGTGTCGGCTTTACACCTCCTGCCTTTACATAATCTCCTGCTCCAAATGCTTCTGCTCCGGCTGTATCTGTTCCGCTTGTCCAGCCGTCACCCTTTAAGGATAAGCCATTATCCTCTGTTGTTGCTGCTGCCAGTAAGCCTGCTGCATCCCATGTCTTAATGTTGGTTACGCTGCCTACAGTTGCTGCTGTTTCCTCCTGTGCTGCCACACCGGCATCTGCACTTACCTCTTCTGCCAATACATTGTAAGGTATTAACACACCATACGGTACAGAACTGCTAGCCATCAGTACTGCTGATAAAAGCGCTGCTGCCTTTGTCACCTTTCTTCTCATAATCGTCCTCCTGATTTGTTTTTAGTGTTTTTATAAAAGCATTCCTGAAACCTCGTATTTTTAGCACATTTTTAAAAAATCACGAACTTTTTAAAAAACTTTTATAAGTTTTCACCAATTGTTTTTATTATATTATTTTTAAATCAGATAGTCAACCATGATTGCAGTTATTTTTGCTACTCAACTACTGATATTTGTCACATTTTTTGTGCATTTTACATATTTTTCACTCTTATATCAATTTATATGCAAATTCTTACATATATCTTTCCCAAAACCGTCTACCGGCAATGCAAAAAGGCTGCCACGAAATTTTTGAATTTCCATGGCAGCCCCGCGGGCTATCAAATTTGAGTAATTATCTTTTTTATCTGCGAATCAGCTTTCTTTTTCTAAGAAATTCATAAGCACCTGCTCCTGCCGCTGCAACTGCTGCTGCAAGGAATCCAAATCCATTGGCTGTATCTCCTGTCTGTACGCCTGTATCCGCAGACTGCTGTGCATTTTCTGATTTCTCTGACACATCACCGGTATTCTCACCCTGCTGTGTTCCTGAACCTGCATCATCCTTCTTTACATCGTCTGTTTTTGTATCATCCGGCTTGGTGATATCATCGTTTTGTACCGTTTTATTCTCATAGTATACTGCAAACGGACTGAAGCTGTCTGCCTCAAAACGGATACCTTCACTTGTAAGCTGTGTTTCCAGCTTTTCAATGACACCGGTCTTTTCATTCAGATGATATACAATTACATTCACTTTGCTGTAATCAATTCCTTCTTTATAAGCAAATGTAATCTGGATTTTACCGCTTTCAAGCATAACTGCCTGACCGTTCTCATCCTGTAATTCAATGTCATAATAATCTACTGTACTTCCGTCAGCAATTAATATTCCGCCAGCTGTAAAGCCTTTCATAATTGAGTCAATTACGCTGTCTCCGGCTTTTTCAATGACAACACTGACTTGTCCCGGATTTACGGTTTCACCGGCTGCATTTTTAATTACGGCATTTTCATCAACCGCTACATTCTTAACAACCTCTGCCTTATCAACAACCGTTACATCTGTTTTCGGTTCTTCCTGCTGTGTTCCGTACAACGTAGCAATTCTTGCGCTGTAATCATAGTCTCCCATGACTGTATCCGTCTTAAATTTTGCTGCCTGTGTACTTGTCAGGTATGGACGCTTATTATTTACTGTATATCCCGGGCCATAAGAACCGTATTCTGCAAATCTTGCATTTTCAGCTAAGTTACCGCTCATGTCGCCATAAGATGTTTCCAGTGAAATAGCTCTGCCTAAGTAGCAGTTCATAAATGTTGTCGAATCATCTGCCCCCCACGGACGTGCCATTCTGTATACACCGTCTGCTACGCCTTCTTCTGCAAGGAAACGGCAGTTGTTAAATACGTATCCGTAAGGTGTGGAAGCATATGTTCTTCCGGCTGTATAGCATCCGTCTGATTTGTATTCTGTATATCTTGCAACAATATCACAGTCTTCAAATACGGAAGTACCTGCACCATAGATAAAGTCAACATTACCTGTAATATAACATTTATTGAAATACTGTCTTGTTACCGCATAATTGCCGTTTCCATCTTTCGTTCTTGTATCGGTCAGCAGTGTATCCTGATAGCCGATTAATCTTACATTAATACATGCTGTCTGGTCAGCTACAATACACAGGGCATCTGCCTGCTGGTCCGAACCGTTTGTATAGTCATAAGAATTTTCAACCGTCAGATTTTCTGCTGTGAAGCCTGTTGCTGCCGTATCTACATACATTGCATTACGGTTCCACATACTGTCTGCATTTCCGTTGGCAACACATACAGAATAGAATAAATGGGTCTTTTCACTGTCCTGTCCGAGAAGACTTACATATGGTGATTTTACTTCAACCCGTTCATTATATTCACCATTTTTAATGTAAATTACTTTGGCTTCTGCATTATCTTCCGGCACTGCATTGACTGCTGCCTGAACAGTCTTGTATACCGGCAGTCCGTCTGACTCTGCACCGTCTTCGCCTGTATATGCCGCATCTACAACAATATCAACATCCGGGTTTGCAACAAAATTAAATGTCTTTCTTGTCGCATTGCCCTCTGCATCAGTAAATATAACAGTAACGTCATTTCTGCCTTTCTTTAATTCAGGTTCAAACTTCATTTCATCGCCCGCACCGACAGTTTTGGTATCTGCCAGCACGTCATTTACATAAAGCTGTGCTGTTCCTGCTTCGTCTGCTGTAAGAACCAGCAGTGCATTATCATCAAAAACAGTATCATTGGACTTATATGCTACTGTCAGTTTTGTTGCTTCATTTTCATATACATAAGCACCTGTATGGCCGTCTGATGTCAGTACCTGCATCGTTGCTGACGGATTACTTGTATTCTTGTCATTTTTTGCTATAACATAGTAATAATACGGTTCTTCTTCGACAACATCTGTATCTGTAAATGCATTCTCTGCTGTTGTCTTAACCAGCACTGCTTCACCGTCAGAACCCAGTTTTCTGTATACATCATAAGAAGATGCACCTTCTACGGCATTCCATGACAGTTCTACCTTAGATTTGCTGCCTGCGGCTGTTAATTCAGCCTGTGCAAGTGGTGCCTGATAGTCCGTTATTTCAGTTTCTACGGCTGTTCCCATTGTTGTTCCGCCATAAGGCACAATCTTAAACTGATAGTTTCCGTCGCCGTCCATTCCGGCATAACTGAAGCTGTTCACCTTAGAATCAGAAATCTTTGTATATTCACCGCCATCCTTTGATACATATACGGCATATTTAATATTGCCTGAGCCTTCTTCTGCGACATCCCATGTAATATTCATGCTCTTTCTGTCAGAAGCCACTTCTGTTGCGGCATTTGTAATCACCGGTGCAACACCGACTGCAACATAATAATCGTTCTGGTCATATACAACCGTACCTTCTGCATTCTTTAAGGTCAGGTTACTGATTTCTGCCGTAACACCTGAAAATGCCAGACCATAGCGTACTGTCTGTCCTGTCTGCAGGTCTGCATAAGACTGTGTCAGGTCAAATTCGCCCGGATTTGCTTCTGAACCCATAAGCACCGTTCCGTCTGCGCTTACAACCTGCATTTTAGCGGTATTGCCACTCTTTGTGTAAGTCAGTGTATATGTGCCGCCCAGCTCATATCCGTTTGCTGTGTCAGTTTTTTTGCCAACCTTTGGAGAACCGCAGTTACCCGTTCCGCTGACCGTTGAAAATGTATGCTGAATCACAATATTTTTCTGGATATGTAATACGTCACACTTCATGGCGCTGCCGGTCTTCGCGTTAAACTGTCCGATGGCAAGCCCCTGCTTATCTGTACCGGAATCCAGCTTTGTCACTGTAATATCTGCTGAAATCGTCATATCTTCTGATGTTTCCGGAAATAATATGTAATCCATTCCCTTATCATCCCTGATATTTCCCTTAACTGCCGCACTTCTTGTATGGTTTACGGATAAAATATTGCCGTTTGCGGAAGTTTCAAAGGAATTTCCGGCATCATAATTTCCTGAGTAATCTTTACTGCTTGACTGTGAGAAGTTCACTTCTCCTGCCTCTGAATCAAAAATCTGCTTTTTAACATCTGCACCGTCATCCGTTGTATATGCAGAAGTTACCGTTACATCCGAAAATTCTGCAGTTACTCCTTCTGTTGCAAAGAAACCGATTGTCTTTGCTGATAATCCGGAAATTGTCTGTGTCTTTACCTTTTCATCTGAAAAATCAGCTGTCGAAGCAACGTGATAGGTTGCTTTATTCTCTGAAACTTCTAATTTAATATAAATGTCAGAAGAAGCGGTTGTGACTGCCGTATTGACCTGTGATGCACCGCCGCCTGCTGCTTCTTTATGGTATCCGTAACGGATCTGATTCTTGCTTCCATTTGCAAAATCTGCATACAGTGCTGCACTGGCACTTCCCGCTTCATCTGCGGTATTACGGATTAACAGTCCTGCGTATCCTGCATTGCCGTTATTATTGACGGTCATCTTCGCTGTAATGGTTAAATCTCCTTTACCCTCAAAATAAGCGTAGAATAAATCATCACTTCCTGCTGATTTATCAAATTTTGTACCGGCACCGTTTACCGTTACAGTCTTTGCTGCTGCATCATACGCATAAGTTCCTGTTCCCTCGTGTGTACCGACTTCCTGCGTTTTCCAAAGTGTTGTAAGCGGCTTTGTACTCTGCGCCGTTTCCTCAGCATAAGCTGTTACCCTTCCTGCTGCATTTCCCAAAATAGAATCCACTGTCTGTACCGGTACTGCACTTACAACCAGACATGTTGCCAATGCCATGCTCAGCAGTCCGCTCGTCCTTCTGTTTTTAATCATTGTAAAAAAACCTCCCTTTTTGTTCTTTTCCAAAAGAAAATACATATCTTTTTGCAATTAATTTAATTGTCAAAATATATATTTTCTTTAAGAAAAGAACCCCCTTATTAAGTCACCTCAATAAAGGGGTTCCTTGACTTTTATATTCGTTTATATTCGTCTGAATCCGGTATCATGCCTATGCGTGCTTTCTTTTCTTAGAAACTGCATATACACCTGCTGCGCCAAGCAGTAAGAGGATATAAAGCATCATATTTGCCATATCACCTGTTTCTACAGATTCACTGCCTGTTGTCTTCTGGAATAACAGACCATCTGTCATCTTACCGCTCAAATCAATCTTTGCAGAAGCCTGACCGCCTACAACAGCGCCAGCCTTTGCATTGGCTGTAAGTACCAGTAAGCCGTTCATATTGATTGTATTGTCACTGTTTCTTGTAACCGGAATCGCTGCATATACGTGTGTGTCATAATTCATCTTTGTGTCTGTAGATACAAACCAGTCTGCCGTTACGGCTGTTGTACTATTATTTGTTCCTGCTTCCGTGCAGTTCCAGAAATAGTTGCTTGACTGATATACCTTAGAAGCATCCTGTGTACCCTTGAACTTAAATGTTTCATTCACACTTGTCTTCTGTGTTCTCCATGAAAGAACACCTGTTGCCATAAAATCGGTATTTGCTGCATCATTTGTATACATGGCTACGTTTGAACCGCCATTATTGTATGATGTAGAATTGGTTACCTGAATATCCGGACAGCTGTTAGAATCAATACCCTTTGCCTTGTTATCAAATGCTACGGAATTGATTAACTTGTGGTATCCTGACATACTTGAACCACCCATCTTAAATCCGTTACCGTTGCCGGCATCAGTACCGTCTTCCAGATAACCGTTGCCATAAGCTACACAGTTCTGGATTGTTACAGCACCGATTGAGCCTGTTTCTACCTTTGCAAATAAATCCCATCCGTCATCTGCATTGTTGTATGCGATACAGCCGTCAAATGTATTTCCTTCACCGATTGTCAGCTTTGCTGCAAATCCGTCTGCATCTTCATAACCCTCATCGGCATTGCCGTATGATGTACAATTTAATACTAAGTTGTTGCTTGGCCATTCTTCTCTGGTATCTGTTGATGTAAAACGGCTGATCTGTAAACCGGTGTTACCGTTGTGATAAGTCCGTACGTTATCTACTGTACAGCTGCTTCCGCAAAGTCTGATACCATCCTTTGCATTTGCTGAATTTGTTACATCAAATCCCTGATAATACCAGTAATCACCGGCTAATACCATACCTTCACAGTTCTTGCCGAAATCAAATACCGGTCTGTCTGTAGAAGACTCTGCCGCCATAATGATTGGCTGGCTTTCCGTACCGTCGATACCCGGCTGTACCGTAACTGTTGATTCTAAGTTGTATGTACCTGAAAGAAGTACAATCTTTTGTCCCGGTGAAACAAATTTTACTGCTGTGTAAATGTCAATCGGATTTTCCTTTGTACCGACACCGTCTGATGCCGCATCCGGTCCGACATAAATCACGTCACCATCAAACTTGTTGTATGTTACCTTATAAGTAAATGTTGAAGCTTCATAAGAATCCAATACTTCAAATTCACTTGGTCTGTAACCTTCCACCGGTGTCATCGTTACTGTAAATGTATTCTCACCTAATGTTAATGTCGTTTCCCATACATATTTCTGACCGGCTGTTACATCTTCATCTGCAATGACCGTTCCGTCTGCTGCAGTAACAACAACGTGACCGTCTGCATTGGCTACATAAGATAACTTGTAGTTTTCTGAATTGGATACAGTAGCAGATGTTACTTTGTATGAAGGTGCTACGGTTGTAACCGGCTGTTCTTCTTTTGCCACATCATTTTCAGGTGAAACCGTTGTTAAGTTAATGTCTGTTACGGTAATCTTTGCTGTTCTTGAAGCGAAGAAACCAACATATACATTGTCTTCATCTAACTGTTCCAATGCCTTTGTGTCATAGTATTTCTTTGTCACAGTTTCGCCTGCTTCGTTGGTATAGCTTACGAAATAACCTGTGTTATTTTTCTGAATAGACATCTTAAAGGTTGTCTGTGGATTCTCAACTGTTCCTGTAACATCCTTTGTTGCATTGCCAATCAGATTTCCCGTTACACCGGAGCTTTCCAGTGTTGTCATCTTTGAACTGAATTCATTGTTTACGGTTGCTGTATCGTTTGCTTCAAGCTTAGAAAGGTTTGCCTTTGTAACACCTGTCTTTTCCTGTGAGCCGATACCTAACTTCATTGTTGCCTTTACAGAACCCTCCGGTGCTGTTGTGCCACCCTGCTTAATCGTGTCTAATGCCATGCTGCCATCTGCGTTTACATAGTATTCAACCTTTGTGACAGATGCCATATAGGAGTTGTTCCAGAATACAGAAGAATCACCGTTCTTACCAACTCTGTCGGCCG
>OHEP01001537.1_pt1 | contig 11640 bp, 10 predicted proteins | sample 1567271 | NCBI WGS metagenome assembly OHEP01 (sample SAMEA3879577, study PRJEB24766) | human gut metagenome | biome: human-associated habitat; feature: feces | place: USA | collected 1985/1987
CCCCTACATTTTTCATAGATTACTTTTACACTATCTTTTTATTTAGTGGTTATATTTTGGTTGTTACAATCCACTATATAATGTAATTGGGTCAGTGGTTTTTACTGACCCTATTATTATTATATCATTTTTTTATACAAAATCCAATGGATTTTTAACTTCTGCATTATAAAAGAAATTCCATGCATCCGCCCTTCCTGAGCTTAGATACCTTACTTCAAAGTGCAAATGCGGTCCTGTTGAACCACCAGTATTTCCAGAAAGTGCTATTCTTTCCCCTCTTGCAACTCTTTGCCCCACACTAACTAATTGCTCATTCAAGTGACCATATAACGTTATATATCCATTTCCATGATTTATTGCTATATAATATCCATAACCACCTGTATCATATGTACAAATTATAACTTCTCCTGCTTCTGCTGCTATTACTGGTGTATACTCATCTGCACCAATATCTATGCCTTTGTGCATTCTTCCCCAGCGCCATCCTACATAAGAGGTTATATAATACTCTCCCGGAATAGGCCATTCCATTTGTCCACCGCTATATGTTGACTCGTAATTACTATTTTCAAATGCCTTTGCTAATTCTTCTTCCATTTTGTCTATTGAATTTTGATATTCTTCTATTTTATCTTTTAATGATTTTTCTTCTGCTGATAAATTATCTGCCTTCTCTTGTCTTGTTGCTCTTTTGCTTTTTAATTCATTATTTTTATCTTCTATTTCCCTTTTAGCAGTATCTATTTCTTTTTTCTCGTTTTCCATTTTTTGTTTTGTAGATTGAATTTTATTTTCTTGTTCTTCTATTGTTTCTAGTAACTTGTTGTCCGCTTCTGCCAATTGTTGTACCATATAATAATTTGATATTAGGCTTGTTATGTCTTCTGAAGATAATAACACGTCTAAATATGTAGTATTTCCTGCCATATATATAGCTACCAATCTGTCTTCTAACAGTTTCTCTTTTTCCGCATGTTCTTTTTGTAGATTTTCTATCTCTATTTCGCTATTTTTTATAGATGCATTAAGTTCTTCTATTTTTCCTTCTAACTGTCCTATTTCCTTTTCATATTCTGATATTTCAGCATCTAATTCACAAATTGCATCTAATTCTATTGATAATTCTTCTTTAATATCTGTATGCTTCTCCTCTGTTTCTTTTTTTTGCTGTTTCAATTCATCTATAGTATTTGCAAATACACACATACCAAAACTTTGTATTATTGCAATTATTAATACTACAACAATTATTCTTTTTTTCATATATTTTCCATTCCTTTTATTATATATATTCACATTTTTATACATAATCCATAGGGTTTTTAGGCACTCCATTTATTATTACCTCAAAATGTACATGTGCTCCTGTTGAAGATCCAGTAGATCCCATTTCTGCAATTGCTTGTCCTCTTTTTACATGTTGTCCTATGCTTACATTTATTGCTTGGCAATGAGCATATAAGGTTGTTAGTCCATCACTGTGATTTATTTGAACATAGTTTCCATATCCTCCGCCACATCCACATGACCAGCTCTTTCCATAATTATGTGTACAACCTCTATTGGTATCTACCACAACGCCATCTTCTGCCGCAACTATTGTAGCTCCATAGTCTCCACCTATGTCCACACCTTTGTGACCTATATATGTTCCCCATATTGGATGCCATCTATATCCAAATGGTGAAGTTATCCAATCTTTTCCATATCCAGTAAGTGGCCATCTTAATTGCCCCGAATATACATCTCCATCTGTTCTTGAACCAGAATCATATATTTTTTGTAATTCTGCCTCCATGTCATCTATTTCCTTTTGTATTTTCTTTTGATCAGAATTAAGATTATCGACTTTAGTTTGCTTTTCTTGTTTACTTGCCTTTAATGCATTATTTTTGTTATCAATTTCTGTTTTGGCAGTATTCACTTCATTTTTTTCGTTTTCAAATTTTGTCTTTGCTTCCTGCATAGTTTTTTCTTGATTTTCTATTGAAGTTAATAATTCATTATCTGCTTGTGCTAATTGTTGTACTAAATAGTAGTTAGATATTAAACTAGTTAAATCTTCTGATGCTAATAAAACATCTAAATATGTAGTTTCTCCTGCCATATATATAGCAACCAATCTATCTTTTAATAATTTTTCTTTTTCCTCATACTCTTTTTGTAGCTTTTCTATTTGTTCCTGTTTATCTTTTATTGAAATTTCTAATCTGTTTATTTTATATTTTAACTCTTTTATATCGTCTTCATATTGACTTATTTTGGCTGTTAAATCTTGTATTTCCTGTAGCGCTTCATCTTTTTCTTTTTTTATTTGCTCTATTTCGTTTTCCTTCTGTCCAATTCCTTCTTTTAGTTCTCCTTCTCTACTTGCAAATGAAACTCCGCAGAAAAGCGTTGTAATTATTAAAATTAAAATAATACATAACATTTTTCTTTTCATAAATAGATTATACCTCCAAATATTTTTTCATCGATATAGCACTACCAATTGTTCCAATTCCTATTCCTAGTACTAAATATACTATAATTAATAAATTAAACATATCTGAAAATGTTAATAAGTTCAAGCTAACGCGCACACCTGCTAATGATGTAATTATTTTTTCTGCAACAGAATTATATGTAATCCCTAAAATTAATACTGTTATAAACGATGAAATAATGCCAATTAAAATACCTTCTACCATAAATGGCCATCTAATAAATCCATTTGTTGCTCCCACATATTTCATTATAGATATTTCTTTTCTTCTTGCATGTACCGTTAATTTTATCGTATTCGAAATTATAAATATAGATACAAATATTAATATTACTAATATTACACCAGAAATAGTTTTTACTCCATTTGCTATCTTAATTAATGCACTTATTGTGTCATCACTTGTTTGTATCTCTAATACATTCTCGAATTTATTGATCTCTTCTCGAACATCTTTACTTTTCTCTAAGTTTGTAAGAGTAACAACATAAGATGCTGGAAACGGATTATCTTCTTCATATGATTTAACCAAGCCTGGCGTTTTCTTAAACACAGATTTCATTTGGTTTAAAGCCTCTTCTTTAGATTTATATGTTACATTATTCACATATTCTATACCTCTTATTTTGGCTTCTAAATCCTTTTCTTCTTCTTGGGTTGCATTTTTATTTATAAATACTTGCATACCTTGTTGTGCTTCTATTTCGTTTATAACATGATTAACATTTTCTCCTATTACAAAAAATATACCAAACACAAACATTGTTGCAAACATAATTATTAATGATGCCATTGTGGATTTTTTGTTCTTAAAAAAGTTTCTAAATCCTTCTCCTATTAAATACCCTAGTACACTATATTTCACTATTATAACCACCTTTTTTATCATCTCTTATGATGTTACCCTCTTCTATTTGGATAACTCTTTTCTTCATTCTATCTACTATATCTTTAGCATGCGTTGCTACTACAACTGTTGTTCCTCTTGCGTTTATATCATTTAAAAGAGTCATAATATCCCAAGCAGTTTCTGGGTCTAGATTTCCTGTTGGTTCGTCTGCTATTAGCATTGATGGATTATTAACCAAAGCTCTTGCTAAAGCTACTCTTTGTTGTTCTCCTCCTGAAAGTTCATTTGGATAAACCTTTGCTTTATGACTTAGTCCTACTAATGATAACACCATTGGTACTTGTCTTCTTATATGTTTTGGTGTTGCTCTAACTATGTACATTGCATAGGCAACATTATCATATACTGTTTTATCTGGTAATAGCCTAAAGTCTTGAAAAACCACTCCCATGCTTCTTCTTAAGTATGGAACCCTACTTGGTTTTAAGAAAGTTGTGTCTCTTCCATTTATTATAATATTACCCTTAGTTGGTTCTTCTTCTTTAAGTATTAACTTAATAAGTGTTGATTTGCCAGAGCCCGAACTTCCTACTAAGAAAGCAAACTCCCCCTTGTCTATTACAAAATTTGCATTATGAACTGCTTCTGTTCCTGTATCATATGTTTTGCTAACATTTCTAAATTCAATCATGTGTATCTCCTTAACGTTTTATACATTTTGTTTTTATTCGTAATTATCATAACAATAAAATCCTTTATTTGCAATAGTTTTTTTTATAAAAAAATGTACTTTTTTAGGTATTTATTACTATTTATAGCCTTTTTCTCTATTTTATATACTTTTATAAATTTCACAAGAAATTCACAAAAAGTACCAAAATTATTCTGGTACTTTTTGTGTTTTAGTTTTCTTTTATCTTTTTAACTATTGATAATGAGTCTATTTCAAAACATCTTATTAGTTCTTCTGCATTTCCAGATTTTCCAAATACATCTTTTATTCCCATTCTAATAATTTTTGTTGGATGTTCTTCTGATAATACTTCACATATTGCACTTCCCAACCCGCCTATTACATTGTGATCCTCAATTGTAATTATTTTTTTTGTCTCTTTTGCGCATTTTATAATTAATTCTTTGTCTATAGGTTTTATTGTATGTATATCCACTACTCTAATATCAATTCCATCTTCTAGTAATTTTTCTTTTGCTTTTAACGCTTCCTGTACGGTAATTCCTGTTGCAAAAACCGTTGCATCCTTTCCTTCTCCTATTTGCACTCCTCTTCCTATTTCAAATTTATGTTCTTTTTTATATATTACTTCACTTGGTAGTCTACATAGCCTTAAATATACTGGCCCTTCAAATTTTGATATTTCTTCTACTGCCCATCTTGTTTGTGTATCATCTGATGTGCATATAACTGTCATATTGGGAATAGTCCTCATTAAAGAAATATCTTCTATCATTTGATGAGTTGCTCCATCTTCTCCCACTGTTATTCCTGCATGTGTAGCACATATTTTTACATTTAATTTAGGATAACATATACTATTTCGTATTTGGTCATAACCTCTACCTGCTGCAAACATTGCGAATGTGCTTGCATATGGTATCTTTCCAAATGTTGACAGTCCTGCAGCAATTCCAAACATGTTTTGTTCTGCTATACCCACATCTATAAATCTATCTGGAAATTTTTTTGCAAATATATTTGTCTTTGTAGCTCCTGACAAGTCAGCATCTAGCACTACTATTTTTCTATTCTTCTCACCTAATTCTGCTAATTTTTCGCCATAGCTTTGACGTGTTGCTATTTTCAATTTTTCCTCCACCTTACTCAACTCCTCTTCTCAATTCTTCAATTGCTTTCTCATATTCTTCCTGTTTAGGCGCTTTTCCATGCCATTCTGCTTTGCCCTCCATAAAAGATACACCTTTTCCCTTTATTGTTTTTGCAATTATTATAGTAGGTACTCCTTTAGTTTGCTTTGCCGTGTCAAACGCGTCTATTAAGTTGGGTATATTATGACCATCTACATTTATTACTTTTAATCCAAAATTAGAAAATTTACCTTCTATATTTGTTAGTCCTGCTACCTCCTCTATCTTCCCATCTATTTGCAGTCCATTGTTATCTAAGATAATGCATAAATTATCTAATTTGTATTTGCTTGCTGTCATTGTTGCTTCCCATATTTGCCCTTCATCTATTTCTCCATCTCCTAATAAACAATAAACTCTACATCCTGCACTATCCATTTTTGAGGCAATTGCCATTCCAATAGCAGCTGATAGTCCTTGCCCTAATGAGCCTGTTGACATATCTACCCCTCTAATGTTTTTCATATCTGGATGTCCTTGCAATTCTCCTCCAAATTTTCTAAAAGTACTTAATTTTTCTTTTGGAAAATACCCCTTTTCTGCTAAAGTGGCATATAACGCTGGACTACAATGCCCCTTCGATAATATAAATCTATCTCTTTCTTGAGCACTTGGTTTATTTTCGTCTATATTCATTTGGTTAAAATATAATACCGTTAATATATCTGTTGCTGATAAAGAACCGCCTGGGTGTCCAGATTGTGCATTATATACCTGTTCTATAATTCCTATCCTTATATTATTTGCTATCTTTTCAAGTTTATTTATATCTTTAATTTTCAAAATTCTTCCTCCTTTTTATAGCCTTCTACATAGTTCTATTTTTAAGAAAATTTTACTATACTACCTTAATTATTTCAATAGTTATTCTTGTTATTTTTTTGAAATTGTTGTATAATAGTATTGTATTATTTTTATGGGGATGTATTTGGTTTCGACAGTATTTTAGAAGTAAAAATAGCGAGTAGTGGATTCGCCTGGCCACTTAAAAAGGCAAAATTTAAATATAAACGCTGATAATAGAGAATTAGCATACGCTGCCTAATTAAGGTAGCTCGTCTTACTCTGAATGCCCACGTTTAGAGAATAAGGCGTCATTTAGTGGGAAACAAACCTATTTCTTGCCATAGAAATAGCGGGTATTTTAATGGCTACTCTAATTTTAATTTTGTTTGTTAATTTAATTTTAGAGGAATTTTTATAACAAACTACACTCGTAGAAGTTTTTATGGATGGAATATTGGACAGGAGTTCGACTCTCCTCATCTCCACCAATAACGAATTTGTATGGGGACAAAAAAACTTGTCTCCATTGACATTTATTTTATGTATTTTATTTCAAATAGTGTACCTTTTCCAACCTCTGAAGTTGCTTTTATGTATCCATTGTTTTGTTCTATTATTGTTTTTGCCAAAGACAATCCTATACCTATGCTATCTTCATTGCAATTTTTTGCTCTATAAAACCTCTCAAATATATGCTTCAAATCCTTTTGCTCTATTCCTTGCCCTTCGTCTTTTATTTTTATCTTTAGAAAAATACTTGTATTTTCTACAATTATATATATATTGGATTTCGGTTGGCTATGTTCTATCGCATTCTTTAATATGTTTGTTAATGCTTCCTGTTGCCATTTATAATCTGCTATAAATATAGCTTTTTCGTCAATTTTAGTTATTACTTCTATTTCCTTAATTTCTATTAATATTGCCAAGTTATTAATTACACTATCTATTAATTTTTTTGCATCTATTTCTTCGTTTTCCATCTTTATTGTTCCCGCATCAAATTTTGCAATTTTTAATAAGGATATAACCAATGAGCTCATATGTTCAACTTGCTTACTTATATCTTGTATAAAATCTTCTCTTATTTCTTGTGGCATATCTGGATTATCACTAATATTGTCTAACATTATCCTGATTGAAGTTAATGGCGTTTTTAGTTGGTGTGATATATCTGCAATAGCTATACTTAATTTTTCCTTCTCCTCTTCACTATTTTCTGCCGCTTCTCTCAAAATAACTGTGGTTTTATACAATTCATTTCTAAGTCTTGATAATTCCCCATCTTTATTGTCCTCTATTTTTAAAGAGTAATTTTTATTATTTACTTCTTTTATATATTCGTTTATTTCTTTAAGTTCTTTTTCTTGAATTAATACATATCTCATAAATATACTTAAACTTGCTATTCCAAATATTCCTATTAATACTGCCGTATTGATTAAATTTTTATTGATATTTTCTCTTAATTCTTTTATGTATGAAAGTTCATCATCATATCCATATTTTTCTAGAATATTTTCACTTGAATCGTCTCGATTATTTATTATTTTTAGTATATCTTCTTCTTTAACCTCAGGATATTTTTCCATTACATTATTAATAATATCGTTTATTTTTTCATTTACAATTTTCGAATATACTTTGTTTTGCATTTTAATAACTACTACGAATATAATTATAAATAGTAATACAATTACAATATTTGTCAGTAATACTTTTATTAATGTTTTTCTTTTTAATAAATTCACTTTTGTCCCCCTTGTACCTGATATCCAATCCCTTTTATTGTTTTTATACAATCCATTTTACCTAATTTTGTCCTTATTCTTTTTATATAAACTGTAAGTGTATTGTCATTTACAAAATTTCCTGCAACATCCCATATCTTCTCCAAAATCTGTTCTCTTGTTATTACCTTTCCAATATTAGTAAACATTAAAACTAATATTTTAAATTCTAATGCTGTAAATTCAACACTTTCTTCATTTACATATACCGTTTTTTCATCTAAATTTATTTTAATACTTCCATATACTATTTTATTATCTTCTTTATTAAATCTTTTTAATACATTATTAATTCTTGAAAGAAGTTCTCTGTTTCTAAATGGCTTAATAATATAATCCTCTGCTCCTAAATCAAGCCCCTTTACTACATCTTGTTCTTCATCTTTTGCTGTTAAAAAGATTACTGGTATATCTGTATATTTTTTTATATATTCACAAAGCTCAAAGCCATTTCCATCTGGAAGAGCTATATCCAATACAATTAGATGTATTTCCTGTTTTCCTATAACATTCATTGTTTCATTAACATTTTTGCATATGATAACATGAAAGTTTTCTCTTTCTAACAAATATGTTAATCCTTTAATTATAACCTCGTTATCTTCTACTATTAGAATACTTCTCATAAACGTCTCCTTTTCGCATATTATAACATATTCCTATGTAAAATTAAAAGAGCTGTTTGGTTGAAATAATCACAAAGCAAATTTGGGTTACTTCAATACAGCTCATCTAGTCTTAGATATTGTCCTTTCTAATTGTTTCTATTATATTCTGCTTATTTATTCTATTTAGTGAATATTTCATTGTTATTCCCACTATTATAAATACGAAAATAATTGAAATTATTACTGCTTGATATGGAAACATGTATCCCAAATCTATTCCCTGTGCAAATGCTTTATATATTCCATAAGAGCCCAATATTCCTAATGGTATTCCTATTAGTAGGGATTTTGTTCCATACATTATACTTTCTAGTCTTATCATTCTGTTAAATTCTTTCGTTGTCATTCCTATTGATTTTAACATAGCAAATTCTTTGCTCCTCAAAATCATGTTTGTTGTTATTGTATTAAATATGTTAGTCACTCCTATTAGTGTTATTACAGTTATAAATCCATACAGAAATATTTTTATAACTAACAAACTTCTTTGTTCTTGTTTTATATATGTTTCATAGTTCTGTACTTCAAGCTCAAAATACTTTTCGTTTTGTTTTATCAGGTCATTTATTCTGCTCTCTAGTTCTTGTGCCTTTTTTGATTCTATTAACAAGTTACTAATACGATATGAATTATTTGGTACTTCATCAAAAACTTTTCTCATAAAATCTTCAGATACTATTATTTTTCCATTGTCATGATATACTGTTTCTTGCCCCATTGGTGAATTATCTGTACATTTTGTAATTGTTATTTCTCTTATTTTCTCGTCCTTTGCTACATTTATTTTATCACCATTTTTTATTTTATACAGTCTTTCTATTGTTTTACTTCCATCATCATTGCTTTGCCTTCCTTCATCTATCAAAATTACTGCAGACTTATAGTTTTCTTCTTTTATTCCTAGTTCCTTTATATACTTTTTAAAATATTCATTATTATATATTATTATTGCTATACTATTTTTGTCATATGGATTTTGTTCAAATCTATTCTTTCCAAAATCAGAAGCATATTTTGCTTTGTCAAAGTCTAAACTAGTTTCATAATAATATGCATATTCGTCCACATTATCTAACTTAGCTATTTCCTCATATATATCTGCATTTCCATTTAATACGAACATATTAAATTTAAAATCCATGTAATAAAAAGTACTTGCTTTTGTACCTATAGTCAAAAAGCTTGATAAGGATATAAATATAAATATACTTACAACTAGTGAAATAACTGTTGTTCTATATTTCTTCTTGCTCCTTTTTAAGTTTTTACTCGCAATTACTCCACCTACACCAAATAATTTTTTCGTTATAACTGATGTTTTAAGTTTCTTACTCTTAATCTTAATATCATTGTTTCCTCTAATTGATTCTATTGGAGAAATTTTAGCAGCCTTTCTAGCTGGAATTAAGCATGACAAATATATTGTTATAATTGAAATTATTATAGATATTAAAATTGCCACCCAATTAATGCTATACATAAACCTCATTCCACTTAACATATCTACTAATAAATAATTTACAACTTGCAATAAAATTATTATTGCTATTATTCCAAATACAATTCCTAATGGTATCGCAATAAGTCCTATAAGCATTCCTTCAAATATTACGTTTTTCTTTATTTGTTTTGATGTTGCTCCTATACTTGCCAGCATTCCATATTGTCTGTTTTTTTCCGAAACAGATATGCTAAAGCTGTTTCTAATTACAAATATACTACTTACAACAATAATAATTATTATTATTCCTGCTATTGTATATAACACATTTAATGTAATTTCGCTCATAACACCTTGGTATCTTAATAGTTGACTGTTTACATATGTATCTATTTCTTCATTTAATCCTGTATTGGCGCAAATATTTTTATTTATTTCTATATATTCTTTTGGTTCATTATATAATACCGATACGTTTACCTTATCATCTATATTTTCCATATAAGTCATAACTATATACCCTGGTGAAGTGTATGTTTCATAGTTCCATCTTTCTATTTCGCCAACTATAGTATATACTTTTTCTTCTACATTTACTAAAGATTCTTCTGTATCATCTATGTATGGATTATTGCCATTTAGATCATATCCGTCAGAAGTTTGCCTAGTGCCAACGTTGAAGGTAATTTTATCTCCAATTTTCAAATTTACTCTTGCATTTGTTTTTATATGCTCTGGTATAAGTATTTCATTTGCGTTCTGTGGTAATCTTCCTTCTTTTAAGTTTATTCCATAGTTTTCTAGTGCTGTTTTGTCATATTCCCAAATGTTCACGTATGGTTTGCTCTCGTTCTTGCAGCCTTCTAACTTAGCCCAACCAACTTGATTTGTAAAAAAATATTTTGCAACTTTTTGATTTTCAGTTATATATTTTGTTTTTTCTTTCTCTACTCCATAAAATGTTGTATGATAATTACCATCTTTATATTTTGTCCAATTTATAAGTGAATTCTGAAAACTAGACACCAATCCTGCAACACCACAAATAAGTGCTGTAGAAAGTATTATACCAATAATTGTAACAATGGTTCTTTTTTTGTTAAGTTTTAAACTCTTAACTGTAAATTTATTTAATATATTCATCTTTAATTCCTTTCATCTTTAATAATCTTTCCATCTTCTATTGTAATTACTCTTTCTGCCTCCTTTGCAATTTCTAAATCATGTGTAATTATTATTACTGTTTGGTTAAATTTTTTATTTGAAAGCTTAAGTAATGCAATTATTTCTTCACTTGCCTTTGAATCTAAATTACCTGTTGGCTCATCTGCTAGCATTATTGCTGGATTATTTATCATAGCTCTTCCAATTGATACTCTTTGCTGCTGCCCACCTGATAGTTGATTTGGTAAATGAGTCTTTCGATTCTCTAAACTTAGTGTTTTCAACATTTCTTGTAATCTTTTTTTATCTATTTCACAGCCATCTAAATCGCATGGCAAAGTTATATTTTCTTCAACTCTCTACATTTGTAAATTATTTTAACATTGTAAAGTGACTCTAAAATGACTAACGCAAAAAAAAAGAAGCATTTTTACCATTGCTTCTTTCTTATGGCTCTCCGTGTTGGACTTGAACCAACGACCTATCGGTTAACAGCCGAGCGCTCTACCAACTGAGCTAACGGAGAATTTATAATCTGGCGACAACCTATTTTCTCAGCAGGGTAA
>OHEP01001540.1_pt1 | contig 11629 bp, 6 predicted proteins | sample 1567271 | NCBI WGS metagenome assembly OHEP01 (sample SAMEA3879577, study PRJEB24766) | human gut metagenome | biome: human-associated habitat; feature: feces | place: USA | collected 1985/1987
TGTCATGCTCAAGTGCCAGTGTGACAACATCTGCATTACAGCCCTCCACAACCGATCTGGCCTGTGAACCGGAGCCTCCATGAGACTGGATGACCTTGATGTCCTGTCCGTACTGCTCTTTGTAATACTGTTCAAACATGTCATTGTATCGCTCATACAGCTCCCTCGTCGGGTCATACGAAACATTTGTAATTGTGATAACATCGTCCTTCTTCCCGCCACAGCCGGCCGCGCCTATCGCCAGCACCGCCGCCATGGACAGAAGCAATACTTTTTTTCCAAGTCTCATATCTTTTCTCTTTCTCATAAATAGGTCAATTCATCCAATGAGCAATAATTGCTGCAACGATATTAACTTCTGCTATACAGTTTTGACATCATCCAAGGAGGGACATACGAAGTCGCCGGTCCTTAGGTGGCGCCTTAGGCGGCACCTTAGTACCGCTGCAGACTGAGTCGAGCGAAAGCGCTCCCGACTGGATATGTCAAATACTGTATACAGTTCACAACCTCCAGGCAATTATTGCGGTCTACAGGTTAAACAGTGATGTTGAGAGGTATCTCTCTCCTGTATCCGGGAAAAGAACCACAATAGTCTTGCCCTCGTACTCAGGTCTCTTTGCAAGCTCAGTTGCCGCATAGAGTGCCGCACCTGCGGATATTCCAACCAATACACCATCTGTCTTTGCTATTTTTCTCGCTGTGTCAAATGCGTCATCGTTCTGGATCCTGATGATCTCATCCACGATGCTCAGATCCATGACGCCAGGTATAAATCCGGCTCCGATTCCCTGGATCTTGTGTGGGCCAGGTGCTCCGCCTGAGAGAACAGGTGAATCAGCAGGCTCAACTGCTATCAGCTTGACATTCGGGTTGTGCTCCTTAAGTCCGCTTCCTGTTCCTGTGGCTGTTCCGCCTGTTCCTACTGCTGATACAAATGCATCAACCTTTCCGTCTGTATCTCTCCAGATCTCCTCTGCTGTTGTCTTCTTGTGGATAGCAGGATTTGCCTTGTTCTCAAACTGCTGTGGGATGAATGCATTTCCATACTGCTCCTTGAGCTCATTTGCCTTGGCGATGGCTCCCTTCATTCCTTCTCTTCCAGGTGTTAATACGATCTCAGCACCGAGAGCTGAAACAATCTTTCTACGCTCAACACTCATGGTATCCGGCATTGTAAGTATCAGGTGAAGGCCCTTTGCCGCTGATACAAATGCAAGTCCGATTCCTGTATTTCCTGATGTAGGCTCAATGATGACTGTCTCCTGGTTGATGAGACCATCCTTGATTCCCTGCTCGATCATGGCTGCTGCCACACGATCCTTTACTGAGCCAAGTGGGTTGAAATACTCAAGCTTTGCAACGATGTGTGCCTTGAGTCCAAGCTCCTTCTCATAATTTGTGAGCTCCAGAAGTGGAGTGTTTCCTATAAGTTCTGTCAACTGTGATGCTATCTTTGCCATGATTTTGTTTCCTTTCTTTTTTTACTTTTTTCAAGTCTCTATGTTCTTTCTTGATTCTTTACTATCTTTATATACTGTACATTATTTTCTATATAATTCTTAACAGGCCATCTGATAAATCTTTTCCTCTATCGCTCCCGCCAGTGCCGCGTGGCCTTCAGGATTCATGTGTTCCTGATCTGCCTCGCTGCTGTCTGCCACGGATGATGCCGCCAGGAAGTCCACGCCAAACTCATCGGCTATCTTCCTGTACACATCTGTGAGTTTTCTTGACACCTCAACGGATTCCGGTGAGAACTCAGGATCAAATTCATCCTTCCACACCTGCTCGCCCAAATGTATCGGCGATACGAGAAGTATCCTGCTGTCCGCTGAATACTGTTTTGCCTGAATGAGCAGTCTCCGTATTCCCTTGCCTATCACATCCGGCGATGCCGAGAACGCTGTCTTACAGTCATTTGTTCCAAGCATGATCACTATATTCTCCGGTTTGTGTGTCTCCAGCAGAGTAGGGAACAGCGACACGCCCTTTCTTCCCTGTCTCAGTGGATCCTCGAACACTGTTGTTCTTCCACAGAGACCTTCCTCTATGATCCTTATATCTTTATTTGCCAGCTTCTGCTGCAATATACTGGTCCATCTGATTCCCCAGGGAAATCTCTCCCCATTCTCAGGATTGTATCCCCATGTATTGGAATCTCCAAAGCACAACACCTGTTGCATGTGTCCACCTCCTGTCTATTGAACCTCGCACTGTTCAATGGATTTCACCATCAATCCACATATATCCTATCTGATATGTAGTAATTATCTGTCAACATGTTGGAGTATACAACTTATTTCCTACTATGTCAATAGGGATTATGTGCTTTTATTGTTTAAAAAAAGAGTGAAGATGTAAAAAATATCATCTCCACTCCTTTATAAAGCACATATCCAGCCGTTAATCCTCTGCATTAGGATCACAATCTCTTACATACACATCAACCGAACTACCGCTTACTTTTATGTAATATGACTTTCCAGCTTCACAGTTATAGCTCATGTAAAAATCTTTTTTATTTGTTGTCTTGCTATGCTCTGCATCGTCCACTTCCATGAGCAGATTTTTGTTCTCATCATATAAGTATCCCTTTGGATCACCGTATGAAACAGAATAAAAATAATATGTTCCTGTTTTCTTTGGCACATACCTGTAATACATTCCAACTTCTGCATATACATCGTTAAAATTGCCAAAGTCAATAGCAAATTCATTCACATCCGCAGTTAACGTGGTCGTCTTACTGGTCACTTTTGCTGATATCACACCACGCTTACCTGAACCTTCCGCTGTCAGCTCATATGTTCCAGGAACAAGATACACATATCCGTTCCAGCCACATATTCTACCATATTCATCTGTCCATCTGCCCAGATCGTCAACCGTGCACTTTTCATTGTTAGATTTGACCGCAATCTTTGTTACATCCGCCGCAAGATCCACTTTATTCTCCCCAACGCCAAATGTACGATTGCCGATATAAGTCACATCGTCCCCAATTTTAATTTTCACATCATATGTTCCAGGAATAATTGACATATAATATTGTCCATTACGATCTACTGTAGCAAATTCACTGTTAAGTTCGTATTGGACTGAATTATCTTTGTTTATGATAATAACACTTGCCCCATCCAGTATATTGCCATTTTTATCTCTGACATACCCCATAAGAGTTGATCCAAGTATAGTTTTTATCACACAACCAACTATGGTACTTATTTTTTCGTTGTTGGCATCTGTTATTTTTACTTTGAGATTATATGTACCTTCTTCTTCTAATTTACCAGTTATTTTTCCTTTTGAATCAATGCTGAGATTATAACTTTCTCCGACATAACTTCCGGAACCGCCAGCCACAGCTGCAATACTATTGTTGATCCTACAGATATGGCTGTTACGTCCCATAATTTTAAATACTGGTTCATAATTTCCTGCAATCGTTGTCTGGCTGTATATATTCCATGAAATTTCATAAGTGTCCACATTTCCCAGTTCATCGACTGCTTTAACAGTTGTCACAGTCGTTCCCGCCTTAGTCGGTTTTCCACTGAAATAAACCTTATTGGCATCTCCTGGATCCACCTTGTATTTCACGCCGGCAGGGAGGCCCACTACATTGATCACACATATGCCCTTATAACCTTCAATGCTATTTACATCCAGAGTCTTATTCATACCAACATTCTGCTCACACTTATAGGATACATAAATCGTTCTATTATTCACGTCTCCAGAATAATATGTCTCAATTTTAGAATTACCTGTACCCGTAAGTCCCTTTATATATATGCAGATTCTTGCCTTTCTTGACAATGTATAGCCTCTTCTCAGTGCAATCGTATAGTTCTTATTGTCTTTTGTTGTAACACTGTCAAATGGAATATTGTAATTATAATTACCATTCATCACTGTACTCGCCTTGATTGAAAAACTTGAGGACGTCAGTTTCTGTTCAGATGACAGCGTAAGTTTAACTGTACGAGGGTTACTCATCATTGCCGATACAATTGTGACTGGTTTTTCGACCGTTATTTTGTACGAAGCCTTCTTGCCGGTGCCATCTGTAGCCTTCGCTGTTATCACCGCTGTTCCTGTAGCAGCTGCATATACATTTCCTGCAGAATTTACCACTGCTACCTTATCATTTGAAGAATTCCATGCACATTTTTTATTTGTTGCATCTGCCGGCTTTATCACCGGGCTTAGCTGCATCGTTCTGCCAACATACATCTTTCCATTTGTTTTGCTGAAACTTATCGATGATACTGAGGCCCTTACAGTCACCCTGCAGATCGCTTTCTTTCCTGAACCATCAGCAGCAATCGCTGTGATCGTCGCTCTACCGCCTCTTACTGCTGTGACCCTGCCTGATACGCTTACCTTTGCGATCTTGGAATTGCTGCTTTTCCAGATAACCTTCTTATTGCTGGTTGTGTTAGGACCTACTGTCGCCTTTATCACTGCCGACCTGCCCTTCTTGATCGTCAGCGCAGATTTGTTCACCTTGACTCTTGTGGCCGGCTGTCCGACTGTGACCTTCACCACCTTCTTGATCTTCGCATTTGACTTGAGAGAGATCGTGATATTTGCACTACCCTTTTTCACTGCTTTTATCTTACCTGTAGAAGATACTGTCACGATCTTTTTATTGCTTGTTGAGAATTTCAGATTGCCTGAAGTCGTATTTGTCTTCAGTGTAAATGTTTTCCTCGCCTTGAGTGTAAGAGTATTACTTGGAAGATTCTTCACCGTGATACTCTTGACGGTTGATGTGGCCGCCGCATTTACCGGAATGCTGACACCTGTAAATGTCAATGCAAATGCAAGGATCACCGCAACGACCGCCATAAACCTGTTACTTCTTTTCATAAAGTTCCTCCTTTTTCCTTAAAACATAACCTTTCCTTTTTAATACACCATATCACAATTATGAATTATGCGCATTTTTTTGTCAATCTCGCAAAATTCCCTATTATTTTGTATAAAAAGGCGAAAAGCCGGATATACAATCCACTTATTGTATCCCCGGCTTTTCACTAGTTCTTAATATTCTAATTAAATATACTTAATAACACTTTTTACAAGGAGTATATCCCATGCTCTCTGCATAACTCTTTGATACCTTTGTCGGTCCGTTCATGCCACTACATGTCGATCTGCTGTGGTACTTCTTTCCTGTTCTCGGTATCCATACATCATTTCCAGAACCTGTTCCAATCGATCCCTGTGAACCATTTCCACTTCCGGAATTTCCAGAACTGTCGGAACTTGTGTTGTTCTTTGGTGGTGTATATTTCTGTTTTACAACCTTTATATTTGACCATTTGCCATAATAGGTTTTTACTTTTCCTTTTACCCTGACCTGTCTGAACGCTCTGACTTTTATGGTGTACGATGTCCTGTAAGTGTCAAGCAGAAGTGTTCTTGATGTTTTTCCCCTTACCGAAACCTTTCTGTACACAGAACTGTTCGTCTTTCTAAATGCCACCTGGTAACCTGTGGCGTTTTTCACACTCTTCCATGACACAAATATCTCATCATGCCAGTAATTTGCCTTTGCGCTCTTTATTGTCACCTTTGCAGGAGTTGTGGCCGCCTGAACCTCCGTCGAGCCAGATGCAAAAGCCCCGGCAAACAACATGGAAAATGCAACCATTAACACGACTACTTTTCTCATTAGTTTGTTCATAATATGATCCTCCTCACTATAATATGTGCATATCCCGTCTACGCAACTACAGCTATCATATTACTTATTATATCACTTTCCAATATATATACAAACTGTATATTGACATTATCACCACAAAAGTTAATTACCCGATTTCGGATTAGTAGTCGATATATATACATCACATGCGGATCTGATTACGGATATATAATATGTCTTGCCCGCAACACATTTATAACTCATGCAAAAATCATTTTTATTAGTTGACAGGTCGTGCTTTACATCATCCACTGCTGCCAGAATTTTTCTGTTCTCATCATACAGATATCCATACGGATCTCCTGTCGAAATTGAATAGAAGTAATATGTGCCCGTGGTTTTTGGAACAAATTTGTATAACTCTTCTTTTTCTGCATAAAATGAGGTTTTATCGCCAATCTCGATCACATCCTCAGACATTTTTGCTGTGACTGAAACTGCCTTTCTGTCTACCTTTGCAGTTATCACTCCCCGCTTACCCATTCCTTTGGCCTTAAGTGTATATGATGTTCCTGGGACAAGATAAACATACCCATTTGTACCGCATTGTCTGTCATATTCATCATACCATGCTCCGATATCATCAACAGAATACTTGGCATTGTCAGGATTTACAGTAAGTTTTAATACATCTGATACAAAGTTTCTGCCAGTCTCAGACTTGTCAAATTTCTGATTATACAGATATGTGCTGTCATCTCTTATGGATATTACCACTTTGTATGTACCAGGGAACAGATCCATCGAATATGAGCCATCATTTCTTGATGTAGCACCATTCCACGCAAGCTTATAAGGAGTTGCTTTATCCTGATTGTAGAACTTGATCGATACCCCGTTCAGGTTATTTCCATTTATATCCTTGACATACCCCTCAACCTTGATCGCCTTTTTAGCATTTATCTCACAGTTAACTGTGGTGCTAATCTTCGTATCGTTGTCATCCGTTATCTTTACCTTCAGGTTATATGTTCCCTCCTGATAAATTTTTCCTGTGACCCTTCCTGTTATATCAACACTCAAGCCATAGTCATCCCCGTCTATGCTATAAGTGTATTTCCCTGAACCGCCTGCGACAGATGCAGGCTTCACACTTACTGAATAATATTTATCATCCGTGCCTATCATGCCGTATTGAGGTATATAATACGCCGCGATCACCGACGAACTGCTGACATTCCATGTGATTATGTATGTAACTATATCCCCCAGCTCATCAACAGACTTAATTGTTGTTTTCGTTGTTCCTGTCTTTCTCACTGTTCCACTGAAACTGATCGCGTTACTTCCATCCGTTTTTATTGCATATTTCACACCATCAGGGAGCTTGTCTACAGTAATTTTACATATTCCTCTTGCGCGATCCACTGTAAATTCTCTGCTGAATGACTCATTCTGTTCAAGTTCATAAGTCATATAAACCCTTCTATTTGAATGATCCTTGGAATAATATGTCTCAATACTTGACTTACCTGTGCCATACAGTCCATCTACATAGACACAGACTCTCACATAATCGCTTAATGAGCATCCTCTTCTCAGCGCTATGGTGTATGTTTTATTGTCCTTTGTCGTCACGCCGTCCAATGGAATGGTATAGTTATATGTTCCATTCAGTACCGTGCTCGCCTTTACAACAAAACTGGAAGCCGGAAGTTTCTGACTTCCCGATAATGTAACCTGCACAGTTTGTGGGTCACTGACAGTTGCAGATGCTATGGTGTTCGCTTTCGCAACTGTGACTTTGTATGTCGCCTTCTTACCTGTGCCATCTGTAGCCTTTGCTGTTATCACTGCTGTTCCTGCAGCAACCGCATATACTTTTCCTTCAGAATTTACCATGGCTACCTTATCATTTGAAGAACTCCATGCACATTTCTTATTGGTTGCATATGCCGGCTTTATAACTGGGCTGAGCTGCATCGTTTTGCCTACATACAGCCTTCCACTTATTTTGCTGAATTTTAATGATGTTATCGGTGCCTTTACTGTTACCTTGCAGACTGCTTTCTTTCCTGAACCGTCAGCAGCCACTGCTGTGATAGTCACTGTTCCGCCTTTTACCGCTGTGACCCTGCCTGTAGCACTTACCTTTGCGATCTTGGAATTGCTACTCTTCCAGATAACCTTCTTATTGCTGGTTGTGTTAGGTCCTACTGTCGCCTTTATCACTGCCGACCTGCCCTTCTTGATCGTCAGCGCAGATTTGTTCACCTTGACTCTTGTGGCCGGCTGTCCGACTGTGACCTTCACCACCTTCTTGATCTTCGCATTTGACTTGAGAGAGATCGTGATATTTGCACTACCCTTTTTCACTGCTTTTATCTTACCTGTAGAAGATACTGTCACGATCTTTTTATTGCTTGTTGAGAATTTCAGATTGCCTGAAGTCGTATTTGTCCTCAGAGTAAATGTTTTCCCTGCCTTGAGTGTTAGTGTATTACTTGGAAGATTTTTCACCGTAATACTACTGATGGTTGTTGTGGTCGCTGCTTTTGCCGGAATGCTGACACCTGTAAATGTCAGCGCAAACACAAGGATCAGCGCAACGAGAGCCATAAACCTGTTCCCTTTTTTCATAAATTTCCTCCTTTTTTATGTAACATTCCCTTTTATTACACCATATCATATATTAAAAATTATATACTATGCTTGTCAATCTCGCACATGCTATTGAGCATTACTCATATCCACATAAAAAGACGTACGGGTATCCACTTAATTTCCAGGATACTCTGTGGTTATATATACCATACTGCTGTTTCGTGTAACATTAATATAGTAGACTTTTCCTGCTTCACAGTTATATGACATATAGAAATCGTGGTCATTTCCTGTGCTGATATGCTCCTGCTTGTCATCATCATTAATTGTAAGCACTTCTCCATCTGCATCATAAAGATGTCCATATGGATTATTACTCGATCCAGAGCTTGAATAGATATAGTATGCTGCCGTCATCTTTGGAACAAATCTATAGTATGTTCCCACTGATGCATTTATAGAGGTTCTATCACCAATCTCCTCATAGTCTGTCTTAATATCTGCTACAACATATGAAGTCTTGCTGTTTATCGTTGCGGTTATAGTTCCGGCTAAAGCAACCCCGCGACCTGTAAGTCTGTAAGTACCAGGCGCCAGATAAACGTATGCACCAGCTCCAACGCTGTTGCCATCCTCGTCATACCATGTGCCGATATTCTCTATATTATATCCGTTATCCTTTGATCTAACGGATATCTTTTTTACATCCGACGAATAATTTCTTCCCGAAATGTTTCCGGTAAACCGCTGTGAATATATGTATGTTGTGTCCGAACCCGAATATATAGCTATATCATATGTCCCAGGAACAATATCTACAGAATACGATCCATCTCTTTTTACATCAGAATAACAGTAATATGTATACTCTGTGGATTTGTCCCTATTCGTAAATATAATATATGCATTTGACAATACTTCTCCTGCCACATCCCTGATATATCCCGATACTGTAATTCCCTGTGCAACATTTATCACACAGTCTACAGTTGTGCTGACTCCGGCATTATCGGAATCCGTTATCCTGACTTTTATATTATAAGTACCAGCCTTATTGATGTAACCCTCCAATTTACCATTACTATAAATATCAAGACCATAAGTATTGCCAACTATATCATAGATATAATTTCCTGAGCCACCAGCTACAGAATTTATATCAGCAGCTACATGCACAGCCGCTCCACTTTCACCACGAGTGCGATAATACCTTGGGCTGTAATAAGCTGATATCACGGAGCTGTTGTATACACACCATGTTACGATAGTTGTCATTGTATTACCATACTCATCAACTGCTGTAATTGTCGTGACTGATGTGCCAGACTTGGTTATTTTCCCTGTGAAAGTAATACAGTTGGAACGCATTCCACCTATTGTATACCTCATTCCAGCCGGAACGTCCTTTACAGAAACCTTGAGGTAGCCACTGCCAGATAAATTAACGTCTGTATTCACATTCGCATTCTGCTCAATTGCTCTGGCTTCATAATATGTCTTATTATACTTTCCGTCAGAATAATATGTCTCCACCTTACCGGTTCCTGTTCCTGTAAGTCCACTTACGTACACACATATTCTGTCCGAAGATGAAAGCCTGTTCTCCTTGTTTAACCTGATCGTGTATTTTTTATTGTCTCCTGTAGACACACTTTCAATCGGAATGCTCTTGTTGTATATGCCGCCATTTAATGTGGTCTTTACTTTAACAGCAAAATTTGATGCTGTCAGCTTCTGTGCAGATGACAATGTAACATTTATTGTCTGCCTGTTATCCACCTGCGCCGAAGCAATCTTCACAGCATTTAGAACTGTCAGCTTATATTTTACTGTCTTTTTTGTTCCGTCTGTAGTTGTTGCTGTAATCACTGTGGTTCCAGCGCCAACAGCCACAACGAGTCCGAATGAACTTACCATAGCGACCTTATCATTCGAAGACTTCCAGGTACACTTTTTGTTTGTTGCATCTGCCGGTGCAATGACTGGGTTTAACTGTTCTGTTTTTCCCACATACATCTTACCGCTGCCCTTTTTGAACTTTATAGAAGTTACATACGCCTTGACTGATACCTTACAACTTGCCTTCTTGCCGGAACCATCTGCAGCTACTGCTGTGATGACTGCTGAACCACCTCCGGCTGCTGTTATCCGTCCTCTGGAATTAACCTTAGCAACCTTTATATTGCTGCTCTTCCATACGACCTTCTTATTGCTTGCCTTGCTTGTTCCAACAGAAGCCTTTACCACAGCACTTTTTCCTTTTACCAGCGTCAGCTTGCTTTTAGTAAGCTTTACAATCGTGACAGGCTGTCCTGCAGTTACCGTAATAACCTTCTTTACCTTAGGATCAGCCTTCAGCGACATTGTAATCTTAGCTGTCCCATTTTTTACATTTCCTGCTTTGATCACTCCCGCAGTTGTCACGGTTGCTATCCTTCTGTTGCTGGTTACGAATTTCAGCTCTTTCGCCGCCACATTTGTCTTAAGAGCAAATGACTTTCCCGCCTTGAGCGTAAGTGTGCCGGCTGGCAGATTGCTCACAGTGATGCTCTTTACAACCGTGTTTTTTGCCGTAGCCGCCGTTGTAGCTGCCAGCGCAGTTCCCGGAACATTCATACCTGAAAATATCAGTGCAAATGCAAGAATGACCGCCACAGCCTTCATGATTTTTCTGTACCCTTTCATAACACTCCTCCTGATTTAATAAAAAATCCGCTATACTTCATAAAATCAGTATAGCGGACTTTATTTTATTAATCTACCATCAAATACTATCAATGAGTTTTTCGCTGTCATCACACATCCTGTATCCCACGCCCAGCTCATTGATGATAAAACTCTTCTTGCCCGGCTTCACTCCGAACTTCTTTCTTATATTCGCCATATTGACCTGAAGTCTCTTGGTGCTTCCCATGTCATTGTAGCCCCAGACCTCCTTGACTATAAAACTGTATGTAAGCATCTTGCCCGGATGTCTGGACAGAAGATCGACTATGTTGTACTCAGTCTGAGTCAGCTTGATCTCCTCATCCCCTATGAACACTCGTCTGGCCTCATAGTCTATGAGCAGATCCCCAGTCTGGAATTTCCCTGTCGGCAGTTCACTGTCATGTGCCTGGTAAAGCACTGTGCGGAGTGCAGATCTGACCCTGGCAACCAGCTCCTCCGAACCAAATGGTTTTGTAACATAATCATTTGCGCCGGCATCCAATGCGAGGACCTTATCGGTGTCATTGTTTCGTGCAGATAAAACAATTATCGGGGATAGCGAACTCTTCCTCACAAATTCAAGAAATCGCATTCCGTTCATATCCGGAAGCCCAAGATCAAGTATCGAAACATCCGGCAAATGAGAAGTAAATAATG
>OHEP01001541.1_pt1 | contig 11629 bp, 10 predicted proteins | sample 1567271 | NCBI WGS metagenome assembly OHEP01 (sample SAMEA3879577, study PRJEB24766) | human gut metagenome | biome: human-associated habitat; feature: feces | place: USA | collected 1985/1987
GATGGGTCTGCACGATGGGACTTGATTGCGTCCCTGATTGCAAGGCTTGCCCGACAATGCCCTGCACGTAACCGGCCATCATGTTGCCCGTGTTCGGATCCGTGGCATCCACCACCAGTTGTATGCCTGCCTCTCCCGTCGACAGATTGGCATCGAAATCCGGAGTGAAGGCCACCACGATGTCCGCTTCATCGTGCCGGAACACGGTTTCGATGTCGGAGGCCGAAGACAATTCTTTCACGACCGAAAAATAACGGTTTTCGTCTATCCGCTCCGTAATGCGCGTGGTGACGGCGTCTTTCGACGGATCGAGCACGGCCACGCGGCTGTGGTTGAGTTCGGTGGTGATGGCAAAACCGAACAAAATGATTTGCAACACCGGCATGCCCAACAAAATCAACATCGTCCGCCGGTCGCGGAAGATGTGGAAAAATTCTATCTTGATAAAAGCCCAAAACTGTTTCATCTTTATTGAATAATTTACTCACGCTCGGCAGACACCGAACAAGTTCGGTCTGCGCTCTCTTACCCGCAAATTTCTGCATTACGTGTGGCCTCACGGGCCAAACGGTGGAACACTCCGTCCATGTCTTTCTCGCCGAAAGTACGCTTCAAGCCTTCGGGCGTATCCAATGCCCGTATCTTCCCGTCCACCATGATGGACACGCGACCGCAAAATTCGGCCTCGTCCATATAGTGCGTCGTGACGAAGATGGTGATACCCTGGTCGGCAGCCTGATAGATCAGTTCCCAGAACTGGCGTCGCGTCTTAGGGTCGACCCCTCCGGTCGGTTCGTCGAGGAACACGATGTCCGGACGGTGGAACGTGGCCACGGAAAAAGCCAACTTTTGTTTCCACCCCAAGGGCAACGATTTGACCATCGTGTTCCGCTCTGCTTCCAGTCCCAACGTATGCAGCACTTCGTCCGTGCGACGGGCTATCACCTCGTCCGAGAGTCCGTAGATACCGGCAAACAGGCGAATGTTTTCCCACACCTTCAGGTCGTCGTACAACGAGAATTTCTGACTCATATAACCGATATGTTTCTTGATTTCTTCCTGCTGGGTGTTGATGTCGAAACCGGCCACGCGCCCCGTGCCCGACGTGGGATAAGACAGGCCGCACAGCATGCGCATGGCTGTGGTCTTGCCTGCCCCGTTCGCCCCGAGGAAACCGAAGATTTCGCCCTTCCCCACACGAAAGGAAATGTGATCTACAGCCGTGAACGTCCCGAACCGTTTCACCAAATCGTGCACCTCGATGGCACATTCCGACCGGACTCCGGCCGGTTCGCGTTGCAACCCCGGCGGACACAGGATGTCGGCAAACCGTTCCGGCGGGGGTATCTATCCCCTTGACCGCACCGCCGTAGAGGAATGCCATACGGTCGCAACTCCGGATCTCGTCGAGATAAGGCGTAGAGACGATGATGGTGATGCCTTCCCGCTTCAGCCGCCGCAACATTTCCCAAAATTCCTTGCGCGAGACAGGGTCGACTCCCGTGGTCGGCTCATCCAACAACAAGACCACCGGTTTATGAATCAACGCACAGCTCAACGCCAGTTTTTGTTTCATCCCGCCGGAGAGTTTCCCTGCGCGGCGGGTTTTGAACGGCTCGATCTGCTTGTATATGTCTTCCACCAGATGGTAATTCTCACGTACGGACGTACCGAACAGCGTGGCAAAAAAGTTCAGGTTCTCCTCCACCGTCAGGTCGGGATACAGGGAAAACCGGCCCGGCATATAACCGACGCAAGCACGCAACTTGCGGTAGTCCCCCACAACGTCCAGCCCGTCCACCGTAATCCGCCCGCTCTCCGGACACAGCAAAGTGGCCAACATGCGGAACAGCGTGCTTTTCCCGGCTCCGTCCGGTCCTATCAGTCCGAAGATTTCTCCGGGCCTGACCTCGAAAGAAACGTCGTCCAAAGCCTGTACGCTGCCGTAATGTTTGGACACGCCCTCTACCTTCACAATGGATTCCATGACACCTTAGTTGAATTTGACTTCGCCATACATGCCCAACTTCAGCAAGCCGTCGTTTTCCACGGCTATTTTCACGGCGTACACCAGATTCGCCCGTTCGTCACGCGTCTGTATGGTTTTAGGCGTAAACTCGGTCTGTTCGGATATCCACGTGATTTTTCCCTTGTATTCCTTACGGTCTTCCGCCCCGTAATCGGCATAGACTTTCACCGTTTGCCCCAGTTTTACTGTAGAGAGTTGGTCGCCGCTCACATACGCCCGCAAAAAGACATGCTTCATGTCCGCCACTTTGAACAAGGGTTTGCCTTGGGCCGTCACTTCGCCCCGTTCGGCATACTTCGTCAGTACCGTACCGGAAATGGGACTGACGATACGGCATTTCTCCAGTTGGTCTTCAATCTGCCGTATCTGTATCTCTGCGGCATCCCCTTCTTCCGTCACGCCTTGGTTGCCGAGATTCAAAGTAGACAACTGGGCTTCCAACTGCTTTTTCAGCACAGCCAGTTGCGACTCCACATCGTCCACCTGCTTTTGCGTACCGGCATTCTGCGCCAACAGATTCAGGCTGCGTTTTCTTTCCAGTTCGGCCTTTGCGATCTGTTCCCGAGTGGCCGCCACCTGCTTGGCCACGTCCGCCCTACGGCTACCGATGGAACGTACTTGGGCTTCCAGTTGGCACTTCTTCAGGTAAAGCTGCACGGAATCCACATATCCCACTTGTTGCCCCTGCTCCAACAAATCACCTTCTTCCAGATTCAACGCCATGATTTTACCGTTGGCTTCGGACGATACGATGACTTCCGTGGATTCGAAGATTCCGGTAGCGTCGAAATCCGTGTCTGTCCCGCTACACGCCGCAAGCAATCCCAACAAGGCCACGCCGCAAATGTCCCGGGCTCCCCGTTTGAATCCATACACTGTCTTTCCTACGGCGACCGGACTGTCCAGCCCGCCCCGCCATAACTTATTCCAAATGTCCATATTCATTCTGTTTTTAATGATTCATCGTATATTTGATATCATATAAGGCTTGCAAGCGTTGTATCTCGTGCAAGGCCTTGGTCTGCTTGGCCTGATCTTCGGCCGTCACTTCGCGCAACATTTCCGTCACGGTGAGCGTGCCGTTCGCGACCTTGGCTTCGGCCGACTTCCGAATATTGGTGCGTAACCTTATCAACTCATCGTCATTCTTCATCAAGGTATCTATTTTCTCCACCGTGCGCCAATGCTGCGCCGTTTCCATCCGGTTGTTCAACCGGAATACCGCCTCTTGCACGTCGATGTCGTCGCCAACAGTCTTTTGTCGTTCTTCCGCGTGTACAAGTCGCTGATGTTCCAACTCAACCGCACACCGGCTATATAATAAGGCTCGAATCCGCCCTTCAGCATATTCAGTCCGGGGTCACCGTAAGCCCCTTGTGCGAATACTCCCAACTTGGGCATATAACGGGCTGTCAAACCTTTCTCCTGCACAGACAACTGCCGCCGCTGCGATTCGTAAAGCGATAATTCCGGCCTACGGTTTTCTTCCAACGGCTCCACGGTGACGGACGGCTTGACCAACCGTTCCGCATCAATTCCTTTCCGACCGGTCAGCAGTCCCAACACCTCGGCATACGCTTTACGATTGACACGTAGCTCACTCTCTGTCTGCCGAGCATTCAACTGTTCCACCGCTACGGCATCCAAATCGGCCTGATTGGCCACCCCTTGCTGCATGCACGCACTCACCTGGCCATGGTTGCGTGCCAACTGGGCTTGCAACAAGGCATTCTGTGCCAACTGGGCGTCTATGAGCAACATGCCGAAGAATAATTGGTTCACCCGGTCGTTCAACGCATAAAGGTTTACTTCCAGTTGCCCTTTCTGCACCTCGGATTTGGCCCGGGCCTCCTCTTTACGGTTACGTACGACTCCTCCGTCCCAGACCGTCTGGTTCAGTTCCAATACCAGTTGGTACTGGTCGTTGTCCAAACCAAACTCTACTCCCGGAATGCTAAAGGGCATCTTCGTCACGTCCGACTGGTATGAAGCCTTTCCCGAAAAACTCAGTTGGGGAAAATAGCCTTTCGCCGCATTCTCCACAGTGAAATCCTTTGTACGCTCAATCAAATCGAACTGCCGCACCAAAGGATAGTTCTCCCGCGCTGCACGGTAACACTCTTCCAAAGTCAGTTGAGCCGACACCGTCCCACAAACGGCGCACATCCCTACGGCCCATACGAAAATCCGTTTCATATCCTTCTTTATTTCCTAAGTCTGCTGAATATCATTTCAATGTTCTCTGCCCGGCGCTGCAAGATGAACTGCCGCATATCTTCCCGGTCTAAATCGAATGCCTGTTGGACAAGCGACTGTCCCACAAAAGACATTACATTCAGCGAGAAGATGGAAAACATCAGGTCGGCCGTCCTTATGGGACGTACCTCGCCGCGCTTCACGGCTTGTTCCAACCGCCTTTCCACATTTTGCAACGTGTTCCGCACCGCGCTCGACAATACCGGAAGATAAAGCTCCCTGCGCTTTTCATTCAGATGAATCTCGTTCAGAAGAAAAAACGGCAACTTCGGGTTTTCTGCTATAAAATCGAAGTGAGCCCCTGTCAAGTCTTCCATTTGTTTCAGAAACGGCTTTCCGTCGTCCAAGGTAGCCACTAAGGAATGGGCCATCAAATCCACTTTCTCTTGAAAAACCCGCTCGAACAGTTTTTCTTTTGTCCGATAGTAATAATGCAACATGGCGTGCGTCACTCCCGCCTGTTTTGCGATTTCAGTAGTTTTGGCCAGTGCAAAGCCTTTGTCCAAGAACTCTGTCTCGGCCGCCTGCAATATCGCTTGTTCCGTATTATCTTTCTTGCTCATAACAACTTTAATGTTTAACATTATTGTTAACACCAAGGCAAAAGTATAAATTCGGAAAGAAATAACGGTATAAAACCAAGAGAAAAGCTCGTCGTTTAACTAATATTATCACCTGTTAAACCTACGCAAACAAGAGTGGCCACGAACTTTCCTTGAGAAAAAGTCCGTGGCCACCAACAACCATGAAAACAAAAAAATCTCGCTCTTAATACGAACGGGCAATCAGTACACGGCATTTAGCCGGTTTCCCGCTCACCATATCCACACCCGGAGTCTGCTCGAACTCAAACGGCACGCAACGGATAGTGGCTTGCGTGTCCTCCTTGATTTTCGCCTCCGTCTCAGCTGTCCCGTCCCAATGACAAAGGAAGAAACCGCCTTCCTTCACACGCACCTTGAAATCCTCGTAGTTGTCGCATTCATAAATATGTGCATCGCGATAGGATTTTGCCTTGGAGTAAATGTTATCTTGTATTTCGTCTAACAAAGTCTTCACATAGTCCTCGATGCCGTCGCATGTACGGGTTTCCTTCTCCAACGTGTCGCGCCGCATGACCTCTACCGTATTGTTCTCCAAATCTCGCCCTCCCATGACCAAACGCACCGGCACACCTTTCAGCTCATAATCGGCAAACTTGAAACCGGGACGCTTGTTGTCGGCATTGTCATACTTCACGGAAATACCCAATGCACGAAGGCGTGCAACGATGCCTTCCACTTTCTCATCGATAGCTTTCAGTTGTTCCCCATTCTTATATATAGGAACTATGACCACTTGAATGGGAGCCAGCTTCGGCGGCAATACCAAACCGTTGTCATCGGAATGCGTCATGATGAGTGCGCCCATCAAACGGGTGGATACTCCCCAGGAAGTAGCCCAGGCATATTCCAACTTATTGTCTTTATTGATAAACTGCACATTAAATGCCTTTCCGAAGTTCTGCCCCAAGAAATGAGACGTGCCGCTCTGCAAAGCTTTCCCGTCCTGCATCATGGCTTCGATGGTATAAGTGTCCAAAGCACCGGCAAAACGTTCTGTCTCGCTTTTCACGCCCTGCACTACGGGCACGGCCATATACTGTTCGGCAAAATCGGCATACACTTTCAACATCAGTTTGGCACGTTCCTCGGCTTCTTCACGCGTGGCATGTGCCGTATGTCCTTCTTGCCACAAGAACTCGGCCGTACGGAGGAAAAGTCGGGTACGCATTTCCCAGCGCATCACATTGCACCATTGGTTGCAAAGGATGGGCAGGTCGCGGTAGCTTTGAATCCAGTTTTTATAAGTATTCCAAATGATAGTCTCGGAAGTAGGACGGATGATCAGCTCCTCTTCAAGTTTGGCCGCCGGGTCTACCACCACGCCGGTCTTGTCCTCGTTGGTCTTCAAGCGATAGTGCGTCACCACGGCACATTCCTTGGCAAATCCTTCCACATGTTCGGCTTCTTTACTCAGAAACGATTTAGGAATCAGCAGCGGGAAATAAGCGTTTTGCACGCCGGTCTCCTTGAATTTATCATCCAACACACGCTGCATCTTCTCCCAAATGGCATAACCATAAGGCTTTATCACCATACATCCTCTTACATCCGACTGTTCGGCCAAATCGGCTTTCACCACCAATTCGTTATACCATGAAGAATAGTTCTCACTTCTTTTGGTCAAATCTTTAAGTTCTTTAGCCATAATCAATATCTATAAACAGTTTGCAAAATTAGCAAAAAGTTTCCTTTTCATGCGGTTATTCGGCAGAAAATATCTAATTTTGCTTGTGATTTAGATTTTAAAAAAGTTATAACTATGAAAGGATTGAAGTTTTGTGCACTCGTACTGAGTGCAGGTATGCTTTTAAGCAGTTGTGGAGGAAACATGAACAATACCGGCAAGGGGTCGCTGATCGGTGCCGGCGGTGGTGCTGCCTTGGGTACATTGATTGGAACCTTGGCGTCCAGCAATAAAGGTAAAGGAGCCGGTATCGGTGCTGCTGTAGGCGTAGCCGTGGGCGCTGGTGTAGGTGCATTGATCGGAAAGAAAATGGATAAAGCCAAAGCTGCGGCTCAACAAGTGGAAAACGCGCAAGTGGAAAGCGTAACCGACGCTAACGGTCTGCAAGCGGTGAAAGTAACATTCGACTCCGGGATTCTGTTCAACACCAGCAGTTCGGCTTTAAGCAGTAATGCTACCGCCTCATTGGCCAAATTTGCCAGCACGGTATTGAATGTAAACAAGGATATGGACGTGGCGATTAAAGGGTACACCGACAATCAAGGATGGAAAAACAGCACAGCCGCCCAAAGCGTGCAAAAGAATATGGACCTGTCGTTACAACGGGCCAATTCTGTTTCCAATTACCTGAAACAATGCGGAGTTTCCCCAACGCAGATAACATCGGTAGAAGGCTTGGGAGAAGCTGACCCCGTAGCTGACAACAGTACGGCTGCCGGACGCGAGCAGAACCGTCGTGTGGAAGTTTATTTGTATGCCAGTGAAAAAATGATTCAGGAAGCCCAAGCTCAGGCTGGCAACTAATCAGACAGATGAAAAAAATTCAGAAACTGATTCAATGGATTGTACTCTCGTTCTTCGGGAGTACAATCTTTTTTGTTATTCTCTACCGCTTTGTCCCCGTACCTGTCACCCCGCTCATGTTCATCCGCTGTGCACAACAGGTCGGCCGAGGCGAAAAAATCAGGTTGAAACACCATTGGGTTCCTTTGGATGAAATGTCCAAATACTTGCCCATAGCCGTCATGGCTTCCGAAGACCAACGGTTTCTCCAGCACCACGGTTTCGATGTGGTGGAAATCCAAAATGCCGTAGAGGAGCGCATGGCGGGAAAACGCCGGCGCGGAGGCAGCACCATCAGCCAACAAACTGCCAAAAACGTGTTTTTATGGCCGACTTCCTCTTGGGTCAGAAAAGGACTGGAGGCATACTTCACGGCTTTAATCGAATTATGCTGGAGCAAACAACGGATTATGGAAGTCTACCTGAACTCCATCGAAATGGGCGACGGCATATATGGTGCCGAAGCTGTGGCACAACAACATTTCGGGCGTCCTGCCGAGAAACTCACGCGTGCCAACTGTGCGCTGATAGCCGCCACATTACCCAATCCGCTCAAATACAGTTCCAAAAATCCGTCACGGTACATGTTGAAGCGGCAGACGGCCATCATGCGGCAAATGAAACATATCGACCTGTTCAAATGACACGTACCACCCGCACCCCTAATTGGGAGGGGTGTTTTTTCATGTACTCGCTCAATGTCATGGGTTCCAACACCACTTTCTTATGAATACTGGAAGCATTGAGCAAATGAAGGCATCCTTTCTGCCACACGGCAAATCCCAAATGCGAGGTATCCAGACCTTTCTTTCGGGTCACGATAGCTAAAATGTCACCGTCGTGAATCGTTTCCAATACATCCTTTCCCTTATCCAACAACGACAAAGGTACGTATCTCACTGAAACATTTGCCAATTTTTGTTCATTTCTGCGGATACGGCTTATCTCGCCTGCCCTTCCTTTCAACATCGGATATGCATCGGGATGCGTACTCATATAATCCAAACGCAGACGTTGTACGGCAATAAAAGGCCGGTATCCCTTACCTTTTTCTCCTTTTATTTCCTTCACGACGCCCAAACTTTCGTTACTCGCTATCCATTCGCTAAAATAATGGTTACGGGAAGAATAGCCGTTCAACTGTCCTCCGCTGTAACGTATTTTTTCCAGATTCCGGCAAAAAGAAACAAATGTGGGATGCTCTTCTCTCACGGTCAAGGTCAAAGCCACCACATTCTCGACCAACGTCGTACAGTCCAACTGACGTAAGTTGACGACCAATTCTTCATCCGGATTTACTTCGAGAGTGGAAGCCACGTAAGGCACCCCGATGAATTGCTCCGCAAAAAACAAAGTCAGGTCCGTTCCTCTCGTTTGTTTTTTCCCGACATCAAGGAGTTGTACCACTTTCAACGAATCCGCTTTCGTATAAGTCAGTGCCGACAGGCTTAAAGGACACATCATCGCCCCTCCGACAAACAGTCCTAACATTCGATGTGACATCATATCATTTTAAAAGGTTGCAGACAAAGTTAAGATAAAAACTTGATAAGGCATCCGAAAAAAAGCGTAATTTTGCAGTATGAAAAAGATAACCGTACTCTTAAGCCTGCTATGTTGTGCATCGGCAATAACTGCACAACGGCATGAAATCCTGGACCGTCAACTGCACACTCTGCAAGTGGTAGTAAACGATGACCCGTTGCTGCCTCCCATCATGAACTTGGGGGGAGGGAATCATCTGGAAATCGGTTTCGACGAGTTCTCACACGAATACCACCGTTATATATATAAGGTGGAACATTGCAATGCAGACTGGTCTCCATCGACAGAAATCTTTGAATCCGATTACATGAACGGGTTCAACGGGGAACCGATAGAAGACTACGAGAAAAGCTTCAATACGACCGTGCTTTACACCCATTACTCGCTACGGATTCCGAACGAAAACATTTCGCTCAAGCTATCCGGCAACTATAAACTCACGGTCTACAACGACGAGGGCGACGAACCTGTACCCGTCCTTACGGCCTGTTTCAGTCTGGTGGAACCGGGCGTAGGAATAGGAGCTACCGTCAGTACCAATACGGACATAGACTTCAACAAATCCCACCAGCAAGTGGATTTCTCCGTCAACTACGGACTGGTGAAAGTCATCGACCCGCATCGTGAACTGAAAACCGTAGTAATGCAAAACCGCCGGTGGGATAACTGTGTGGTCAATCCCAAGCCCAACATCCAGGCGGCCAATAAGATTGAATTCACGCACAACCGCCAACTGATTTTCCCGGCCGGCAACGAATACCACAAATTTGAGATTCTGGACGTACATATCCCTACACTGAACGTAGACAGGATGGAATGGTTCGACCCGTATTACCACGCCACACTCTATCCCAATCAAACCGCCCGGAATTATCTGTATGACGAAGACCAAAACGGTGCCTTTATCATCCGCAACAGCGACGACGAAGACGTGGCTACCACTTGCGACTATGTATTCACGCATTTCACTTTGAAAAGTCCTCAACTGCCCGGCGGAGAAGTCTACCTGAACGGCGAATGGACTTACAACCGCTTCATCCCCGAATACCGCATGACATACAACCGGGAAACACAGGCCTACGAAGCCACCGCTCTCCTGAAACAAGGATATTACAATTATAATTATCTCTTCGTGCCGGACGGTGAAACCCAAGGAAACAGCGGACGGACGGACGGGAACTTTTATGAGACGGAAAACGAATACATCATCTTGGTATACCATCGTCCTAACGGAGGGCGTTATGACAAACTGGTCGGTTACCGCCGCATGAATTTCAAGATTAACGGAAAATAAAACAGAAACCTATGAAAATAACTGTATTAGACGGCTACGGCTTAAACCCCGGCGACCTTTCCTGGGAGCCTATCGCACAATTAGGAGAACTGACAGTGTTTCCACGGACTTCGGCCGAAGAATTTTATGCACACGCCGAAGGAGCGGATATCTTGCTAACGAACAAGACCCTCATCACAGCCGAACACATCGACCGTTTGCCGGATCTGAAATATATCGGCATATTGGCTACGGGCTACAACGTGGTAGACATCGAAGCTGCCCGCAAACACGGGATTCCCGTTTGCAACATCCCGGCATACAGTACCCGTTCGGTAGCCCAAATGGTCTTCGCCCTCCTGTTGGCCATTACCAACCGCGTGGAACATTATGCCGAAGAAAACCGTAAGGGACGTTGGAGCCGCAATCCGGACTTTTGCTATTGGGACACGCCCCTCATGGAACTGTCCGGTAAGAAAATGGGTATCGTGGGACTCGGACATACCGGCATGGCTACCGCACGCATAGCCTTGGCTTTCGGCATGGAAGTATATGCCTGCACCTCCAAAAGCCCTCTTCAGTTGGGTACCGACATCCGGAAGTCCACAATGGAAGAGCTGTTCTCCGCGTGCGATGTCATCAGCCTGAACTGTCCGCTCACCCCGGAGACTCACCATTTGGTGAACCCGCACACCTTGGCGCTTATGAAACCGGGAGCCATCCTCATCAATACCGGACGCGGTCCGCTCATCAACGAACAAGATCTTGCCAATGCCCTGAATACCGGCATCATCTACGCTGCCGGACTGGATGTTCTTTCTGAAGAACCACCCCGTGCCGACAATCCGTTACTCACCGCCCGGAATTGCTTCATCACCCCTCACATCGCATGGGCCAACTTTGAAGCCCGCCAAAGGCTGATACATATTCTTATCAGTAACTTAAAAGCATATATTGACGGAAAACCGGTAAATGTAATAAAATAAGCTACGAGCTACAAGCTACGGGCTACGAGTGGCTGCGCTATCATACCGAAAGGCACTTGTAACTCGTAGCTCGTAGCTATATATACTATTACACTTGTGCCATTGCCACCACAATAATAGAAGATATCAGAACTACCAACCCCAGAATAAGAACCGCAATCGTAGTATTGCTGACACCTTTCCATTCCTTCAACAGAATTCCCCAGACATTGCTGAACGTTACGTTCAATGACATCAGGATACTCCAGGAGAAAGCAAGTAGTACAGGACTGTCTGTCAGGAAGCTCTTACCCATTTCAAGGCCGAAGAACTGGGAATACCACAATACGCCTGCAAGCGCACAGAACAACAGATTATTCGTCAGTACCGAACCTTTCACAGAAAGATATTCCTTACCCGTCTTATTCT
>OHEP01001546.1_pt1 | contig 11607 bp, 13 predicted proteins | sample 1567271 | NCBI WGS metagenome assembly OHEP01 (sample SAMEA3879577, study PRJEB24766) | human gut metagenome | biome: human-associated habitat; feature: feces | place: USA | collected 1985/1987
TACTTGAGCAACAAAAAAGGCGCCCGTAAAGAGCGCCATATTAATCGATTATAATCAATTTAACTATTTGATAATCAAGCATTTACTTGCCGATGCAAAAATGCTTGAAAATATTCCCCAGTACCTCGTCGGTCGTAATCTCACCGCCGACAATCTCGGCCAGGTGGAACAAGCATTCACGCAGATCCTGGCTCACCAGGTCGCCAGACAGGTCCATGTCCATACCCTCCTGTACACGGTGAATGGCCTCCAATGCCTTGCTGAGGGCCTCGTAATGGCGGACATTGGTCACGATGACATTGCTTTGGGTGATTTCCGGAATATCGGCCGCCCGGAGCAGCATGTCCTGTAGCTCGCGGATACCTGTCTTGGCCTTGGCGGAGATGGATATCGTCTCTGCCTGCGGAAACATCTCCTTCAGCGATACAGTGGCATCGGTTCCACTTAAATCGGCTTTGTTCCAGACTACAATGAGGTGCTTGCCCGCACAACGGGGCAATATCTGGCCCGCCAATCGGGAAAAATCGGGATGCGGTGCCGAACGGTCGATGACCCAGAGGACGATGTCTGCCTGCTCTAGTTTCTGGAAACTGCGCTCAATGCCCAGACTCTCGATGGTATCGGAGGTCTCGCGGATGCCCGCGGTATCGATGAAACGGAAGGTCACCCCTCCGATGTTCATGGTATCTTCTATCACATCGCGGGTGGTTCCGTGGATGTCGCTCACGATGGCACGTTCCTCGTTCAGCAACGCATTCAGCAGGGTGGACTTTCCGGCATTGGTCTCGCCGATAATGGCTACCGGGATGCCGTTCTTGATAGCGTTTCCCGTACTGAAGGAACGCACCAGTCCACCGATGACCTGCTCGATCTGGGCGGCTATCGCCTTCAGCTCCGAACGGTCGGCAAACTCCAGTTCCTCGTGGTCGCTGAAGTCGAGCTCCAGCTCCATCAGCGAGGTGAGGTGCAGCAGCTTCTCGCGCAAGGCGGCCAGTTCCTTGCTGAATCCTCCCTTCATCTGATTCATGGCCAGCCGGTGGGTAGCGGCCGAAGAAGAGGCTATCAGGTCGGCCACGGCTTCGGCCTGGCTTAGGTCCATTTTGCCACCCAAGAAGGCCCGTTGCGTGTACTCACCGGGAGCGGCCAGGCGGCAACCATTGCCGATGAGCAATTGCAACACCTTCTGAAGAATATAGCTCGAACCGTGGCACATGATTTCCGTGCTATCCTCGCCCGTGTACGAGTGGGGGGCACGGAATAAGCTTACAAGTACTTCGTCTATGATGTTTTCTTCTTCATGGATATGACCGAAGGTAAGTGTGTATGGCTTGGCATCCTTCAGCTTCTTCCCCTTCCGGGCAGGGGTAAATATGCGGGATGTTATCTCTATGGCATCCGGTCCGGAGACACGGATGCATCCTATGGCTCCCCCTTGGGCGGTGGCTATGGCACAAATGGTATCTTGGTTCATTTTATCCGGCTTATTTTTATTCAGCAAAGATAATGGTTTCTTTACAAAAAAGAGAGATGGTGATTCAACTTATGGGCTTTTATCGTAACTTTGTGCAAATCGATAATGGATAGATGCTTATAAAGCCTAATCCGCCTCTGTGCCCATTGTGGGTATAGCAGGACATTGCTACACTATACAGACCAGCAACGGGCACGTCAGGCAGGATGTGATGAAGTCATTACTAAACCCTACTCCTAGGATTGGCTGAAGGAAAGGGAGGAGCATTTCTTGAAGGATACTTAGATACGGTCGAGTACTGTTTTGATAAGAGTATCTATCGTATTCTTGTATCCCGTGTTAGCTTCTTTTATCAGGCGGTTGGCAATGACCATGCATACCGTCATGGCCTTGTGCCCCATCAGACGGCTCAAGCCTGCCAGGGCAGAACTTTCCATCTCGAAGTTGGTAATACGGTAGCCGTTGTATTCAAATTTTTCAATCTTCTCATTCTGATGTGGGTCGGCAAGCGGCACGCGTAACTCGCGTCCTTGAGGTCCGAAGAAGCCCCCGGCGGCAATCGTTACGCCACGTACCATGTCGTTTTGTGCGATGCGGTCTATCAGTTCAGTGCTTGCATCAATGACGTAGAGGGCAGGGGCACACATGTTGCCGGACCATCCCATATGGTTGAGGAAGGCACGCTCCATGGGCAGGTCGCACACGGAGTTGCGTCCGGCATAGAAGTTGAGCAGCCCATCGAAACCAATGGACTTTTCAGAACATACGAATGTGCCTACCGGAGTGTAGGGTTGCAAGCCGCCGCAGGTGCCGATACGTACCAGCTCAAGGCTACGTAGGCGGGGCTTTTCTTCGCGCGTCTCGAAATCGATGTTTGCCAGGGCATCCAGTTCGTTCATCACGATATCGATGTTGTCACATCCGATACCGGTGGAAACCACCGTAATACGTTTCCCCTGGTAAGTACCGGTGATAGTCTTGAACTCGCGGCTTTCCACTTCACATTCCTTGTTCTCGAAATGGGAGGCAACCAGTGCCACCCGTCCGGGGTCGCCTACCAAGATGACTTTGTCTGCCAGCCATTCGGGCTTTACGTGAAGATGAAATACAGAACCGTCTTCATTGATGATCAGTTCGGAAGAGGCGAAATATTTCTTCATATGCTTGAGGCTTTAATCTTTTGTTTATAAATAGAAACGCCGGGAACCGATTCTTGTTCACCGGTTCCGGCGTTTCGTCAGTTACTTTCCGGGTTATTTACTCAACGGCTGGCTGGTATTGCCCGTCGTCGGTTTGGCAATGTTTTCGCGCATGGAAGTGTCGGCTTCTATATTCTTCATCCGGTAATAGTCCATGATACCCAGATTGCCGTTGCGGAATGCTTCGGCCATGGCCTTGGGTACTTCCGCTTCTGCCTCGATAACTTTGGCACGGGCTTCCTGGGCCTTTGCCTTCATTTCCTGCTCTGTGGCTACGGCCATGGCGCGGCGTTCCTCTGCCTTGGCTTGAGCAATGTTCTTGTCGGCATTGGCTTGGTCTATCTGCAGGGCGGCACCGATATTCTTACCTATGTCAATATCAGCAATGTCAATGGACAGAATTTCGAATGCTGTTCCGGCATCCAACCCCTTGCGCAATACCAGTTTGGAGATAGAATCCGGATTCTCCAATACAGACTTATGATTCTCTGACGAACCGATGGAAGACACAATACCCTCGCCTACACGGGCCAGAATCGTGTCTTCTCCGGCACCGCCCACCAATTGGCGGATATTGGCGCGCACCGTTACACGGGCCTTGGCAATCAGCTGGATACCGTCTTTGGCAACAGCTGTCACGGGAGGGGTGTCAATTACTTTGGGGTTAACGGACATCTGTACGGCTTCGAATACGTCACGGCCGGCAAGGTCGATGGCGGTTGCCATCTGGAACGGCAGCTCGATATTGGCTTTAGAGGCGGATACCAGTGCGTGTACCACCCGCTCTACGTGACCTCCGGCAAGGTAGTGCGCTTCCAGTTCGTCGCGCGTGATGTTTTGCAATCCTGCTTTATGAGCTTCAATAATGCCGGGCACAATGATATAAGGAGGGACATTACGGATGCGCATCAGGAAAAGTTGTACCAGCGAGATGTTTACTCCCGATACTTTGGCAGACAGCCACAAGAAGAACGGTACATAATGGAAGAAAAGTACCAGGAAAATAATGCCTCCTATAATGAGGAAGGCGGTTAAATACATTGTGCTTGGATCCATGAGATTAAATATTAATTGTTAGTTATAAATAATAGGTTGATTTCAGAAATTTCACTGCTTGAGCCGTTCCACTAAGAGGACTCCGTCGGCAATACGGTCTACGATAATCGGAGTCTTTTCGTTCAGGAAGCCGTCTGATGACTTTACTTCCACGATGTCTCCGTTGATTTCGGCATAGCCGATAAGAGCCAGGCGGGTAGTGGTTACGCCTATATCGCCTACCTTGACTTTTTCCTCGGCACTACGGTCTACTTTGGAGGTGATGTTTTTTTTCAATGCAATTTTGTCGAGTGTCTTGGAGCGCATGAACCATACCAACGAGCCGATACAAGCCAGGGCAGATATGATAAGCGTAATGACACCTGCCGTGGTGCCCATATAGGCAAAGGCATAGTAGTTGGCAAAGATGATGCAACCTCCTGCCAGAAAACCGGCAACACTGATGCCCGGAATTACGAATAATTCCACTAAGAACAAGATTACTGCTCCTATAATCAATGAGGCGATAATGAGTATATCCATAGTTGTCTTTATTTGGTGGCTTGTTTTTCCAGGTTGCGCACTTGAATGGCAGTTTGCTCCATCTCAGTGGACAATTGCCGTACACGTTGCTCCAGGTCGAGGATGGCGGCGGACATCTTGTCCTTTTCCTGCTTGTTGGCTCGGGAGTATTCCGAACGCATATCTTCCAGTTTCTCCTGCAGTTGTTTGTAGCTCTGCTCCAGCTGATTGTATTTGCCATACGAGGCTTTGGCCTGCGGGGAGCGGAAATCGTCCAGCTGGTAGTAGGTGGAGTGGTCGTCAATGATGAATTGGAAATCATGCTTCTTGGTGGTCTGCGGCTTTGCGTTGGCAGCAGTCCGAAGTCTTTCTTGGGCGGCCTCTACCGCATCGGTGTCCGTCCATGTGTCCTTGATAGAGTGAAGTTGCGCCAATGATATCATCTTGTCCGGGTCCATCCCTTCGTAGTTGTACACTTGCTTGGATGAGTTGGGAATGAATACATAGATGCACACTTTGCCTTCCGGCTGGTAGCGGTCGGAGGCAAACCATCCCAAGTCGTTGAATTCGTCGATGACGTACATATAGTCGTTGTAGGGCGAATTGAACGGCATGCCCACATTTTCCGGCATCAGATAGGAGTCGGTATTCGTATTGTAACGGGTGACGAAAATATCATATCCTCCCATCGAGCCAGGGCCATCCGAAGCATAGTAGATAGTGATACCGTCCGTAAGTACATAGGGATAGTCTGCATTCATGGCCTCGTTGATGCTTCCGGGCAACAAGCTGCCATCACTCCATTTGTCCAGCAACTTGTTGCGCGAAAGGATACTGAGGGTGCTGTCCGGTTGCATTTCGCTATAATATAGCTTATTGCCCAGCTCCGTTTCGTATACCGTTCCGCCTTCCTTACCGGAATCATCGAAGTAGGTGTCGTACATGAACAGCTTGCCCGATTCGGGGCTGATTTTGTATGCATCCAGGAATTTTTCCTTGTCTACCACAAAGCTGTCGATGAAGCAGACCTCTTCCACGCCTTTCAGCATGCGCAAGTTGGATTTGCTTTTTTCCAATAATTGTTCGGCCTCTTCGGTGGAGCGTTTTCTCTTTCTCAGGTCGGAAATGTAGGTCTCATAAGTCTCGATGGCTTCTTCGAACCGATATAAATCATTGTATGCCCGGGCCAAATAGAGTTGCCCGCTGGGGACGCGTCTCTTGACGGCGCTTTCCAGGTGTTTCAAGGCTTCTGCGGGTTCGCCGGTTTCCAGGCAACATACACCGTACCATAGGTTGTAATTTCCATTGCCAGGTTGTGTCTTGACGAGTTTCTTGAAAGTGGGCTTGGCTTCTTCGTATTCTCCCTTCTCGTACAAGGCTTTGGCTTCTGCCAGGCTTTGTGCGGAAATTGTTATGCTCAAAAGGCCGAATAGAAAGAAAAGGATATATTTTTTATTCATATTGATACATGCTGATTGTTCAGAAGGTCAAAAATACAAATTTATCGTGAATAAAGCTGGTTTCCGTAATTCTATTTTGTTAATTCTTCTTTAAATCGTTCTTTTGCCTTACTTTTGCAACCGGAAGAGCTATAATTCATAACTTATAACTCATAACTCGTATCAATGGCACGATTTACTGAAGAAGAAAAGATGTTGCGCCGCATAGACAAGCGGTTTAGCAAAGGTGTGGTGGAATATGGGCTGATAGAGGACGGCGATAAGATTCTTATCGGGCTTTCGGGAGGCAAGGACTCTTTGGCGCTGGTGGAATTGTTGGCACGGCGTGCCCGTGTCTATAAACCCCGTTTTTCCGTTGTCGCCGTACATGTAGTGATGAAGAATATACCTTATCAAAGCGATGTGGACTATCTGAGGGAGTACGTAGAGTCGTGGGGAGTGCCTTTTGTTCTCTTTGAAACGGAGTTTGATGCCACGACAGATACCCGCAAGTCTCCTTGTTTTCTTTGCTCTTGGAATAGGCGGAAGGCATTGTTTACCGTAGCCAAGGAGCAGGGATGCAATAAAATCGCGTTAGGCCATCACATGGATGATATTCTGGAGACCTTGCTGATGAATATCACCTATCAGGGAGCGTTCAGCTCTATGCCCCCCCGGCTGGTAATGAAGAAGTTTGATATGACGATTATCCGTCCGATGTGTCTGGTACATGAGGCGGATTTGATGGAGTTGGCGCAAGTGAGGGGGTATCGTAAGCAGGTGAAGAATTGTCCGTATGAGTCACAATCCAGTCGTAGTGCAATGAAAGGCATTCTGAAACAGTTGGAGGAAATGAATCCTGAGGCACGCTATAGTCTATGGGGGAGTATGACGAATGTGCAAGAGGAATTGCTGCCTGCAATCATTAATCATTAATCACTAATCATTAATCACTATATGAAAGCATTTTATACCATTTTGCTATTGATTGTATCTAATATTTTCATGACGTTTGCCTGGTATGGGCATCTGAAGCTACAAGAGACAAAAGTCATCTCCAACTGGCCGTTGTATGCCGTGGTGCTGTTTTCCTGGGTAATAGCTTTGGCAGAGTATTCTTGCCAGGTTCCGGCCAATCGGATAGGCTTTTTAGGCAATGGAGGCCCGTTCTCATTGATGCAACTCAAAGTGATTCAGGAAGTAATCACTTTGATTATCTTTACGGTGTTCACAACGGTTCTTTTCAAGGGGGAAACGCTGCATTGGAATCATTTTGCCGCTTTTGTATGTCTGGTACTGGCGGTATATTTTGTATTTTATAAATGATGGGTTAATCGCATTTGCACATTATTTCATATACTTCTCCATTCCTTTTGTTAAGAACGTTTGAAGCTTTCCTTCTTCATCCGTATAAATGAAACAGGCGTCGATATCCGGATGTGCATCCGCCACGCGTTCTGCTTCTTCCAGCCCCATCACCATGAATGCCGTGGCATAGGCGTCTGCACTCATGCAATCTTTGGCAATGACGGTGGCTGACAAGATGCTGTGCTGTACCGGATAGCCGGTACGCGGGTCGATGGTATGCGCATATTTCTTTCCGTCTTTATAGTAGTAGTTGCGATAATTGCCCGATGTAGCCATGCCTAAATCCGTGACTTGCAGCACTGCTTGCAGTTCCTGGTTCACTGCCAGTGAGTCGTCTATCGGCTTGTTCAAACCGATGCGCCAAGGTCCATTTTGAGGGTTTTGCCCGTGAACAACCACTTCTCCGCCTATATCGACCATAAAGTTGCGGATACCCTTCTTCTTCAGAAGTTGGGCTATGACATCTACTGCATATCCTTTTGCCACAGCGCTGCACGAGAGCATTATACGCGGGTCTGTTTTCACCACTTTCCCTTCATCGGACAATTTTACTTTTTCGTATCCTGTCATCTCCAGCAGACTGTCTATCATGGCAGAGTCGGGGAAGTTACCCTTCTTGAACCCAAATCCCCAGGCATTGGCAAGAGGGGCAACGGTGATATCGAAGGCACCATCGGTCTCCCGGGAGATTTCCATGCTACGTCGGAAGACGTTGGTAAAGAATGTGTCGGGCACAATGTCCTCGTTGCGGTTGATGCGCGTAATGGTCGCCGTGTCATTGAAAGGGGACAAGGAACCGTCGAAACGTTTGAGTTCCGCTTCTATCTCCGCCTTCAGATTTTGGTCACATTGATAAGTCACTTTATATACCGTACCGAATATCAGTCCGTTATCCGTCTGATAAGGAGTGACTTGGTTGTGGCGGGCAAGTATCCAGATGGTTCCCAGTACCAGTAGGGCAATCCATAAAAAATTCCGTTGTACTTTCTTTTCCATATCCTATCTGAGTTTTTACTTTTTAATTAAAAGAAGAGATGCTCTACCAATATCTTGGTACCGATGATGACGAGGATAATCCCTCCCCAAAGTTCGGCGCGCAGTCTGCGGGCTATGCCACATCCGAAACGGATGCCGAACATCAGGCCGACCATCGACAAGGCGAATGATACAAAACCGATAATGCCGATGGGGGAAAGAATAGCCGAGAATTGCTTGATACCGAGGAATGCAAACGAAACACCTACCGCCAATGCATCGATGCTGGTTGCCACGGCCAGAGCGAGCACCACCTTCAGGCTGGTAGGGTCATACTCGTGCTTGCAATCTTCGTCCTTGAAGGATTCCATTATCATGCGTCCGCCCAGGAAGGCAAGGATACCGAATGCAATCCAATGGTCAATACTTTCTATCAGGTGGCTGAAAAAACTGGCGCCTATCCATCCCAGCAGAGGCATCAAAGCCTGGAAAAAGCCGAAGCTGATGGCCATCACCAGCATAGGGCGCAGCCGGGCGCGTTTCAATATAATTCCGCTGGCTATAGAAACGGCGAAACAATCCATCGCAAGTCCTACGGCCAGTAGCCAAATCTCTAACCCTGTCATAAGTCGCTTAAAGAGGTAGTTTATAAGTTATCGTATAGGTTACTCCCATCGTGTTGGAGCCATATTTCCCGAAACCGGGCACATACCACGGGTCACCGTATTCATCGGCCGAGGCGGACAATTTGAACTTGAAGCGTAGTGACCAGCCCATGTACAATGCCTTCCAGACGTGCGCCCGGATACCGACACAAAATTCCGCCCATTGCATGGAGCCTTTCATTCCTTTATGGTTATAGGGCAGGCTGCCTCCCCATATCTCGTCGTCCAGATTCGGATTGCCTACGATGCCACCATATATCGGGTCGTCCAGTCCCAAGGCGTCTACATCGTACTTGAAGCTACTTACACCGTAACGCAAGCCTACGAGTAGCATGTGTCCGTGCTGCTTCTTGTATAGCGTGTTATAGTCCATTCCTATGCGGAAGTAGGGGGCATTGCTTTTGTAGTGTATGCCTTTGTCACTCCAGGTGTCCGTGGAGCCATATCCCAGTTCGGCAATAGGGAAGAAGCGGTTCTTGAGGTTTACGTCCACGGCCACTTCGGAACTCAGGAAATCTCCTCCAAATACGGAGCTTCCGATTCCCCACAAGTCCAAGCCGACGGACATGCCGTTGTATAACGGATAGTGCACTTCTTCTTTCGCGTCCTTCTTCTCCTTCTTGGGAGGTGCTCCCTGGGGGGGGACGGTAGGATTCCCGTTCTGCGCCCGTAGGGGGAGGAACATCAGCAGGCAGAGTGCCAGACTAATAGAATAACTTAAGATTTTCCTTTCCATAGATGCCTGCTTCATTGTCTTTGATGTATATCGAGTCCAGAGAGATGCGGGTGCACGTTACGCTTGTGATGGCCTGCTTCATCTGATAGCCGCAATCCATCGATAGGAAATAGGGGGTGTTGGTGTGGCGTATCACCATCGTGTCACTCTTGGTCCGGCTATACTTGAATATCAGCTTGGTGGAATCCTCCGTATAGCGCAGTGGCAGGGAGATGTCGTGTACCTTCTTCTGGTTGTTGATGATGATGGAGTCGGTGCCGTATGCTGTGACGGTGAGCGAGTCGAGCGTGTCGTTCTCCACGTATTGGGTTTCGGGGTCTACTCTATAAAGAATGCAATTCACCATGGGGCGTGCCGTCATGGAGCAATCTGCCTCCTCCGAGCAGGAGATAGCTATGCTTATTATCGGGCAAAGGACAGCTCCGAGTATGACAAGTCTGACTAATTTTTTCATCGTTAAATGGTTTTCTCTATTTGATATTTGTTTCGTTCCGGGGCATTACGTGAAATCAGCTCTCCGAGGAATCCTGCCACGAACAGTTGTGTGCCGATAATCATGGAGGTCAACGAGAGGTAGAAGTAGGGAGAGTCCGTCACAAGGCGGTAGGGCATGCCATGGTGCATGTAGTACAACTTGCTGACACCCACTATGACCACGGCTATGAAGCCGAAGATGAACATCAATGAACCCAGCAATCCGAAAAAGTGCATGGGCTTGATGCCGAACCGGGAAAGGAACCAAAGGGAAAGCAAGTCCAGATACCCGTTTACAAAACGGTTCAGCCCGAACTTGGTCTTTCCGTATTTGCGTGCCTGATGGTGCACCACTTTCTCGCCGATTTTCTTGAAGCCGGCGTTCTTGGCCAGGTAAGGGATGTAGCGGTGCATTTCGCCGTATACTTCTATATTCTTGACCACCTCTTTGCGATACGCCTTCAGTCCGCAATTAAAGTCGTGCAGGTTTTTGATGCCCGATACTTTGCGGGCGGTGGCATTGAACAATTTGGTGGGGAGGGTCTTCGACAACGGGTCGTAACGTTTCTGCTTCCAGCCCGATACGAGGTCATAGCCGTCTTGGGTAATCATGCGGTAGAGTTCGGGTATTTCGTCGGGGCTGTCCTGCAGGTCGGCGTCCATGGTTATCACGACGTCGCCTTGTGCTTGTTCGAAACCACAGAACAATGCCGGCGACTTCCCGTAGTTGCGGCGGAACTTAATGCCCCGTACCTTGTGCCTGCAATTGTTCGATTACCTGCCAGGAACGGTCGGTACTTCCGTCGTTCACGAAAATCACTTCGTATGAAAAACCGTTGGCATTCATCACCCGCTCAATCCATGCGAACAGTTCGGGGAGTGATTCTTCTTCATTATATAGTGGTACGACAACTGAAATATCCATTGATGTATGATTTTTCTATTTACAATTGAAATAACATTTCTTTTTACTGTTCCGTCACTTTGCCGGAGCGTTGTCTTTCTTGCGTCTCATCACGAACAAGGCGGTGGGGAAAGCCAGTATCGAACCCCAAAACACATTGGACGATATCATCTGTAGCGTAATGTCGATAGGACTGAGCAGTCGGGCTGTCTCCAGAGCTTCCTGATAGGTGGCGATGTACGAATCCATTCCCGGCATGTTGCTTTGGGCAAGCGTGTCTACCATCGTTTCGCACGTGTTTATCACATATCCGTGGTCTATGAACCTGAAGTAGATGTAGTGTGCCACAGCGGCAAGCAGCGCGGCAAACATATACATGAAAACGGTGAATATCCATGCATGCAGGAAGCTGATGCCGCCTCCGCATACCTGATTACGATACATCCGTGCATAATAATATCCCATAAAAGGTACGCATAGCGTGAGTCCCATGAAAAGGAAAAGTAAAAAAGGAACCGACAGTCCCACCGGAAAGAGTATGAACTTCAATATCCAAAAACCTCCCATATAGGTACCGAACAGCATTGCGTATCGTTGCGTGTAACCTCTATTTTCTGTCATCTTTCTTAGAAATAATGTGCAAAGGTACAAATATAGTTGGATTCAAGGGCAAGCCGATGTGTAGATTTTAAATAAATTAGAGGATTCTTTGCGGGGCAAAAAGAAAAAAGCAGGTAACACTTTCGTATCATCTGCTTTTCTTTCGAGCCTCTTGTCGGATTCGAACCAACGACCCCGAGATTACAAATCACGTGCTCT
>OHEP01001562.1_pt1 | contig 11547 bp, 16 predicted proteins | sample 1567271 | NCBI WGS metagenome assembly OHEP01 (sample SAMEA3879577, study PRJEB24766) | human gut metagenome | biome: human-associated habitat; feature: feces | place: USA | collected 1985/1987
CTCATAAAAAATCGGGGTGCACCCACATCCCCGCCCCGCACTTTAGTGCATTAAAGTGGTAAAGTGGTAAAGCATTGAAGTGTAAGGAATGTCAAGGAACTTGATATATTTTAAGCATTAAATAATATCAATAATGAGGTGTAAATTGGTTAAATTATATCAATAAATATCCCTTGACTTATGGGGTGGGTGGGTGTAGAATTAGAGTATCAAAAGGAAAGAGGTACAAGACAATGGATGTTAAAATTAAAGTATATGATAATTGCAAATATGAAGCAAATAGCAAGAAAGTAGCAGAGGTAATATAAAGTAATATAAATAATAGCTGTCCTAACGGCTAGACGGGGAGAAAGAGAGAAAAATATGACTATAACGGAATTTAGAAAAACAAAGGAATATAAAGAAGCAATTGACAAAATAAAAGCATATTCAATAGGTTTTACATTTACTTTAAAATATGAAGAAATTCCAGCTGGAAAATGTAATGCTTTAAGAATTATTACAAAAGATTGTATTGACATTGGTATTTTAGAAAGTATTAGCATAGGATTAGATATTCAAGGAAATTTCACAGATGAAACATATAAACGGATATAAATGTTTCACGTGAAACATTTAAATATTAGCTACATTATCGGCTTGACGGAGAGAAAGAGGTGCAAAGATATGATTAAAACGTGGAAAGTATGGGGAGCAGGATTAACAACTTTATATATTATAGGAAAAAATATAGATGAGGTGTTATCGCAAGCTAGATTAATTAATCCAAATTACAACACAGTTCAATTATACAGCAAAGGAGGAATAGACAATGATAGAAAAATGTAAACGTTGTGGCCACATTAAAACAGGAATAGCACACAGGGTATTTACTTCGTGTGCAAAATATAAACATAAGACATATAACCCAACAGTGTTGCTTAATAATTATTTATTAAAAATGCCACGAGTTATTGATAATGAAGAAGATTATAAGAGGTACCTAGATGATATTAATTATATATCCCGATTGAATAATGCTTATATTAATAATATATACAAGGAGGTCAAAGTAAATGTTGAACATTGAACAGCTTTATCAAGAGAATAGAAGACTTGCAAAGACCGCACAGAGCAGGCAGAAGACATTCACACAAAAAGGATATTATAATCAGGCATATGAAAATCTTCAAAATGCTTTTGATATGTTAGACTTAGGAAGCAACCCATTTTCAGTAAAAAAAGGATTTTCTGCTTCACAGCTGGAAAGACAAAATAAAATGCTAAAGAAATTCTTAAGTAAACCTACTTTTGCAGAGACAAAAAAGGAAATATTAAACAAAGTCGATAAATCAAAATATAGCAAGTCAGAGCTGGATTCAATAATTGCTGAATACTTCGACGTAAAAGAAGCAATGAATTATAGTAATATGTTAGCGGATTCTTATGGTTCAAAATTTATCGGCGAATTGTTTAAAACGAACAGACAGCAGGGTGGCAAGGATAAAGACAAGTTGTATAAAGCCATTCGAGACACTTATAAAGAAGTTGAAGAGGTTAAGAAAACAAGCGGGAGAAAAGTCGCTAAGTCACGAATGTTAAAAAAATTAGCGGATAAAATAGATGACGATTTATATAAAAATGCACTGGAGTAGTATATGTATACTAAGATATATCAATATTCTACAAATTTAATAAATGATATATGCAGGGACTTTGGAGGTTTTATTCCGATTTCAGTTGTCACACAGTATCACAAAAATAAAAGTAATGAGTATTACACTAATGTCATTATGACATACGACACGGAGACAAGCACAGTCTTTAAATATCAGAATGGTATATGGGACAGATACCATTATTGTTTTGATGAGAAAAATTACAATAAGAAGCCAGATTTTTTCACGGTAAATTATAATGAATTAGAATGTCATACGTTGGTCTATTTATGGTCTTTTGCTATCTACACACCGCTTTGGTCAATAGCGGTATATGGCCGAGAAAATGAAGAGTTTAAACACTTCTTATTATCATTAAAAGAACAGATAGAAGAGCAGGAAAGAAAAGAGATTATTTTGACAATATACGTCCATAATTTATCATTTGACTTCACTAACAGCCTAGCGAATATTTTTACATTTAAAAAAGTATTTGCGAGAAAACCACATAAACCCATTTATTGCGAGACAAATGAAAATATACTTTTTAAATGCTCATATTTTTTAGAAAATTCAAGTTTAAAGAATTTAACAAAAGAAAATAAGTTTTTTAAAAAAATGAGTGAATTTGATGATTACTTGACAGTTAGAACCCCTCAAACGGAGTTATCAAAAACACTTATTAAGTATTCTATATTAGACGTGTTATCGCAAGCAGAGAGTTTACAAAAAGAATTGGATTTTTATAAAAATATCTATAAAATCCCTCTAACCTCGACTGGAAAGTTAAGATTAGAAGTTAAAGAATGGAATGAAAATAACACAACAGCTACTACAAGAGATAGCCATTCGATTCCCGAATTAGAACAGTATGAGAAGATGTTAGACTGTTTTCAAGGCGGGGACACACACGCAAACTGCCTATATACGGATGAGGTTTTATATAATGTAGATAGTTTTGATAGAAGAAGCAGTTATCCGGCCGTTATGGTAACTAAAAGATTTCCTTGTGAGAAATTCTCTACAGAGATACCGAGGACGTGGCGAAAATACTACAAGTCAGATAAATATTGTTTTATTGGGAAATTTGCTTTTTTTGATGTTCAATACAACAAACAGCTAATGCCCTATATTAAATCTTCTAAATGCAACATTTTAAAAAAATGCCGATATGATAACGGCAGGGTGTGGAAAGCTAAGTATTTAGAAATATATATGACTGATATAGACTTAGACTTAGTTATGAAAACATACTCTTTTAAATATATGATATGTTTGGATTTAATGATTGCACAAAAAGATTTCTTGACTGATATCGAACGAGAATTTATTTTGAAAAACTATGAGTTTAAAACTACTTTGAAAAACGTAGCAGGAGAAGAAGAGAACTATAAAAGAAGCAAAAATAATATCAATAGTGAGTTCGGAAGAAACGTTCAACATATAATTGAAAATGACATTGAATATATAGACGGAGAGTGGATAGAAACAGAGCCGACTTATGAAGAAATTAATAAAAAATTATTGAAAATGAGAAAGAAAAAACAATATACTATGTATGCAAGAGGAATATTTATCACATCTTATGCAAGGCAGGAACTTTACAAGGGTATAGAATGTTTTGGAAAAAATATAGTATATGTCGATACTGATTCGTGCAAGGGTATTTTAACAGAAGAAATTAAAAAGAAATTTGATATTTTGAATGAAAAAATAATAGAAGAGTTAAAGCAGGTATTACCTCAAAAACTGTTAAAAATGGCAATGCCAATTGACCGAAAAGGGAATCTTCAAATAATAGGTACTTGGGACTGGGAAACAGAAAAACATAAATATGATAAATTTAAAACGTATGGTTCAAAGAAATATATCATTGAATCAGACCACAAAACCGAGTGTACTATATCCGGGTTATCAAAGGAAGCAGGAAAATATTATAACTTTGATGATATTTCAATGAACACGTTATTCACATCAGATAAAAGCGGAAGGACAGTCGCTAAATATCAGACAGAACAGCCAATCGCAAATATTGCCAGTTATATATCAAAACAAAAAATATCTCTGTCAATTATTCCGTCGACATACAAGTTGGGAATGACAGATGATTATATTTTTCAAATTATAAGTGTAAAGGAGAATGAGAAAAAATGAAAAAATACTACAATGCAGATGAACTTTTAAAGTTAAATTGTGACATTAATATTATTGACGGGGCGAGAGGAATCGGAAAGTCAACAGATATATGCAGACGTGGAATACAGGAAAGAATAGCAACAGCAGGACAACGAGGTGGAATTGCATACATAAGAAGAAAAGATAAACAGATTACAAGGGCCACGATTGAGAGTTATATTAAAGAAGATATGCTCAAAAAATGGACAGGTGGAAAGTGGGAAACGATTAAATGCAAAGGAAAAATCGGGTATTTAGCGAGAGTAATTGAAATTGATGAAAATGGTAAAGCCATTTATGAATACTCAACCTACCCAGTTATTTATGGATTTTCAGTTAGTAATGCAGACGATTATAAATCTTTAAATTATAACCTTGACTATGCAATATATGAAGAGTACCAAACTAATGATTACTACTTAGATGATGAACCAGCACTTATTATGTCGCTATTTTCTACAATTAAAAGAGAAAATGAACATTTCAAAATGTTCCTTGTAGCGAATACAGTGTGTAGGGTTAATCCATTCGTGCGGGCGTGGGGATTATCTAACTTCAATAAACAAAAACCGGGGACAATAGACCGATACAAGCTATACTTAGGAATATTTGATGAAAATAATAATGAAAAATATATGACGATTGCAAGAGAATATTCTGGCCTTACTGCAGACGGAAAAAGTAATTCAGAGATTAAAGAGTTATTGAAGAATCGAAAAAACCGAATCAACTTAATGATAACCCGAGGAGAATGGGAAGAGAAGCGAACATATCTAGTCGAGAAAAAACAATATATCAATACATTAAAAGAAGTATATCATTGTTACGTTAAAATGGAAAATGCCTGTTTTAAGTTGACGTGGTATTACGATAAAATGTTATTTTGTTATATTACACCGCATAAATTCTATATTAATAATGAAGAGAACGAAAGAATTATATCTGATAAATATGTGAGAAGTGCTAAATATTCAAGGCATTTTAAGGGATTAACAGCGAAAGAAGATTACCTATTTAGGAACGTGATTAATAATGCACGTTTTTGTGATAACTTGACAGGTAACGAGTTTTTCACAGTATTGGAAAACCTTTAAAAAATATTAAAATAAATCAATAATTATCAATAAACATATTAAAATAAATCATTGATATATATTAGTAGGTGTGATATTTTATAATCATAAAAAAGGAGGTGTAACAATGAATAGATTAATCATTGAATATCAGAAATTTTACAATGACAAAGAAGTAAACAAGGAGAATATCATTCAGAAGTTGAATGATTGCAGTATTGCAGGATTAACAAGTTTTATTATTTATTTGAAAAATAAATATAAAATAGTTGATGTGTTAATATCTAATGGACGAATTGAGTTCGTTAGTTTATTAAAAAAATAAATTTATTGCTGGCCTATCGGCACAACGGGGAGAAAGTAGGTATAATATGAAAATAGAATTATTCGCAAAGAAAATGAAAAAGAAAGAAGGAGGAACATTTACTAAGTATCTCACTAAGATTATCAAAAAAGATACTGAAGAAAAGGTATCTTGCGAGGTTAAATTCTGTGAGGAAATATCTAAGCCAAAGGCAGAAAAGTGCCCTTGCTATGTAGAAATTGATAAAGCTTCTTATTCGGAACGCAAGCAGGGAGAATATATTAATAGAACCCTGTGGGTATCTAACTACCACATTCTGGATGAAGTATGGGTAGACCATTCAATGGAGGAGGTAGCAGGAATTGAGTAACAAAGAATTTGTTGAAAAAATTGCGCCAATGGTGCAGGAAGTTTTTTGTGATTGCAGAGGGGTTAACCCCTCTGTAGTTATTGCGCAAGCAATATTAGAGAGCGGTTATGGAACTTCTAAGCTGTCAAAATACAATAATATTTTTGGATTAAATAATTACAATGATGGATACCTAGTTAATGCAGGATATGTATTGATAGAAGTTCCGCAAGAAAAAAATGGAATACTCTATTACAATTATGAGAAAATGGCAACGTTTGATAATTTAATGGATTGCATTAAATCTCTCAAAAAATGGTATACACGTCCTAAGTACGTTAAACCACTTCGAGAAGCAGGGAATGACAGCACTAAACAGATAACAGCAATCAAGAATTGCGGATATGCGACTGACAGTAATTATATTAATAAAATAGTTGATATTATTAAGAGATACAATTTAAAACAGTATGACCGATTATATTCAATACAGTGTGGTGCCTATTTAGTAGAAGCTAATGCAATTGCAGAGGTAAAAAGATTGAATAAGTTATTTAAAACAAATAAATTTTATGCATCTTATTCAGAGTATATCAGAGTATTATATGATAATACTCACGATATAATCCATTTATCTGACTGGTTAAAAGCTAATAGCAACATATTACCTAAAGGTTCATTTTTGAAGGAGGTGTAATGAAAAATGAAATATTCTGAATTGAACAGACTAATCAAGCAACAGCAGGATAACATTACTTTTATAAGTGATGTTATTGCAGGCTATTCGTACAATTACAATTACTTGTTAGCAGAAGTCATTCCACGTTATGTTTGGTATGGCCTGCCCTCTACTATTGACATTAACATTTTAGAGAAAATGTTAATGACGTGTGGTTCAATTATTCCTGTAGAAAAAGACAATGAAATCTATATCCAGCCTACAATGTTATATGGTGTGGGTGTGTATGTGGAAGAGCCACCATACAACGTATATGCTAATCCTGTGCTGGGTTCGGGGAATTTTGAGGTTGATTGGAAAAATGAACCTTGCGTACTTTATGATAATTCGGCAAGGTTCAATAAAAATTCAATCATAGAACGAACGGCAATGAAGCTGGCCAGAACAGAAAGTACCATTGACATTATTTTGACAAACAATAACGGAACAGAACCACTTCTTGCAAAAAATAACAATATTGCAGAAAGTATTAAAAAAATATTTGAAGAAAGAAAAAAAGGTAATCTTTATATCCCAGTTAATGAGGATATTATTGACGTAATCGCAGAGAGTGTCAAAGTAATTGAAGGTAGTAAGAATCCGAATATTCCCGATGTGAACCAATTATTGATTTTATATAATAATCAGCTTCGCCAATTTTATCGTGACTTTGGTATCTTAATCACAAAAGACAAGAGCCAGGCTGTTCTGTCAGATGAAACGGAAAATGATAGCATTTATACTAATAATATTTTAAATGACAGTTTAGATATGAGAAAAAAATGGTGTGAAGAAATGAATAAGAAATATGATTTAAACATATCAGTTGAAATCTCTAAATATCTGATAAACACACCACAGCAGGAAGAACCACAGCAGGAAGAACCACAGCAGGAAGAACAGCAGGAAGAAGAACCGCCGGAAGAACCACAGCAGGAAGAATAAAAAATAAAGGACAGTTTATAAGCTGTCCTTTTATTTTGTTATTTAATATAAATACCTTTGGTTTTTAACTTATTAAGTATTTCATCACAAACTTCTTTCTCTAAATCACCGAATCTGTTATCGTAATAACATTCTCTATACCTACAATATCCCTTTTGGTTAGCCAGTGTATCAGAGGTACAGGCAGGATAACCGAAAGTCCGTTCATAGTCGGAAGGTTTGACGTTTACTGGACGTCGGATAATTAAGTATGGTGTTAATACTGACATAAAACCATTATTGCCACCGATATTTCCACTATGAGTATATGTTGTAGCATTTACTCCCGATACACCCGCCATTGTAAATTGTACTCCGCTGTTCGTGATTAAAGCGGTTGGGTTAGTGAGATTACCGAGTATCTGTTTAAAGAAGTTATTTTGTGTACTTGTCAAAGGAACACTATTAGACATATCCCCGATATAAGTATACAAGACACTATTAAGTGTAACATCATTCTGTTTTCTGACAATGGATAATATAGCAATGCAATTTCCTGTTAAAATATCTACTCTATATTTTAAGTTGAGTGAACCGCCCATTATATCATAAATATTAAGTGTCTTTTCTCCAATGAATGGGAGATATATAGATAATTCGGTGTTATAATCAAGTGTATTTCCATAGTATTCGGTAATATCTATATTTCCGAAATCTATTTCCTGGAATTGTTTGACAATTCTATTACCTTGTATATTACTATCAGTATTCCCAATTTTAACTGTCTCACTTGCAGTTGCTTCGACATCATAGGGCAAGTAAAACAGCTTTTGAATGTTTTCCATTGGATTATTTTGCAATTTTTTAATTGTATCAATAAATCCGTCAGACCATAAAAAAGATGTTAATTGATTCAAATTTGCCAAATCAATCTGATATGCCTTAACTAAATCACTTGCAATAGATGACATTATATTAATATCTTCAATGGCCGGTAATTCAATGTTATCAGATGAATTGTCATAATTTCCGTAAATGTTGGGAACGCTTGGTGTGACAGGTTCAGATACCGCACTATTTTGTCTCAATTCGTCAATAAAAAATCTATTAGCCTGGCTATCATCTCTATTGATTATCATATTTGAAATTTCATAGTAAATATTCCCCCATTCGCCGAGATTATCAAAATCCTGTATAATAAAACCCACATTTAAACTATTTATCTGTGTAATATTATTAGAATCAACGGAAATAATTAATCGTGGTAAATCTGAAAATGTTGTGTTTGTAAATGCATAAGTAAGATATGGTAATACATCCGCTTTATCAGACCATTGACAGTTAAATCCTGAACCTTTTAACATCGTATTATTTGATGTATTAATTATTTCAACAAATGTAACATAATCAAAATAACTCTTTCTATCTCTTTTTGTTACATATATTTTAATTGCATAATTCTTTGTTAATTGAATTATACGAGGATTATCTTGCGTATACGTTTCATACATAGATATTGCATCAACACCTGTAGCATGTTCAAAATTTGTTAGGTCCGATAGTCCATATCGTACTAAAGCATTTATTTTATATTTTCCAATTAAATCAAGCTCACTAACTAATGAGTCATAATTACCCAACCCACCAAAATTTACATTACTAAACATATTCATAAGAATTTCTGTCCCATCATAACATTTCATTCTAATCATATATTACACCTCTTTCTAATCACTTGTTACAATTAAAATTGCATTGTTATTAGCTTTAAAACTTTTAGGAAATTTCTTAGTTTGAACCCTTTTCTGATTCGCAAGCACTAGATTTTCATCATTAATGTATCTATTAAATTTACTACCCGAGCGGTCAAGCACGCCATATATTCGTTTTTTAATTGTTGTCTGATTGCTCATATATACATCTTGATGTAGAAAATATACCACGTTTTCATTATCAATAAATTCCTTGTTTGTGATGAAATAATATTTGACAGAACCAATATCCATTCTAACATAGTTATAAGCGTTTGGGTCAAAATTACCTTTTTCATAATTTAATATGACTTGAGTATCAATCCTATTACAACTTGCTTTAAAATCAATATCAAGCACTTTTTCATTTTCAAGTGTTTTAATCAAAACGATTTCATCATCTTTGGTGTTATATAAATATAGCTTCATACTTCATACACTCCAATCGTTAATATTCTATCAATATCCTTAAAGACCGAATCAAAAAATTTCCATATCCACAATTTAATATTTTCTTCTATCATCTCTGCCGACGTGGTAACACCGACATTTCCCGAACGTGTCAATTCATTTTCTTCTATTAAATTATCCGTGCGGACATTTTCAAGATTCGGATTACTGGTTGCGACAGAAGAAGAAGCAGGATTGCTTGTATTTACATTATAAGCATAGATATTAGAAGTTGATTCGCTTCTAGCCGTTCCCGACTGTTTGTTATTCTGTGTTCCTGTATTAGTTTTTTTGCCCTTTTCAATCATAGAATAATTTTCAATCGGATTATATATAATCGTATAATTTTCATATAATTTATTCCAGTTTTCTATATTAAGTGTATAAATCATTTCTACTAATGTTGCTAAGTCAAGATTATCACACAAAGAAGCACATATTAATTTATTTGAATGACTATATTGATACAAATTATCAAGCACTAATGTATTTGAGTATGTATCTTTCCAGGGAACATCTTTTTTATTGAGTTCGGAAAAAACTGTCACCGGCTTCGATTTTTCTAAAAATTCTGATATTATCATATATAAATACCTCCGTTTAAAAATAAGGTAGGCAATATATACCTACCTTATATTTTTTATTTTTCAAGCAAACTTTCTCTTAATTCATTGATTGCTTTAGTATTTTCCGCAACTGTTGCAGACAACTCTTTATTCTGTTTAAACATTAATAAATAAGCAACGATTGGAAAACCAATTGTACTTATGCAATCTTTTAATACCTCAATAACTTCCATTACTATTTACCTCCGTTTGTACTTGCTGTAACATCTTCAAGTGTGAATACGCAAGCATTTAATGACAGGTTATTAATGTAACGGTCATTATTCTGATAGTAATACTGTGTCAATCCCTCCGGCTCAAAATACTTAGCAGCTATCCTGTGATTAATAATAGTATGAATTATGGCCCACTTGTCACTCATAAATGCAATAATTCCACTCTTCTTAATAGTTGTTGAATCATCTAATGCAACATTAATAGATGAGACTGAATTAAATGTGAGTTCCGCTCCCTCTGTTGCGTTTGGTGTCTGCCAATATGGAACAGCCCTGTGGTATGGAAGTTCAACGAATTTCTCATTAAATGTATTAGATAAAGCTACCGAATCCATTGAAGATTTAAAATCAGAGAGTATCTGACACACAAATCTATCATCGGGAATAAACTTAACTTTACCCTCCGTATTGAATAACGTAGTCGGCTTTCTTAAGTAGTCCATATACGAGCTTAAAATCTTGCTTGCATAACGTAAACAATCGGGATTTTTCAAAAAATCATTTACTTTTGTTACTGTGCTATCAACGTTATCGTGGTACAGTTTTAAGATATTTACAACCTGTAATCCCTTGTTTGATACCGCTGTATTCTGATAATGAATTTTTTCTGCTATGAAGTTATTGCGGTTAGTCATATTAAGGGTTTCAAAATGCTGTGATATTTTGTTAGTCATTGCAAGAAAAACATAATTGACAAGTGTATTAAATTCTTCTTCACTTGTCAATGCGGTGTTCCACTGTTCATCAGAGATAGCGACTGGAAGTTCCCACGATACAGACTTTCCGTAAATCTGAGCATTGATGATAGGCAGGAATACTTTATAAGTTCCAACAGTAGTCTCTCCCGATACGAAGTTAGTCCAGATATGGCTTTCCTGTACGTCGGGCATTTCAATAGATATGCACTGTACAATTGCTCCATACTTTTCAGAATCTTCAAAAAATATATCGTCAAACCCTCCACGATATTCTGTGTCAGTGAACATATTTTTTGCAAGTCTGTTAATTAATGACTTTGTAAACTGTTCCTTATTCTGTAAAAGTGTGTTTGCGTCTTTCCCTGTGTCAATGAAATCTTTAGTCGGAATTGGTGTTGCGATTGCTTCGCCTGTGAACTCACTATACAGAGTATTCAAAACTGTGTTAATCTGATTATTATTTAACATTTTATACCTACTTTCTCCCCGATGAGCCGATAGGACAGCTAAAATTATTTAACTATATTAATTATCATATATCAAAAAAAAATTATTGTCAATAGGAATTTGATACTACCATTCTACACCCACCCACCCCATAAGTCAAGGGATATTTATTGATATAAT
>OHEP01001564.1_pt1 | contig 11541 bp, 11 predicted proteins | sample 1567271 | NCBI WGS metagenome assembly OHEP01 (sample SAMEA3879577, study PRJEB24766) | human gut metagenome | biome: human-associated habitat; feature: feces | place: USA | collected 1985/1987
CCAAGCATAGATGAGAATTCCATGAGCGTAATATCCTTTTCTCTGCGGTACTGCCGGAGCTGAACGGAAAGATTTGAATTGAGAGACATTACAAACGGCCTCCTTTTTTCTAAAAGATAAAATATTTCGATAAGTTTTGCAATGCCGATATATTGGTATATTGGCCGATATATCGGTACGAGGGGTTTGAACATCTCAAAAAAGACGGTATTCATATATCGTTTTTGCGCCTAAAATACAGGAAAAGGTTCGCTTATGTGCTCGTTTACACGCATAAATAACATTGGTATGCCCTGCGACTTGATTTTGACGTGACTTGTGCGCCACTACATTCTTGGTGGTATAAAAAGCCGAGCATTTCAGCCCGCCGGGAAGTAGTGGCGGCATAGCCTTCTTTCAATAGAAATATGCTAAACAGTCTACCTCACATGTCCCTTTGGGTAGCTGTGGCACTCAATTATGAATTGTAATACCAAGTTCTTTATGTTAAAATATAAGTAAGTGGGGTGATTGTGTGGTTTACATTCCAAAACCAACGCCTTGTTTTTTAGACGGGATGGAAAAATATAAAGTAATTGGTGGTAGGCAAACTTATCGGAGCAGAGATAGATATTTCCAATGGGATGAATTTCATGGCGAAATCGAAGTCTACGATAAGCGAGGCCGCCATCTGGGTGTATTAGATGCCCAAAGTGGAGAATTTATTAAGGACGCAGAGAGGGGGCGGAGAATAGATGTTTGAGCAAGATTTCATCAAAGAATGTCTGTTCGGAGATGCAGAACTTGAAGATATAGATTCCTATGTTGAATATTGGCACACACATGAAACCAATAATTCACTTCGAGATTTTCTAGGAATGACGCAGTATGAATATACAGAATGGTTGAAATACGGTGATGCTGTTCTCCGGGATATTTTAAGATGTAGAATGGATGAAACACCATTTGAAGAGTATAAATATATGACTCCAGAAGAAAAAATTGCTGCTAGATCGTATTCCATTGAGGAAATTGAGAGATTAAAAAACGATGATAAACACGGAAATAAATAGACTCTCTCTTGTCCGAAGACGCGCAAGTAATTTATATAAAAAATATGGACTATCTGTCCCGGTTGATTTAAATACAATCATCCAAAAAAGGCAAATCGAAATATCCTATGAAGAAAATCAAGTAGGAATAGACGGTTTGTGTCAACTTCAAAAGATACCGCCGAAAATTATTCTCAATTCAGAAATCGTTTTTGAACCTAGGCGGCGATTTACCGTAGCACATGAAATTGGTCATATCTGTATACCTTGGCATACAGGCGTGGATTTATGCTCTTTAGATGATCCATATGTTAAGTTACAAGGACAACAGATGGTAAATACACAAGAACTAGAGGCTAATACCTTTGCTTCTGAGCTGCTTATGCCCACTGAATGGTTAAAACAAACATTTGAGCTTGATACAGATGATTTATCAGCTTTAGTGAGGCAAATTAGCGAAGCCGCCAACACTTCCTTTATGGCATGTTTTTACGCACTAGAAAATGTCCTTCCTGCTGGCAACTTATTCTTTGTAAAAAAAGAAACCAACGAGTTTTGGAAGCCATTTTATAGTGTTAACACAAATTGTTTTTATATTTCTCCTATAAATGCAATATCTTTTTATGATAGAACCTCTTACTGGAAAAAAGAGTTTCAAATTTCTAATTATCAAGTTATTCACTACAAAATTGTACCTTCCCCTAATTTATCGACACTAAATGATATATATAGAGAGTGCAATTCTAATATCGAAGAGCTCTTAACTGCTATTACAGGCGGAAATCCTATTTCTTCTATTCCTTATATCGATACAATCCTTAATACACTTAGCGACAAATTTTATGTTGTTATCAAAATTGGAGATTATGTTCGTCACTTTCGCCCCAAAGATACTGCTATACGCATGTACTGCCGGGATTACTATGATATTGAATCTTTATATGATTATATCCAGAAATATTTTATTGATTTTGGCAGAATTGATTTTACCCCGAAATCTTGTTTAGTATGGGTAAGGGAACACTGGAGAGCTGATAGTGTTCCGGATGTCAATGCTAATCCGAATGAATTGCTTAAAAGGATTGTTAATGAGATATATGATCCTCAGATCGCTCACCATATGTTACAAAGTATCAATGGAGTTATGGCGAGTATAAATAGCACACACAAAACTGCTTCAAAGGAAGAATTATACCATCTCGCGAAAGTTCGCTATGAAACCGATCCAGACTACAAGGAGTTTTCCGAACATTATCTTTTTGAAGAATATATATCGGGAAAAGTTTTAAGGCTCATTGAAAACAGGCTGAAATAATTGATGCCCATATGTAAAAGATAAGACCCACTGCTTGTTGCGTAACCTATTGATACGATTGGATTTTTCCAAGTCCTATAATTACACTCCGACCAGTCAGAATGACAAGATTCTTTGTGTATTGAAGCGCTCTTTTCGCCCGGTTAAGAGGGGTATGTACACGCTCGTATTGGGAGCCCAGCACAAGCGTGTACACACCCCCTGTTCCTAAAAGTTAATAAATGCACTTTCCTACATCTGGGGGTATAGCTCAGCTGGGAGCGTGGGCAAAGCAGCTACATACCTTTGGCAAGAAAAAGGATTGCTACCCAAGGCGTCCTTTTCGGTTCGTTTTATTGGATAAAACCTCTTGCTGATAGCCTGCAAACTTTTGATATTCCTATGTTTTTCAAGATCCTTTAATTCGCCCAGACCAATCGAAATGACAAGGTTCTCCATCTGCCATTAAAATATGCCGTGCTTCACTTACGGAAGATCCTATTGGAATTGCAGCATCAGCGGAAGTTCTCATTTACACAATATTGGAACAATATCTTAGGAAACAGAGGTATGGTAGTTCCGCAGCCAACAGAAAAGCCCCGCAATTCGGGGCTTTTCTAAATAGCTGTTTTTCTGAAATCTTGGAAATGCTTCCAGAATATTAGAATACTTTCCAGCATTTTAGAACCTGAGTTGGCACGAAACGATTGACCTGGCAGTCGTGCCAACTTCCCGAAAAAGAAACAGGCATCCGCTGTTTCGCGGACACCTGCTTCACCTGTTTTGCTAAATTGAATATTCTGATTTGAAGAGCGGGGGCTTAGTCCTTTTTCTTTGCTAGGCGCTCCCGGCAGCCATCGAGCTCTTTCTGGTTCCCCATGATGAAATGCCCCGGCTCGATCTCCGCCCATTCTGGCTTGTCAATGGAATAATCGTGGCAGGCGGGATCGTAGATCAGGAGCTTCTTATGGCGTTCAGAGCGGGGATCCGGAAGCGGGATCGCGGAAAGCAGCGCTCTGGTGTAGGGATGCAGCGGGTGCGCGAAGAACTTCTCCGTCTCTGCAAGCTCTACGATCACGCCCTTATGGATCACGGCGATCCGGTCGCAGATAAAGCGCATTACGGAAAGATCGTGTGCGATAAACAGATACGTGAGGCCATGCTCCTTTTGCAGCTTACTCATCAGGTTGAGCACCTGCGCACGGATGGGAACATCCAATGCGCTGATTGGTTCGTCTGCGATGATGAACTCTGGATCCATGATGAGGGAGCGCACATTGACGAATCGCGCAGAGGCTATCGCAGTATATAGTTTTAATCCCGTCAACACGGCAATTTTCACAGTTGATATGTTCAGGCAGAACGGGGGCATTATTTAACTCAGCCCATAGTTTTGCGGTTTTTTCACGCAACGCTTGGTCGTCATTGATCGTTGCAAGATATGCGTCGCATTTTTCATAGTCCAGCCCGCAGTATGCAATCATGCCCTTCATGATTATGCACTTCCTAAATTTCAATTTGCCGCTTCCCCGTGGCAAGTATAACACGGCGAAGGAGGAAGAGCAAGGCAAAAGAAAAACGACGAACCTCTTGCTGAAGTTTGTCATTTTTTGGCTCCATGCTATAAAAAGGCTTTTTTGCTCAGAGCCGTTATTCAGTAATAGATTCAAACATCCGAGCGACAAATGGAAATTTGCAAATACAGCGTCCGCTTGCTCCGATTGAGTCTTATAGCTTGAAAAAAGCGAGCAGGCCGCCTTCTTCAAATGAATATAAACCGAGTGTGCGGTAAAAGTGGACGGCCGGCGTGTCCGCCCCCGTGACCACAAACTTCTGGCGCACATCGGTGTATTCATCCAGCACTGCCTCCATCAGCGTTTTTCCTATTCCCTTGCGCTGGTACTTCTCTGAAACAAGCAGATCCTGTATCAGCACTGTATGTTCACCATCGCCGATACATCGTATAAATCCGATGAGCGTATCACCGTCGAATGCGCCGAGTGCAAGCAGCGAATTATCCCATGCGCGATACAGCCGCGCATCGTCGTCAAGATATGCTGTCCAGCCCAATGCATCATAAAGCCGCTTGACACCTTCCATATCGTCTCTGACCAGTCGTCGATAATTAAGCATATCTATTTACCTCCCCATGAATCACAATTTATCGCTTTCCTGTAACCAGTATAGCACACAGTAAGAGAAAATAAAGGACAAAAGAAAAAACGACAAACCTCTTGCCGAAGTTTACCGCTTTATGTCTGTTCGGGATGAAAAAGATGGATTATGGATTTACGTTATATCCTTGTAAAAACATAAAAATCCGTATCAAATCCACCCCAGCGGTAGTCGCCGCTTTTCCATTCGATAAACAGATACTCCGTACCGCTGATGCTTTTGATTTCATAAGCACATGCGGTATGGTTCCATTTACGAAGAACAAATCCATTGGTCCATTCCTGAGCATCTCTGCCGCTTATTGTTTCATTTCCGTAAACGCTGGTGCATTCTCCCTTTGGCAGAAACTCGATTTCCTTAAAAAACAGTTCAAAGCTGCTATCGATGCTTTCGGGAGAGAAATCTTCTTTATTCTGAACAACGGCTACGGATTTCCATTTGCCCAAAATATTCCTGTCATCTTTAAAAGGCATAGAAATATTGTCTTTCCGCGCAATATCGTTTGCTTTGTAGCGGCGGTTATCGCATTGATGAAGCACCAAAAGAGTTGTTCTGCCGTTTTGCAGATAATCGTAGGATTTTAGTTTGACAAACATATATAATCCGTCCGCTTGCTTCTCAATGGTAAAATCGTTAACAAAAGAGCTGTCGCCGGTGTCAACCAACAATTTGCCTTTTGTCCAGGAATAGCACCAATACCACTCGCCTTCTGGAAGAAAAAAGATTTCATGACTCTGATTTCCTATGCTTTCCTCCGGCAACCTTTTGCCAAGGTCAAATTCTGCTCGATCGTTGTATTCCCCTATGATTTCCCATTTACCGATGATCCTTTCGTCGTTTTCAAATGGAATATGCACATTTTCATGCATTTGTTTGATGCTGTCTTCTACCATAAAATTACCTCCTAAAATCATGTTACGAAGTTCATCAAGTTGGCGGAGAATTTTATTGATCTGATTTTTCTTGTTTTCAAACACAACATCAATATCCGCAGATGTTACATTGTCTGAAATCAATTGTTTTATTTCCGCAAGGGAAAAACCTGCGGCTTTTAATTTGTTGATTCGGCTGTACATAGTGATCTGGCTTTCGGAATAATGTCTGTAGCCTGTAAATCTGTCAATGTAGACAGGCTTCAGCAAGCCGCAGTTGTCATAATACCGCAGCACAGAAATGGGTACATTGCAAGCCTTTGCAAATTCTCCGATTTTCATTGATTTCACCTCCGATTTTTCATCTAAGGTACCTTATGTGAACAGTATAGGGATAAAGTATGGTTGAGAGTCAAGTGTGTTTTTCAAATTATTTTTAAGGGCAAACCATAAAGCCGACTGTTTAGGCGGCTTTATGGCTAAGCCGCATGAAAAAGGTATTTTTGCGGTTTTGGCAGTTGGATTTGAACCCTTGCATAAAACCGTTTTGTACCGCAAAGACACCGAACTTTTTCACTGTTCACTATTAGTTCTTACTTCCAAAAATCGACAAGGTGTTTTTCAGTGAAAAGTGAAGAGTGAAAAGGGAATAAGTAAAAATCCCGAATGCGGTTGCATTCGGGATTTTTGGCTTTATGCTATAAAAAGGCTTTTTATTGAAAGCCTTGATCCTGCGCCATCTGCGCCACAAACCGGAATTTCTATTTCCTTATACCGAACGTTTCAGAGGGAATATCGATCCCCAGCATCTTCCCAAATGCCAAAGCAAATCTTACAAATTCATAGGAAACAGAAGTAATGATATAAAAAGACTTTTTATTGCTTATGGAACGTTCTAATTATTGATTCCTTTATCCCCAAAATATTGCAGCAATATCAAAACCAAAACGCTGCCGGCAAGTATTCCATCCATAATGCCCGCGGGCAATAAAAACATCATCAACGCTATGGTAATTACGCAGTTAATGCAGGATAGAACCAGCCCCCACATTCGGTTCTTCAAAAGCCCTATTGCACCGACAAGCCTTAATATCCCGTAGATTGCCCCTACAACCATCATCATGTGTAGGTTTTCCTGAAAGTATGGCAGCTTAAATGAAAAATATTTCCCTATATCATATTGATCTGTTCTTATAAGCAGTGCTGGTATCATTGCAAAAACTCCGCCAAGCTCCATAAAGCCGCCATGTATGATCATCAATATAGCCGCAATTTTATACTTTTTCATGAGCCTATGCTCCTTTTGTAGAAATTTCATCTGTCGCTTTCCTATTGCCAGTGTATCATACCGCCGGGAGAAAGTAAATGCCAAAAGAAAATCGACAAACCTCTTGTTGATGTTTGTCGATTCCTGGCTCCATGCTATAAAAAGGCTTTTCAAAAAACCGCTGCGCCGCTATCGGGTCGATCCTCCGCTCTGGCGGCGGAGGACGATTTCTCCCTTAAATCTCAAATGCCTTATAAAATTGATACTCACAAAGCACATCAATATGGCCAACCCATCGGAAGCAATCAGCTGCCCAATTGCGGCTGCGGGGATTGGTTCAAGGGGCCACGGCTCCACAAATGTGGCGAGGGCTGCCCTAAAAATCCAAACAACGGTCAAAAACAAATAAAAAGTAATCGCTTCTTTATTCATAGACAGAGCTTTCCGACCCAAAACAACGAGCAGTAAGCTCAAGCCAAACAGTAAAAGGGAAAAGCAGTAGTTGGTGTAGTCGATCCCAACGATCAAATTCTCATACTGCATCGGAAGATAGTCATACCATTGAAACATCCACGGAACGAAAAAATGCCACAGTCCAACAAGCATGCTAACTACAACTGTTATATAATAAATGATTCTGTATTTCTGCATTGTACCTCCTCCTTGTAACAAGTATAGCACACCACCGGGAGAATGCAAAAGAAAATCGACAAACCCCTTGTCGAAGTTTGTCGATTCTGCTGGTCGGAGTGTCATTAAAGGACTTATGAAAATCCAGTAATATCAAGGGTTTGCAGGCAGCAGGCAAGAGGTTTTTATCCTGAAAATGAAATTTCCGCTTATAAAAATTTGCGAATGTCCACGGCGAGCTGTTCTTCCAAATTGATCAGCCGTTTCGCAATATCCTTGGAAATTTCATCTGCTGCCTCATATTGGTTCAGATACTTGTTCAGCGATTTGACACCCATATTACAGCCATCTGTCATCAGGTCTGCAATAGTCTGATCGGAGTTATCCATTCCCATTTTCATGCTGGTTTTGATCCAAGACATCCCCTTGGCAATGGGGGTTGGTTCTTTCCCATCATCATGGTATTTTTTCAGTAGGGTCTGAATCTCATTCTTTAGCTGTTCATGTTTCTTTTTGCACTCCGTCAGATATTGTTTAAGAACTCTGCTGTGCACTTGATCAAGAACATCATCAATGGATGCGACTCCCATTTTAACGCCTGCGTCACATTCTCGAAGCAGTTTTATCGTGTCCTGTTCAATCATAGAAATTTGAGCCCCTTTATAAGATAAAGTTAGTCTGCACAGTTTTGCATTCTTTATTCTCCGGCCCAATCTGGCCCAACACCGAAGTCTGGACATTACGCCGATTAATAAGGCCAAGGGCTGTGCTGCTATATTATGAGGTAGTGCTGAAGATATTGAAAGCGAGTACATCTTCGCCGGCAGAGTACGTTTCCTTTAATTCATTCGCGATTAGGTAATCATTTGCGATTGTAACCTTATATTTTGGGGCACAAGCAGCCAGCGGAAGGACAAGAATAACGGATAAAAGGAATTCATAGTAATTGCTCCTTCTGAAAATTACGATTTGACATTTTCTCACGGCGAGTATAACACATCGCCGAAAAAAGGCAAAAGAAAATCGGCAAACCTCTTATCGAAGTTTGCCGATTTTTGCGATAAGCGGTTAAAATCGATTTTTCTGAATATTGAAAACCTTCCTAACTGCTTGCAGGTTCTTATAACATCTCACTTTATTTTACGTTTTTCATCCAATTATCCAATTCGCTCTGTGCATCAGGCAAATGCGACAAAACATGGATCGGATTAACACAATACATAAAGCACAAAACATCTCGAGCTGTGCGTTGTTTTTCTGCTGTAGTGAGATGGCTGAAGAAACTCATCTCTGGTGCTTCCTGAACGGTCTCCTGAAAATGACTCTCAGTATTCAAAACCAAACGATACATGGAGTTTTGGAAATACTCTCTTTTGTTGGGGTCTGAAATTAGAGCAAGTACCCGTGGGTTCAAGCTCACTTTCTCAACGCCCTCCTTGAATGTGAATGTCGAAAATGCTTCCAGAACTCGTCTCGTTGTATTACCAATGGTTAGTTCCATCGCAGCTTCGGGATTGCAACCATACTCATATATACAACGCATTAACCGTGAATATTCATTATGTGATTTAGCCATGAATTTAGTTATTGTCTTATTCAGAAGTTGGAACGAACAATACTCGGCATGTTTTCCTACTCCAGCGCAATTCGAAGAAATTTCATCCATCGCTTTCTGCAAATCAAATATCACACTCACATCATGTGTCATCATGAGAATTTTTGTTGTTGCGCAGGAAGAAAGCACGTGGCTTAACTTATATCTTAAAAAAGACAAAATTCCCACTCGGTTTTCAACATCAAAACTCGAAACGGGATCGTCAATAACCAAAAACATTTCATCGTAGTATAGTTTTTGAAGCTCCGTTTCTTTTGCAATTTGTGCAAAGAAGTAACTCAAGGCCAAAGCGTTTCGTTCACCACATGATATCTTATCTGGAGAGACAGACTTTCCATTTACTTTTAGGTGATACATTTGGTCGTTTTCAAGATGCAATTTAAGTCGGCTGTCACTATAAAAGATATAAGAAAGTGATTTGTTGATTTGATCAACAGCAATTTGAAGATTTTTTCGCTGTGCATCTAAAAGCTGCTGCTCACTTACAAGGTTCTTTTTTGATTGAACTAACCTGTCCAGTTCTTCTTCTGCAACTTGTCTTGCTGTCCTCTGCAATAGCAATGACTGATACTCAGAGGCAATTTCGTAATGAGCAATCTCATCATTTAGTTTCAAGAGTTCACTCTCTGCGGTTTGCCTATGGGAAACAACTTTATTAAAGGAAACTCTTTTGTTTTCTAATTTTAGTAAGATATCATTCAGTTGCTTATATGCATCCATCAAATCTGCTGGATTACTATATTGCGTCAAAGAAAGAGGATCAGCAATTTTACTCTGAACAGTTCTGTTGTGGTTGCTAATTAAGCTGTTGATAGAGGATATCTGTATAATAGCGTTCCCGAGGAGGTCAGAATCCAACACACCATAGTTCTGATAGGAGTCGGCTTGGATTTCAGGCAATATCAGTTTTTTTAGTTCATCGCGGTACTCTTCCACTTCACGGTTCAAGATATTCTCAATTTGTTGTAGGGATGCTGTTCGGTGATCTTCTGGTATTGTTTGCAAACAGGTTGGACAAATTGTGTTCGATTTTGCTGTCAGAAACCCCCTTGCACTTGAAAGCACTTCAATCCCCAGCGTTTGAAGCAACTCCTGTTCACGCAAAGTTAATGTTGGTTTCTGGGGCACTTTTCCTAACAGCCTTTTGGTTTCCGCTATTATCCTTTCTGGAGATTCAATAGGTTGAATCTGTGAATCAACAGATGACGCAGAGGCATCAATACTATCAAAAACACCAAACAACTCGTTAAACTCTGCCCTTGTTGCTGTTTCGTCTTTTCGAGGGCTTAGTCTACCCAGTCGATCAACTTCTGCTCCTGTTACACGTGCTTTGATTTGTTTCTTTTTTATACGGATACCACTTGTTTCAGCCCAGCCGCCAGCAGATTGTAATTTCCTAATTATTAAATTCTGCCAGTATTCTGGGGAAATAACATTGTCTGCCGAATTATACTGTTTGATGAACTCATTTTTGGAGTCAATATCTACCTGAGTTTGAGATATCTGCCTCTCCAAATTCTCTAATCGCTTTTCGAGTTCAATTTGTTTGCCAAATAAAACAATTGTCCCTAAGCCACATCCTTGTACTTTGATATTCCTCGAAATGTATTCCTCGTCAAAAACAAAAATCTTTTCTTTTTTCATCCCTGGGGACATTTTGATAACCGCTGTTCCTACTGAAAACCTCAAATCTACGGTTCTGGGAGTTGTTGATTCTGAATATTCTCTAAATCCTTGCGCAATCGTACTTTTTCCGCTTCCATTTGCGCCATACAAGAGTGCTACCCGATTTTTCTGTGGCGCATTTGGATTTTTTAACACATTAGGATGGGTAGGAAACAACTCAAGTGATGAAGGTGCATCAAAAAATGGGGACGTTATCACTATTCCAGTCATACTGTCAATTGTTGTCGGCATTATATACACCTCTCCATACAAAGTGTTTGCAGAAGATATTATAGCAGACAATCCTCCGCATGGATAGACTCAATTCGGCAACAATTAAAAATGTTCCCTTCATTTTATCAAAATATGAAATTCATGGCAATCGTGTTTTCCGGATTTTTGGTGCGTTTGAGTTTCTCCTGCTGTACCGCCACGAACATCTCATCAGAAATAATAGCCTCATGGGAGCCGGTGTAGAGATACCGTTCCATGAGGCCATCATTTTCTATTTGAACCGCTCCGGTGCTGACCGTTTTCTGGAGAAGCACCCGTCCGGTGTATTTTTCGTTGGAGAGCAGTTTGTCGATTGCTTCCCGGTTCCACTTGGATCTGCCCGTAGGAGAAAGAATGCCCTGCGCTTCCAGACCGGCAGCAATTTTTCCCAAACTTTTCCCAGTCAGATACTGCTTAAAGATCCAGCACACTACCTGGGCTTCCTCTGGATTCACTATCAGTTCACCATCAGGCCCGATTTCATATCCATAGCATTTGCGGTGGGCCATCTTGGAGCTGCCGTCCTGAAAGCTCTTTCTCAGCCCAGCTTTGATTGCCTCACTTTTTTGTATCACATTCATTATAATGCGCCTCCCATAAATAAAAATACCGTAGTGAAATCACTGCGGCGCAACAAACTTACTATGTTCTTTAACATGAAAAATTGACAGACCACACCCTTGGTGGTCTGTCAACTTATCATGGTGCGGCTGGGGGGA
>OHEP01001566.1_pt1 | contig 11526 bp, 12 predicted proteins | sample 1567271 | NCBI WGS metagenome assembly OHEP01 (sample SAMEA3879577, study PRJEB24766) | human gut metagenome | biome: human-associated habitat; feature: feces | place: USA | collected 1985/1987
GTCTGACCCCGTCACGATGCTCAAGGGCGTGGGGGAGGTGCGGGCAAAGCAGCTTGCCCAGCTGAATATTTTCACCCTCCGGGATCTCATCTGCCATTTCCCCAGAGGGTACGAGGACCGGACGAAGCTGGTTCCTATCGAAAAGCTGGAGCCGGATGTCCCTGCCTGTTTTCGCGCCATGGTGATGAACACTCCCCGCACCAGCCACATCCGCAAGGGACTGGACCTGACCAAGGTGCAGGTGGCGGATACCACCGGGCGGCTGAACGTGACGTTTTTCAACAGCCGCTTCGCCGCCCAGCAGCTGGAATATGGCCGGGAGTACATTTTCTACGGCGCGGTGAGCGGGGATTTCATCGGCTACAGCATGACGAACCCCGTGTTCGAGGCGCCGGAGTCCCAGCCCGTGACCACCCGGCGCATTCTGCCCATTTATCCCCTGACCGCGGGACTGACCAACGCGGCGCTGCTCCGGCTGGTGCAGCAGGCGCTGGCGGTGTGCGACCTGCCGGAGGAGATACTGCCCGCCGAGGTGCGGGAGAAATATGGCATTCTGCCTGCCGAGCGGGCATATTTTGCCATCCACGAGCCGAATTCCATGGCGGAGGCGGAGCTGGCGAAAAAGCGGATGATCTTCGAGGAATTCTTCGTATTCTCCGCGGGACTCGCCCTGATGCGCGCCGCCCGGAAGGAAAAAAAGACGGAACCCTATACGGATTTCGACATGGCGCCCTTTTATGACAGCCTGCCCTTTACCCTCACCGGTGCCCAGAGCCGGGCGGTGGGGGAAATTCTGGAGGATTTCCGCCGGGGCATTCCCATGAACCGGCTGGTACAGGGAGACGTGGGCAGCGGCAAGACCATGGTGGCGGCGGCCGCCGCCTACTGCGCCGCGAGAAATGGCGCTCAGACCGCTTTGATGGCGCCGACGGAGATCCTTGCTGAGCAGCATTTCGCCTCTCTGAGCGCTCTGTTCGTCCCTCTGGGGGTATCCGTGGCACTGCTCACCGGCTCCCAGACCGCGAAGCAGAAGAAGGACGTGCGGGAGCGCATCGCCGCCGGGGAAGTTCAAGTGGTGATCGGCACTCACGCGCTGCTGTCGGAGTCCACCCGTTTTGAACATCTTGGGCTGGTCATCACCGACGAACAGCACCGCTTCGGCGTGGGACAGCGCAGCCGTCTTTCCGCCAAGGGGGAGGACCCCCACCTGCTGGTGATGTCGGCGACGCCTATCCCCCGGACGCTGGCGCTGATCCTCTACGGCGATCTGGATGTTTCCGTGCTCGACGAACTGCCGCCGGGCCGCAAGCCCGTTACGACGCGGTATGTGCCGAGGGCGAAGCGGGAAGCGATGTACGGCTTTGTGGAGGATCAGGTGCGCAAAGGGCGGCAGGCGTATGTCGTATGCCCGCTGGTAGAGCAATCCGAGGCGCTGGAAGAAGTGCGCAGCGTGAGCGAGGTCTTTGCGGAGCTGGAAAAAATGCTCCATGCCCGCGTTGGTCTGCTGCATGGGAAGATGGCGGCGGCGAAGAAGGAGGAAATCGCGCAGGCGTTCCGCAAGGGAGAGATCGACGTGCTCGTATCCACGACGGTCATCGAGGTCGGCGTGGACGTGCGCAACGCGACGGTGATGGTCGTCGAAAACGCGGACCGCTTCGGCCTTGCGCAGCTCCATCAGCTGCGCGGGCGCGTGGGGCGCGGCAGCGCGGAATCCTTCTGCTTCCTGCTTTCGGACGCGGATTCGGACGCGGCGCGCGAGCGGCTTGCAGCGCTCACACGGACGAACGACGGCTTCGCCATCGCGGAAAAGGACCTCATGATGCGCGGCCCCGGCGAATTCCTGGGGCAGCGGCAGCATGGTTTGGGTGAGCTTGCCGCCGCGAAACTTGCGGGCGACATGGCGGCGCTCAACAATGCGCGCGCCGCCGCCGACGCGCTGCTTGCGCAGGAAACGCCGGAATGCGCGCCGCTTCTCATGCGCGCGCGGGCGCTGCTTGCGGCGCGCGGCGGGGAGATCGCGCCGAATTAGCGCTTCCGCCTTCACTAACATATCCTGTTAAGAAATGCAGGCTGAACGCACATGGAATAACCGATCCCTAGGGATTCCCGCTTTATGGGAGAGGGTTTCATTTATAAAAAAACTTCTAACTCCACGATAGCCTGTCCATCCGCTTTGTGCAGCCGCATTTCGCGTGTACCGCGCCCCAAGCGGGAGAATCAAAAACAAAAAATTTTTAAAAAGCAATCCGCGCAAATTATATAAAAGAGAGTTTGCCGCTGGAATTGCTTTTCTTTGCATTGATTCCTATTGATTCCCATTCATAAATCCGTTTCGGAACGCGCATGTTAAGACCACATCATCAAGGAGGTGAAAAACACATGGCACGAAACAACGTTCTCGTTCCCGAGTCCAAGAAGGCGATGGATGCGTTCAAGATGGAAGTTGCGAACTCCCTGAACGTGAACCTGAAGCAGGGCTACAACGGCGACCTGACTTCCCGTGACGCCGGCTCGATCGGCGGCGAAATGGTCAAGCGCATGATCGCTTATGCCGAAAACAACATGCAGAAGTAACTGCTGCATCGCTCTATGAAACCGATTTTATAAGGACAGGAGGTGAAAACAATGTCCAGCAACAGCAACAACAACAGCAGCAAGGCGAAGCTCCAGGGCTTTAAGACCGAGGTTGCGAGCTCCCTGAACGTGAATCTCAAGCAGGGGTACAATGGTGACATCACCGCGCGCGAGGCCGGTTCCATCGGCGGCGAGATGGTGAAACGCATGATCGCTTATGCGGAAAACAACATGAATACCAACGGTAACATGATGAAATAAAACAAAGCGAAGCAGCCATGGCCGGGGATTTCTACCCCGGCCATGACGCATAATGTCGTGTTTTGCTGCACAGGCCGTTTCGGCATAGCAAATGCAGTATGATAAAAATACATAGCTGGATTCAACGGTATAATTCACTTTTGCTGCAAAAACAAAACATTTGGAGGAATGGGCTCAACATGCTGCTGAAGGAATTGATCGAAACAGAGATGCGGTGCGCTGGAGCAACGCCGGATTACGCGGGATATTTTTATTTGATGTACGCGGTTAATGCGTCGATCACGGACGGAAGCCCTCTGGAACAGGCGGCTGTGCGCATCTACACGCAGGTGGCAGAGCAATGCGGGGTGTCGCCCAGCAGCGTGGAGCGCGGGATCCGCATGCTGGGGCCGGTTATGTGGCGCAACGGCGAGAATACGCTGCTGAAAAGCGCATTCCCGGGCAGCATGGAGCTGATCGCCGCGCTGCGTGACAACGTACTTGCGCACATGCGGGAATGCGGGGCGGCAAATGCGTAAAACCAGGCCGGCGCGCATAAAATAGGCGGGAGAACCGCCGCGCCATGCGCAGCGTTGTGGAAGGAATATATACCATGGGACAGGATAAGCGCATCGAAACGCTGCTCCAGGCGCTGGAGGAAAGCGGCATCCGCCAGCTTGCGCAGGTGATGAACGACCCAAAGAGGCTCTTCTTCCGCAGTTTCCTTTCTGGCATTTTCCGCGGCCTTGGCGCAGCGATCGGTTTCAGCGTGCTTGGCGCGCTGGCGCTGCTCGTCATCAAATGGGTGTTCGGGATTGATTTTTCGTAAAAGCGTAATAAACTTCAGCGGTTTTCGTGTTTTGTGCAGCGTATGGGAACATGTAGGCCAAAAGCTCCTTTTGAGAGGAGCCTTTTGGGTTGTGCGCTCTCGAACGCCATCCGAATACGAAATCCGTTGGAGTTCGCCACTCCCAAACGCCCCCTTTTCTGAAAGGGGGTGGCAGCGCGCAAGCGCTGACGGGGGATTGCCGTATCAAGAAACCGTTTCAGAAAGCACGCCGTCCCCTACGCGGTTTCAGCCGGGCAAGGCAACTCTCCCCCGCCGCCTTCTCCCATTATTTGTGATATGGTTCCCCGTTCATGATCTTGAATGCGCGGTAGACCTGCTCCAGCAGCATGACGCGGAAGATCTGGTGCGAGAAGGTCGGCTTCCCAAAGGAGAGCCGGAAATCCGCCCGGTCAAGCACCTCCTGGGAATGGCCGAGCGAACCGCCGATCGCAAAGGCGATGCGGCTTTTGCCCGCGCCCATCCAGCCCTGCATGTGCGCGGCGAGCTGCTCGCTCGAAAGCTCCGCGCCGCGCTGGTCCAGCGCCACGAGGAAATCCCCCTCGCCCACGCGCGCGAGCATCCGCTTGCCCTCCGCCGCCTTCACCTGCTCCCTTTGCGCGGCGCTGAGCTGTTCCGGCGCGCGCTCGTCCGCAAGCTCGATGATCTCCACCGCCGCATAGCGCGAAAGGCGCTTGACAAATTCCGCCACGGCATCCGCGTAAAAGCGTTCCTTCAGCTTCCCGATGCACAGGATGCGGATCAGCATACGGCAATCCCCCTCAATCCACTTCGTAAATTTCCCCGACGCGATCCCGGTGGGCGACGGAAAGCGCGAACGCTTCGTCCGGAACGTCGCTTGCGCGCAGCGCGGCGCGCACCGTCTCGAGCGCGAGGGATTCAAAATTGTTCTCCCGGCTCAGGTGGCCGAGCACCGCCCGGCGCACGCCCCGGCCATAGAGCGCCGTGAGCGCCGCGCCGCACGCGTCGTTGGAAAGGTGCCCCTCGTCCCCCAGGATGCGCCGCTTGAGCGGGAAGGGGTAACGCCCGGCCTTGAGCATCTCTACATCGTGGTTGGATTCGATGAGGATGAGGCCGCTGCCCGAGACGGCGTCCAGCATGCGCTCGTTGACGTGGCCCGCATCCGTCAGGATGGAGAGCTTGCTCCCCCCGCTTTGGAACACGAACCCGACGGACTCGTTCGCGTCATGCGGGGTTTTATACGGCAAAACGTTTACGCCGCCCAGGTAGAAATCCCGTTCCGTCTCAAACACGCGCATCTGTGCCGGGGGGATCTCCCCGATGAGCGGCAGCATGCCCCGCCAGGTGCCCGCGTTTGCGTATACGGGCAGGCGGTAGCGCCGCGCGAGGATGCCAACGCCCTTCACGTGGTCGCTGTGCTCATGGGTGACGAGGATGCCGGAAAGCTGCTCCGGTGCGACGCCCGCGGCTGCAAGCGCCTCCGCCACCACGCGCCCCGGGAGGCCGGCGTCCACAAGGATCGCCGCCCCATCCGCGAGGACGAGCAGCGCGTTGCCGGAAGAACCGCTGTAAAGCGGGCAAAACCGCAAGCGGACGCACCTCCTTTCCACCCCTAAAATACGCTCGTAAAAAGCCTTTGTTATTCTAACACGCGCGTCCGCATGCGTCCATATTTATAAAAATAAAGCCGGATTTTTAAACATAGGATCGCTTCGTGCCCATTTCGCCAAAAACAGGAAGCTGCCCGGAGCTGCCCTGTAAGGCTCCTGCCTGGCGGTGGATCGGGGCGCATGCTGCGGATGCCTAGGCAAGATATATTATTTTGCGAATTGACAGGAGCCGGGAAACATGATATGTTATTTTTGTAGCAAGGCATAAATTCCCAATTTGTATGCAACTATTCCACAGGCTTTTATATTTGTTCCCGCCCGGCGGATGGGCGGAGCGATGGGGGGTGACGCTCAAAACGTGAACGCGGCTTCTCTGCACTTTCCCGACAGAACACGAAAGACCGATTTACAGACGAAGGAAAGAAAACAAGGAAAGGAAAGAAACCCATGAAGAAATTGTTAGTAGTTTTGTTGATTTCCCTGTTCCTGCTCGGCAGCTTCCCGATGGCGTTTGCGGAGGAAGCGCATGAGCATGATGGTTGCTGTGAAACGCACGCGAATGGCGGCGGGATTGTGCCGTTTGTGGATTGCGACCATCCAGCCGTAACATATGGAACCCATCACACTGGAATACAGAGAGGATGCTATGTTATGGATTATTACGATAAAGTATGCTTGAACTGCCGTGAAATTATTGGCACAATGATGGTGAATTATGAGCTGGATCACCATATCGGAAATCCATATAACGTCATGGAAGATGGAGTTCCCGTCATATACTGCGACTATTGCAGAGATCCTTGGTATCAAGACTGAGTAGCGGTTTGCGGTACGCGGAATAATAGCGGAACAATAATATAGCAACATAATGATTATGGGTGGCTCTATCTATTGTCGGAACGGAGCCACTCATGATTTGAGCAGGAACGAGGTAATTTATGCTATTCAGTATCAGCCTGAAACAGACCCTGCGCACGCCGGTGAAGCTCATCGCCTATTTCCTCGTTGCCGCGCTTGCGGCGGCGTTCCTTTGCCTTGGATTGAACTTACGCGCGGCCTCAAAGCAAAGCTTTGAAATGGCTGAGATGTCGTTTGAAACTATAGCGATTCCGACACTTTATGGCTCTGTGAATGCGGAAGGGCATCTGTTCCAACCACCGGATTCAGATGAACTCCAGCGGTTGTTAACCCAATATTCGATCAATCATCTTCCGCGCCGGTATATTAATATGGGCAAAGGGGCTGGTGCTGTTGTGGATTATGATCTGTCGCCGATCTGTGCTATGACAGGTGTGGAGAATGTGGATGTACGAGGACGTTTTGGCGCGTTCCTTAAAAATGGGCTGCTACAGCGCGGCAACGATCCGTTTGACCTTCCAGATTTAAATGATGTAATTTGCTTTATTTACAATGGTGCAGAAGAAATTATTATACATCCGAGGATGGGCGATGCAAGCCCTGAACTTTCGATTACAGTTCTTCAATCGGCAAACAGGAACTTACACTATGGGGACACGCTGCGCATCGAAAATTACCTTACGGAGGAAATGGTTATGGGTGCATCGGAGTACGGTGTGCCTGACCCAGGTATGGAGTTTCAGGCCGATGGAAGTTTTATGTTGAAGCCGGGTAGACAATATATCGCCATTTTGGAAGATACTTGGGGAGAATGGAAGGATAAAACGGAGCCGATGACGGTGCAGCAGGCAGTTCTTGAGGGAGATAGCTATCATCTGCCGTTTGGTTATAGCCAACGCGAACTGCCAGAATCAGGGGAACTGAGATATTTTTTGCCCATTGCGGAGTATTCGGAACATTTTTTTGAAACTGAGACGGGGCGATGGTTCCTCGAAAGCATGAACGGCAGCAATATTACTGCAAATTCTCTTACAGCTATTACCACAAATGATCTCTCGGCCATGCGCGCATTCCATTCTGGCAATGCGTTTATTTCTCAGGGCAGAGCGTTTACACAGGAGGACTATACTGCGGGCAATCGGTACTGTATTGTAAGTGAAGGGATGGCTGGATTGAACGGCTGGTCGCTAGGAGATACGCTTTCGCTCGGCTTTTATCCCTGTGCTACGGAACTTTATCAAGATGGGAACCGGGATGGGAGGCACCCACAATCCCAGCATTCCCGCTGCGTTTGGCCGGAAAGCACGTTTTTTTGTGAAGGGGAATACACTATCATCGGTCTGTTTGCAGGCAATGTGAACTATGGGCGAAGCCAGCACTACGCGGCGGAAACTGCTTTGGATGCAGTACATGTGCTCATCCCCGCGAGCGCTGTTTCAAACGCGCCCGCGCCGGAGCTGTCCCAGTACACTACGTCCATACGCTTGAAGAATAGCGAGACGCAGGCCTTTTTGGCCGAAATTGCCGTCTCTGGCCTGATGGAAGAGCAGCCGGGCGGGTACGAGCTTAGCCTGACCGTTTACGACCAGGGATATTCCCACGTGGCCCCAGGCCTGGAACAGCTTTCCCGCGTGAGCCGGCTGATGCTCCTGCTGTCCCTTGCGACGGCGGGCGCGGCGGCGCTGGCGCTCGCGCTCATCCATGTGCTGCGCATGCGGCGGGAGCTTGCGGCGATGCGTTCGCTCGGCACGAAGAAGGGGCAGATCGCCGGCATTGCGCTCCTTGGCGTGCTGCTCGTGTGCCTGCTGGGCGCGGCTGCGGGCGCATATGCGGGGCATGCGCTTTCCACGGAGGTTGCGGAGCATGTGCTCGCGGGCGCGGAAGCGGACGCGGCGGACAGGGCCTTTACCGCCATGATGGGCGAGGAAACGGCGAAGGAGTTCGCCTTCACGCTCGAAAGCGACGCAGCGCTCGCGTTCGCTTCGGGCGGCGGGGTTGCCGCGGCGTTCCTGCTGCTTGCCCTGCTGCTGCTCGCGGCGGAGCTCCGGCGGCCGCCCATGGCGCTCCTTGCGGTGCGGGAATAGACGATCGGGGGAGAGACGGTATGAGGATGGCATGGCACAGCTTCACACGGAACTGGCGGGCGACGCTGGCCGCGCTGCTCACGGCGGCGGCGCTCACGGCGTTCCTGCTCGTCTATTCGGACAACATCCGCCGCTCGGAGGTGGAGCTCCGGAACGCATATGAGACCGTCCCCGTGGAAGCATACCTCACGGGCATATCGGAGGCGCAGCAGCCGAGCTTCAACGAGACGCTCATCAACGGCATCCTTGCAAGCGGGTTCGTCTGCTCCGCGCAGATGGCGGCGCAGTGCCAGGTGAATCTGGGGGATGTGCTGCGCGCGATGGACACGATCGAGATGGCCGCGGCGCTTTCCGAATTCAAATCCAGCATCGAATGGCTGGAAGGGTATGATGAAACGCTGTTTGCCGGGCGGGAGGCGGTCTGCATTGTGCCGCGCGGCACGCAGGCCGCCCTGGGGGATGAGCTCCGGCTCTCGATGCGCACGCGGCGCAGCGCCGTCTTAACGCTCAAGGTCGTGGGCCTTTACGGCGGCGGGTATTATTGCCCGCTCGCCTGCCTGCGCGATTTTTACGGTGAAAACGGGATGACGCTTTCCTACTGCGGGCTTGAGATGGAGCTTTGCAATACGCGGGAGCTGAACGAATTCAAAGCGCAGATGAAGGAGCTCAAGCTCGACGGCGGGATGACGCGCCTTGTGGTGAACGATGCGCTGCTCATCGCCATCACCACGCAGCTTCAGCAGCATATCCGCCTGCTGAATACGCTGCTGCCGTTCTTGTTTGCGTTTGCGGCGGCGATCGGCTTTGTGCTGAGCTTTCTGCTTTTGCGCGGGCGGCGGCGGGAAGCGGCCGTGATGCGTTCGCTCGGCGCAAAGCGTGGCCGTGTGTTCGGCACGCTGCTGCTGGAAACCGGCCTGCAGGCCGCCTGCGGCGCGGCGCTCGGCACGCTTGCCGCATACCTCATCGCAGGGGGCGCGGCGGTCAGCGCGCCGCATATCGCGCTCGTGCTTGCCTGCTACCTTGTGGGCGGGGCCATGGCGGTGCTGCGCCTCCTGCGCGGGAACGTGCTGCGGCTGATGGCCGCGAAGGAATGACAATTTATGGAACGAAAGGAGATTTTCCCATGGCTGAACTGCAACTGAAAGGAACCTCTTACGCGTACCGGAACAAGTACCAGACCGTCCATGCGCTCAAGGGCGTGGATTACCGGTTTGAAAGCGGGCGTTTCTACGCGCTCGTGGGCCGCTCCGGCAGCGGGAAAACGACGCTGCTCTCCCTGCTTGCGGGGCTGGATCTCCCCACGGAAGGGGAGGTGCTCTTCAACGGTAAGCCGACGGATTCGCTCGATTGCGATGAATACCGGCGGGACAGCGTGGCCGTCATCTACCAGAGCTATAACCTCTTCCCCCTCCTGACGGTGCTCGAAAACGTCACCTACCCGCTCGAACTCAAGAAAACGCCGCTGCCGGAAGCGCGGGCCATCGCGCAGGAAAAGCTCCGCGCCGTCGGCCTGGACGAAGGATATTCGAAGCGTTTCCCAGCGATGCTCTCCGGCGGCGAGCAGCAGCGCGTGGCCATCGCCCGGGCGCTTGCAGGCGGCGCGCGGATCATCCTGGCCGACGAGCCGACCGGCAACCTGGACGAGGAGAACGGTGCGGTCGTCGTTTCCATCCTGCAGCGCCTTGCGCATGAGGACGGGTATTGCGTGATCGTCGTCACGCATGATATGGGCATCGCAGCCAAAGCGGACAGAATAATACGGTTAACGGATGGTAAGATAGTCTTGGATTAATGGAGCATGGCTCATTGTTTTTCACTCAATCAATAAGGTTGCCTGTAATAGATTGCTTGCATCTACAGACTGGTTGAGTGAATTATGTGCATCTGAGTCACAGAACAGTCAAAAAATAGAAGAATGAGGGGGATATGTCGATCTCTCCGTCTAGTAATGTCACTTATATGCCGAATACGCATGTGCAGGTTGATAGGTAGGTAATGCGAAAAAAGCTAATGGGGAGGTAAGTGCATGCAAAGAAAAAAGAAAGTACTTGAAGTGATATTCGTATCAATTTACGCACTTAGCGTAATTAGCGGTTTGCTGATAGCTGTTTTCCATGGAACACTGTCGTTGGGAGAAAGTATATTTCCAATCATCTATGTTGGGATCTATCACGGCATGATTACTTTAGGCTGCATCATGTTGTTAAAACAACCTTCTTCGAAAAAAAGAGTATTCCATTAATAATGGCGATATTTCTCCTTTTTATAAGAATGGCAGAGTATGTACGTAGCCTAATCATTTTGGTTGAAAGCCATCCGACGATTATCTATAAAGCGCTCACTGAATCGCTCATAAAACCCGGAGGCATTACTACAGAGCTACTGTTGACCGTTATCGTGTTAATGATTTGTTTTCAAAGCGGTAGCGTGACATCGAAGGATTAGGTCTGCGATAGTAAAAGCGGGCGGCTTTGCCGCCCACACCAGCCTGTCGAAGAACCCCATTGGCGATCAAGCGGCAATGAGGTTCTTTTCAATCTAAATGTCCCAATTCTCCGAATGCGTGTACTACACAAACGTGTGGAAGCGAGTGTGATCTCCATCACACTAATGCCTATAAAATTTTGGAGTATGTACGGGATAATGGCAGCTCATCCTATGGACTTAATACTCTTTTCTATTATGGAGCGACAAGTTGCGCTACTGATACGCACGGAGGAGTTGGAGGATTGGCTTACCGACCTGGGGCGGCTTCCATGATTCAATGTTTTGAGAGTTCGGACTGGGGGAGCATAAGAAGAGTTCAGCACGAATGGTCTCATAATTACGGCGCTATGCATGATAAAGACGGTGGAACAAATTGTGATTCACCATGTATTAATAATGGTGGATGGGATAGAACTGAGGAGCAAGTTGCAGATGTATGGTGCAATCGCTGCAAAAAATTAATGGAACCCAATTTAGGGAAATAACAAAGGAGGTATTTTACCATGATAAAAATTAGCAAATTTATATTATTCGGTTTAATGATATGTATGCTAATTTCAGCGTGTGCGTGTCAAAGCAAAAATATAAGTGAAATAGATTATTGCGCAGCCGAAGACTATCTTCCACTGTATTTTAACGATGAAGACCAGTTTATTGAAGCAATTGCAAGTGTGAAAAAGTCAAATACGGTAACATATAGTTCTACTGCTGAAATTCTTATCGAATCAAATGTGGCGGGTGTTCAAAAGTATGACGCATTAAATGATAAGTTTGATTTAGAATCAGTGGAAGAGTATTATAAGCCTGCCAATAATGCTCATGTACGGTAAGGAAGCAAGCAACCGAAAACAAGAGATAGACCGCC
>OHEP01001570.1_pt1 | contig 11505 bp, 9 predicted proteins | sample 1567271 | NCBI WGS metagenome assembly OHEP01 (sample SAMEA3879577, study PRJEB24766) | human gut metagenome | biome: human-associated habitat; feature: feces | place: USA | collected 1985/1987
CATAAAAGAAAGAAAAGCAGGCTCCTATGGATTGCGATTGCTGTTATAGGAATGGCTGCGATTACTGTTGCGGTATGTGTGGCAGGAATGTTCAAAAAGGAGGATGTGTGGAAAACACCAGAAGAACTTCTGGTTGAATACATGAATCACATCCCGGCACAGGAGTATGAGCAAATGTATGAGATGCTCCATATTGAGGCATCTGGCAATGTCAGTCAGGAGGATTTCATAAAACGCAAATCAGCTATTTACGAAGGTATTGAAATCCAGAATATGGCGGTCGAGATTATCGCATATGACGAAGAGCAACTGACCGTAACTTATCAGACATCTTTTGATACGGTTGCAGGAGAAATCAGCTTTGAGAATGAAGCATTTTTTCTGGAGGGCGAAGACGGGTATAAGTTGGTTTGGGATAATTCACTGATCTTTCCGAATTTAGCTTCTACTGATAAGGTAAGAGTTTCAACGACACAGGCAAACCGGGGAGAAATTCTAGATAGGAATGGACGAGTGCTTGCTGGAAAAGGAACTGCATCTTCGGTTGGAATCGTTCCGGGAAAATTGGAGAACAGGGAGGAAGCAATCGCCAAGATTGCAGAATTGCTGGAAACCACGCCGGAAGTGATAGAGAAGAAATTGTCAGCACAGTGGGTAAAAGATGATTCTTTTGTTCCAATAAAAACGATTCCGAGAGTGGAAGAAATCGAACTGCTAAAAGTAGAACCGGACGAAGATGTATTGAAGGAGAAAGAAAGGCACGAAAGTTTGCTGGCAATTCCCGGAGTAATGATATCTGACGTTGAAGTTCGTGAGTATCCTTTAGGTGAAGCGGCTGCACATTTGGTAGGGTATGTACAAAGCGTTACTGCAGAGGATTTAGAAGAACATGCAGGAGAGGGATATACAGCTAACAGTGTGATTGGCAGAAGCGGAATGGAAGGTCTGTTTGAAAAGGAACTGAAAGGGCAAAACGGCTGCAGGATATACATTGTGAATTCGGAAGGCAAAGAGAAAGAAGAACTTGCTTGTATTTTAGTGCAGCACGGTCAGGACATTAAGCTGACGATAGATGCCAGTTTGCAGATTGCCTTATATGAGCAGTTTCAGGAAGACAAGAGCTGCTCTGTAGCCATGAATCCATATACCGGAGAAGTACTGGCTTTGGTCAGTACACCATCTTATGACAATAATGATTTTATCATGGGATTGTCCAGTGAGCAGTGGACAGCATTGAATGATGACGAGGATAAGCCTATGTATAATCGGTTCCGGCAAGTCTGGTGTCCCGGTTCGACATTCAAGCCAGTTACGGCTGCGGTCGGTTTGGAATCAGGAGCAATTGATCCAAATGAAGATTATGGTAATGTAGGATTAAGCTGGCAAAAAGATGCATCGTGGGGGTCTTATTATGTAACTACCCTTCATGCATATGAACCAGTTATTTTAGAGAACGCTTTGATTTATTCCGATAATATTTATTTTGCAAAGGCAGCATTAAAAATTGGTTATGAGGAAATGGAAAGTTCCCTGACACAGCTTGGCTTTAATGCGGAGCTGCCATTTGAGATTAAAATGGCAAAGTCGCAGTATTCCAATTCAGAAAGTATTGAAACAGAAATACAGTTGGCAGACAGCGGTTACGGTCAGGGACAGGTTTTAGTGAATCCATTACATTTGGCATGTATCTATTCTGCTTTCTGTAATGAGGGGAACATCATAAAACCTTATCTGGTCTATCAGAACGAGGTATCTGCAGAGTATTGGATATCAGGAGCGTTTTCCAGTGAAACCGCAAGTCGGGTATTGGAGGGAACGAAAAAGGTTGTAAACGATTCTCATGGAACAGGGTACGCAGCCCATCGGGATGACATAGTTCTGGCAGGGAAAACGGGTACAGCAGAAATCAAGGCATCAAAAGATGATACTTCCGGTACTGAATTAGGTTGGTTTGCGGTTTTTACAGCAGAAGAAACGGTGGAACGTCCTATATTGATTATCAGTATGGTGGAAGATGTAAAAGGAAGAGGAGGCAGCGGATATGTTGTTAAAAAAGACAGCTTGGTTTTGGAAGAGTGGTTTAGCCGCAATTAGTTTCATGTTGATAGTAAGTGTTTCGGGGTGTAGTGATACACCCCAAGAGGAAACAGCGGTTGTTGAAACGATAAGTGAGGTGCAGTTACCGGGACAAAAGGATGAAGAAGAAACCGAAAAGATGATTGAATGTTGTCTGGAACTTTATGAAAAGGCAGCAGAGGAAAATAAAATAGCTGATCTGGAAATGATTCGCAGCATTGTAAATCGGTTTGGAGAAAATGGGTATCCGGCTGTTGACAGCAGAAATCAGATTGATATGACTGAGGCAGAGCAGGTAGAACGGTTCTGTGAAATGGTGGATACGCAGGAAGAGGCTGAAATAACAATTATTGAGGTCAGTTACTTGGGCGGATTTGTAAAATACGATTTGGAAACAAAAGACGGAAATGTGGATGTGGTCAGAAGCTATTATAAGTACGAAAACGGAAACATGAAACGAGAGGTGACAGGAAGTTATCAGGCGGAGTATTGGAATTATACAGAAGACGGTTATCTTATGTTTTCAGGAGTTTGGTTTTCGGAAGAATTATATGTACTGACATTGAGCGGAGCGGAGGAGCATACCGCATTACGGGTACAGCCTTTGGATGAAACATACAGAGAGTTGAGTCGGAAGTATCTTCTTCCAATCGGCTTTGAACAGAATAATATGTTCATTGTAGATTGGAGCGAGGATGATTTTGGGGATTTGAATTTCTATGATATGTATGATCTTCTTTATCCAAAAGTAAATGGGACATACACCCCTTATGTTGCAGATGACAATTTAGGAGTTGGTGCTGTTTATCGAATTCCCAAGGATGACTTTGAAAGCGTTATCATGGCATATTTCAATATCGATAGTGAAACATTACAGTCCAAAACTATCTATTATGCAGAGGATGAAACCTATGTTATCTTTAGTAGTTAATGTATAGAAAGTTAAATAATAAATATATCCTAATAAACTCAGTAAATATAAGGGGGTGTTAGGATATATCATTGTAAAGTATGTGTACCTTAAAAATTGAATATTAAATAATTATTATACAGTAGAATAATGTTTGAACATATGTTCTGTTGATGGTAAAATATAAAGTAATAAGAGGCATTTTAACATTATAGACATATCATAAATGTATTGGAGGTATTTAATACATGGAACTACATGTTATAGAACGTGAAGGAAGGGAGACAGTTGTTCTACTGGATAATGAGATGAGAATTGTAAAGCCAGTATACGACTATCTGAAATTCCAAAGACAAAAGGATAAAGCTCTCAATACCTTAAAGGCAAGCGGAAGTGATTTACGAACCTATTGGGAGTTCTTAAATGATAGTGGTTATGAGTATGACAAGGTTACTCCTAAGATGATTGCTGAGTTTATAGACTATCTAAGGGCATCAGATGATGATGTCATAGCTCTTAACAAGGAAAGTAAAAGGACTAATAAAACAATCAATCGTATATTGAGTACAATCCATATGTTTTATCAGTTTGAAGCAGATATGCAGGAAATAGATAATCCTATCCTAATGCATGATGTAAACAGACCTTTTAATGCTTTTAAAGGCATCTTGGAACACGCAAAGTCTGATAATAAAACAAAGCAGTCAATCTTCAAGGTAAAGGAAAGTGATTATAAGATAAATCTTGTTACTGATGATGAAATGGAACTGTTTTTAAACCGTTTAGACAAGCGTAGAGACATCCTTTTATACAAGATGCTCTATCTTACAGGGGCAAGAATACAAGAGGTTTTAGACCTTGAAATAGACTCTGTACCATTGCCGGATATGTCACAGTTAGTAGGCTGTTTTCGGCAGATAAAGTCAAAGGGTAAGACCAGAGATTTGTATGTTCCTATGTCACTAATCAAGGAACTTGATGATTTCATCATGGAAGAAAGAAACCTTATTGATACAGACCACAGTTACATCTTTGTATCAGAACAGAAAAGACAGCTTGGCAAACAGCTTACCTATCGTGCAGCCTATGACAAGCTTAAAAAGGTACAGGAAGAAATCGGTGTGGATTTTAACTTCCACGATTTAAGACATACCTTCTGTTCTAACCTTGTGCAGTCTGGAATGGATGTAAGTGTTGTAAGAATGATTATGGGACATGAACATTTATCTACTACTCAGAAGTACACACATCTCTCTAATCCGTACATTGAGGACAGCCTTTCAAGGTATTGGAATCAGAGTACATTGATTGGAGGTGGCTCTGATGGCAAGTAGACCAGATGGTGATGTATGGAACATCGTTGACAATGACAAGGACTCACAGCACTATGGAAGGAACTTTAAGTTTGATTTTTCCTATATTTCAAGCAAAGAAATCAAGGACATTGTAAAGGACTATGTTTGGCAGAATTACAGGGTTGGAAATAAAACTTTAAGTACATTGTATAACGAAATAAGTTCATACTTTTGGTTGTTTATTCAGTATTGCAGGTCAAGGGAAATAGATACACTAAGAGATTTAGATAATGTCGATGTCGATAATTATATTTCCTTTTTGAGAACATATATATCCGATAAAACAAGTAAACCATTAACATACAATTCACAAAAAATCAGACTGGATTGTTTGAAATCAGTAATTCGTTGGTGTCAGATTCATAGACCTAATGATGTACCAACTACAGAAATTTTTACTGGAAGTGAATACATAGGAATCAACAGAAAAGTAAAAATCGACTTTATCCCAGATGATGTTGTAGCACAGATAAATGAGGCTCTTAAAAAAGAAGAAAATCCATATCTAAAGTATGGCATTATCATTCTTCAATCGACAGGAATGCGTATTGGAGACCTCTTAAAACTTCGTATTGACTGCATTAAGCCACATTTGATTAGTGGGTATACAATCGAGTGGACTCAGCACAAAGGACGCAGGGATAAGGCTCCTATGCCTGTTAGAAGCGAATGTGTAGCTGCGATAGAGAAACTTATTGAGGTTACATCAGAGCTTCGTAATGAAGCTGATGAAAAGGATAAAGAGATTCTGATGATTTGGCGAGTGCCTGTGGGAAAATGTGCTGGTAAAGTAATGCCTATATCACAAGGGACATTCGGAACAGTATGGTTTAATAAGTTCATTAAAGACAACAACATCAAAGATGCTAACGGCGATTACTACAACCTTACGAGCCATCAGTTCAGAAGAACTCTCGGAACAGATATGCTCTCTAAAGGAATTAACATAAATGTCATTCAGCAGGTGTTAGGTCATTCAGATCCATCCGTCACAAAACGATTCTATGCAGATGTAAAGGATAAGGAACGAGCAGAAGTATTCAAGAGTGTAGGTGTTATCGGGAACATCAATCAGATACAGAGTAGTGCTTTTGATAAGGTATCAGAGTTTGAATGGTTCAAGGCTAATAAAGATAAAGGTGCTTGTATGTGTGATGGCTACTGTACTAAGCCTGTTGTAGATGGAAAGATTTGTGACAGACTCATTAAAAGGCAGAAATGCTATACTTGCAGTCGTTATATTACCACACCAGAGTATTTAGAAGCTCATAAAAAGCACTTGGCTAACCTTGAAAAACAGCTTGAAGAAGGTGCTATCTACGGCGAGCATTACGCAGAACACTTTATACCGACTATAGAGGTATTGAAAGTCATCATTGAAAGATTGGAGGGATTGCAAAATGGCAACTAACTTAGCTTTACAGTTACAGGTCATAGAGCCTGATACAGACTTAAACAGCATAATGATAGGCAATTCCCGATACAGTGATGATATATGGGATTTAAGACCTTTTATTACTGCTAAATCAACAAAGGAATCACAGAAATATATCCGTTTTGAGTACATATCTGATGCAGATATGAAGAAAACTGTGAAACAGTATGCCTACTATAAACTTGGCAAAACAAAACCACAGACAGTAATAAGCTATATCAATGGTAGTCTACCAATGTTTATCGAATACTGCTCTATAAATGGTATTCACAGCTTTGCAGATGTTACTTTGGAGAATTATCTTAACTTCAATCTTTGGATGAAGGATGAAAAGAAAGTGGCAACAGGTACAGGATTTCTATTGTGTCATGTAGTAGAAGAAATCATCCGAATCGGTCAGATAAAGGGATGGAATGTACCACAGTTCCATCTTCCAAAGACAAAGACAGCTAACCAGTTATGGAATAGAAAAAAGTCTATGAAAACTAACAAAACAAAACCTATTCCAGAGGATGTGTTTGATAAAATTTTGTACCATGCCGTACATGATGAAAAGGATATACTTACAAAGGCAGGTATCATCATTCAGAGTCAGACAGGACTTCGTATCAATGAGGTTTTATCCATACAGGAAGGCTGTGTAAAGCGTACCTCAGATGGTTATGATTACATGGAAGTAACACTTGGTAAGACCGAAAAAGGTGAGCCTATCATCCATAAGGTATTTATCAATGACCTTGTAAAAGATGCCATTACAGAGCTTTCAGAGTACACATCAGAGCTTCGTAAGGAAAGTGGTTTAAAAGAATTGTTTCTGTGTAAGTCAGCTAAAAAGAAAAATGCTATCAATGTGTATTCTTTAGAGCATTGGAATGACCAGAAATTAAGTCCATTTATAAATAAATATGATATTCAAGACAACAAAGGTGAGTTATATCCGCTTACATCACATCAGTTTAGAGCGACATTTGTAAGGGAACTTATTAAAAGAAAAGTGCCTATCGCTATGATTATGAAACAGTATTCGCATGTTTCTATCGAAATGACAGCACACTATCTTACCTTACAGGAAGAAGAAGTTAAAGAAATTTATTCAGATATGATTTTAAGTCCAGAGTCAAAGATTGCGGGACTTCGTGCAAAGGAAATCAAAAGTAAACTTGATGGTTTATTTCATGGCAAGACCGAGGATGAGATTGATGATGTAATCACGGATTTAGCAAAGACAATGAGTTTTAACCCTTTGCCTACAGGAGTATGCTTGTACGATTTTAGACGAGGTAATTGCACTGATGGAGATGGCTGCTTCTTTTATAACTGCCCTAACTACATCACAGAAGTTCAGTTCTATCCAATCTTGAAGGATGAATTGGATTTACTTGAAAAGGAAATGGCAAGGTTAAAGGAACTTGGTCACGAACGAGAATGGCAGAAACAGTACATTAAGTACAAGTATCTGAAACCGTTGGTAGAAAGTTTGGAGGTGCAACTAAATGGCAAAGAAAGTGTCGGATAGTCAGGTTGCAGGCATTAAGGCTCATGCAGAAGCTAAGAATAAAGAAACCATTGATAAGGTCAACAAGGCTATAGATAAGCTTAAAAGGAAGAACAAACCTATTAACTTTGAAACTGTCTGTAAGGAGGCAGGCGTATCAAGAGCAACTCTTTACAACAATGCACAGCTTAAGGAACGTATTTTAAGTCTTAGAGCAATCTCAAAGGCAAGTCCTTTAGATGATGTGGTTGCTGTTAAAAAGGATAAAATACAGCTCAAGGATGATAAGATTGCATCTCTCAGAGAACAGGTTAAAAAGTTAGAGGATGACAAAAAGAAACTGATTGTTCAGTTAGTCGATTATGAGGAACTAAAATCCGAGAATGAACGACTGAAGAAACAGTTAGCCAAGAAATAGAGGTACGCTTATGAATGATGAACACAAAGAAAAGATTTATTATATACAGCAACAGGCAGATGAATTGAGTGCAGAAATATCAAAACTTATGAGAAAAGATGCTGACCTTTCAGAAAAACATCTTAATGAATTGATTAAGTTAGGCGTATTCATCTCAATGACCTGCCAAGAGTTATTGGATGAAGAATAATTTTAGGAAAGGAGAACGTAGTAGACAGTATTTTATGTAAAAGAAGTAATAAATGCTTATTTTACAATACTTTCATACATACGATACAGTCTGCTACTAAAAATAAAATATGAATATAAACCGAGAGGATTTGAGGAAGTAGAGTATCCGGAATACCCATATTCAGAGGTAGTTGGATTTACAAAAAACAGCGATGGAACACTTACGCTGACAGCCAACGTGGTGTTTCCTTATGCGGGTGATTCCAAAGTATTTGCCCACGAGGTTGTAGTTCGTCCTTTGGAGAATGGAGGCGTACAGTATGTGTCTAACCGAATTATACCGTCTGAGGATAATTACAGGGAAACATGGCATACCCCTCGTTTGACAGCCGAAGAATGGGAAGAAATATATGGAGGCGAATGATGGAAGATGTGAAATGGTTGCTTAAAAAGTGTGGACTCCCAATTTTGATATTGTTGTTTGCTGTTATAGCCGGGGTGATCTGTTGGGGAAAACTGCATACAGAGGAACGAAAAGTGGCGGAAGAAGTATGGGAGCCACCTGTAGAAATGGAAAACAGTGAAGCAACAACAGAAGCAGATGCGGAAACTTCTACAGAGTCAGCATATTGGTTCATTCCACAATCCAAAGATTGCCTTATTTCAGATGAGGAAAAGGAGCAATTACAAAGTAAGGTGTTGTCAGCAGCCGAATCAGTCAGCGAAATATATAAGGATTTCGTAATTGCAGATGCAGCAAACTATTCTTCCGGTATCAGTGAGTTTTCTGGCGAACAGAGAAAGAACGTAGTGGAAGCCTTGGGAAAAAGAGGTCTGGTAAGTGTTGAAGAAGATACTGCTATGCAAAATCATGAAGCAATCGAAGCATTCTATTCAGATTACTTGGATGGACGGGACTCGATGGTTACGGTATTCGAAGTACATAGAGATGGACTGATTGGAGCAGTTACTTTTATTTATCGGAAAGGTAAGCTGCAGACTTATTATATAGGAGTTCGTTGGAAGGAAGGTGGAGTGCCTGAAATACAGGGAACTTCGGTAAGTAATGTGGCTGAAATCAAACTTACTGAAAAAGGGTATTTTATCTACGCATATGAATATGTGATTGCACATGCAAGTTTGAGACAGTATTGGAGAATAGAACCGCTTCCGGAAGACTGCCGGAAATTGACGGAAAAATACATATCGGGACTAAGCTATGTGAATTACAACGTGCTTGTCACAAACTGGGACAGTAATAATGTGGAGGACATACTGATGCCTTGTATGTATGAAGATATTTATCGGATTTATACAGGTGAAAATTTGAAAACGGAAGATTGGAAAATTTCGGCAGAGGAATTTGAAAAGATTATGACCACCTATTTTCCTGTATCGGTGGAACAGTTGAGAGAGCATTGTGGATATGATGAGGGCAGCAACAGTTATGAATATGAAATGATTTATGCCAGCCCATATCCGCCCTTTGGAGAGGTGGTTGATTATACAGAAAATGCGGATGGAACAATTACGCTTATCGTTGATGGAGTATGGCCGGATTATAATTCCGATCTCGCTTTTAGAAACACGGTTGTGGTCCAACCATTTGAAGATGGAACGTTCAGATATCTTTCTAATTCCATAGAGCAAATAGAATTGGAACTGCCACCGATAGCAAGAACGAAAGGATGATTTTATGGTATTAAGGAAAAAAAGTATTCTACTGATTATGGTATTTCTGATTGGGTGTTTCGTATGTGCCTGCGGAAAAGAAAAGAGTGTTGTGGGTGAAACTCTTGCGGAAGATACGGAAGAAGTATCTCCCACGGAGGAAACAAAAAGCGCTGAGGAAGAAGCTGCAGAGCAGTGGGAAAAGGGCTATGGACTTCCAGTGGATGAACAGGAGGAAAAAGAAGCTGCGAATGACTGCAAAAAAATGATGGAACTTATTTTTGACATTTATAAGGATGCAGATAAAGGGACAGCATCAAATGTGGTTCTGAATGATGAAACGGTTCTGGAAATGCAGAAAAGGTTAATGGAAACGGGATGTCCGGTTTCCACTTTGGTAACATACTCCAATATGGGAAATTATGAAAGTGTGGATTCTTATCTTGAGAATTGCACGGCTGGGGAACGTGGTTCTGTAGTAGTTTATGAGATACATAGTGATGGTGGAATTGGTAGAATAAAATACATTTATGATGGAACGGATATGTATGTTGTAAGTGCAGGAAGCGTATGGAATAAGAATGGTAAGTCGGGAATGTCCTATATATCCTACACCAGAATAAAGGAGTGGAAATATACGGATAAAGGATGGTTTTGTTATGAATTATGTGTTCCGGAACCGCCGGAGGTTACAGAGATTGTTGACGGAAGCTGTCTGGTAAGAATAAAGCCATTATCTAAGGAACAACGGGAAATGTCAGAACGATGCGTACAAGGTCTGGGGTATCAGGGAAATAATCTTTTATGCTCGAATTGGGATACCGACCATATGGAAAAACTGGACTATAATGGAATATATGAATATCTGTATGCCATGAAACATCAGAAAGCGTTTGATGCCGAGGATTATCCAAATGGAATACCAAAAGAAGAATTTGAGAGTTTGATCATGGAATATCTTCCGGTAACAGCAGAGCAAATTCAGGAATATGCGGTATTTGATGAAAAAAATCAGACTTATGTATGGGTACGACTAGGCTGCCTTAACTATGCACCAACTTTTTTTGGAACTTCGTTGCCGGAGGTTATTGATATCAAAGAAAATGAGGATGGAACAGTGACATTAACGGTGGATGCGGTGTGTGATATGGTCATTTGTGATGATGCGGTCATAACCCATGAACTTACAGTAAAGTTTGCTGATGATGGTAGCTTTCAATATTTGGGGAATGAAATCCTTGATGATGGAATTAAGGAGATACCAGCCTATCAGTACCGAATTAAAGAATGATTGATAATATTGGTGATGATGGTAATATTACAGGTGTAAGAGAGTGAGAATAAATGAAAAAAATAAAATTGGTTGGAATATTGGCAGCAGCTGTTATGCTGATATTTGTAGCAGTTACAGCTTATTTGCATGAAAAGAATGCAGATAAATCAGAAGAAATATTTGTTATTCCTGTAAACAATGATGAATTATTTGTTAGTTCGGAGGAGAAATATAATTCTATTAAAGTATATAAGCAGACAAATATGCTAGTTATAAATGCACAATCGGAAACGGCGTTTTTCGATGGGGCACAATTTACAGTAGAAACTGATGGGAAAATAACGCCGGAAGATATAGAAATTACTTGGATGACCATAGGTGGCAATACGGAGCAGGCAGAAGATAATGACCGTATTATCGCTGAGATAAAAATATATTCAAACCGTGAGGAAGCCTTGAAAGCGGCTGAGGAAGAAAAAGAAAAGCTTATGCGTGAGGCTGTTGAAAAAGAAGTTCAGCGGCTGAAAATGCAGGAAAACGCGAAAAAGGAGGCGAACAGCTTTGAATCAGGAAAAGATAATGAAGGCTAAAATGATAACGGCTATCGTTATTTGTATCGTGGCACTTGCAGGGCTGTTCGTTTTTATCGGGCTTTATATGGACAAGTCCGAGGAAGTCAGAAAGACTTACATTGCTAAGTA
>OHEP01001586.1_pt1 | contig 11422 bp, 10 predicted proteins | sample 1567271 | NCBI WGS metagenome assembly OHEP01 (sample SAMEA3879577, study PRJEB24766) | human gut metagenome | biome: human-associated habitat; feature: feces | place: USA | collected 1985/1987
CAAGCTGGATGTGGGCGGTGCGCTGGGAGTCGGCGTCTTAAGCGTAATCCAGGATATCGGTTTGAAAGAGCCGTATGTGGGACAGACGATCCTGGTAACGGGTGAGATTGCGGAAGATCTGACTTATTACTATGCGACCTCCGAGCAGACTCCGTCCTCCGTGGCACTGGGCGTTCTGATGAATAAAGAAAATACGGTGCGCCAGGCAGGCGGATTTATCATCCAGCTTCTTCCGGGAGCAGAGGAGGCGACGATCGCGGCACTTGAAAAGACGATCGGTGAGCTGGAGCCGGTGACGACGATGTTAAATAAGGGAATGACCCCGGAGGACATTCTGGGGCAGGTCTGCGGAAGTCTCGGCGTGGCGTTTCTGGAAACCACCGAGGTGACGTACAAGTGCTACTGCACCCGTGAGCGGGTGGAGCGCGCCCTGATAAGCCTTGGCAGGAAGGAATTGGAGGAGATCCGGCAGGAGGGCAAGACCTTCCCGGTGGAGTGCCAGTTCTGCGACGCGGTTTACAGCTTCACGCCGGAGGATATTGGAAAACTGTTGGAAAAAATTTGATATTCGGCGGAAAAATGGTGGGAAACGGTGATTGCCCCTAAGCAAAATTCCATAGAAAAAAACGGAAAAAATGCTTGACAAAAAAGGGGTTTCTGTGTATAATAAACCACGTCGCTGAGGTGAAGAACCGACGGCGGCGTTGTTTGGGAGCATAGCTCAGCTGGGAGAGCACATGCCTTACAAGCATGGGGTCACAGGTTCGAGCCCTGTTGTTCCCACCAAAATAAAAAGGATACCACTCGGTATCCTTTTTATTTTTATGTAAAAATGTATATGGCTCGAACCTGTGACAAGATACTCCAAATTTTGCGAACGAAGCGAGCAACAAATTTGGGAGACTTTGAGAAAGTGAGATAAATTTCGTTTTTTGTGAGTGGAGCTGTACGTTGGTACTGCCCACTCGCAAAAGGCGAAAAGTGCCAAAATCACCTTGAACACTACGTTCAAGGTGATTTTCTATAAATGTTATTTTTCATATCAATACGGCAAGAGCGAGCCCTTGCCCTACGATTTCAATTTATGATATTTAAGCACGGCACGGTTTAGCCACTTTATCGGCAGTCTAAAAAAACACGGTACAAAAATTGTACCGTGTTTTGTATTATATTATTTCAAAAGAGATAATTATTTGTCAAGGTTTGACTTAACTTCTTCAAGTACGTCCTCAAGCTCCTTAGGAAGCTTATCGCCGAACTTAGCATAAAGCTCGTCAACACCCTTGAGTTCTTCCTTCCAAGCTTCCTTATCAACGTCAAGAATCTTCTCAAGGTCAGCCTCAGTCATATCAAGACCGTCAAGGTTGATATCCTTAGCATAAGGAAGATAACCGATAGCTGTTTCCTGAGCGTCAACCTTACCCTCGCAACGGTCGATAATCCAATCAAGAACTCTGAGGTTATCGCCGAAGCCCGGCCACAAGAAGTTGCCTTCGTCGTCCTTACGGAACCAGTTAACATTGAAAATCTTAGGAGCCTTATCCTCGTCAAGAGTTTCACCAATTTCAATCCAATGCTTCCAATAATCGCCCATATTGTAGCCACAGAATGGGAGCATAGCCATAGGGTCACGACGAACAACGCCAACCTGACCTGTAGCTGCAGCAGTTGTTTCAGAACCCATGATTGAGCCTACGAATACACCGTGATTCCAGCTCTTTGACTGATATACAAGCGGAGTGAGCTTAGCACGACGGCCGCCGAATACGAATGCTGAAATAGGAACACCGTTTGGATTTTCAAATTCTGATGAAATGCAAGGGCAGTTTACAGCAGGAGCTGTGAATCTTGAGTTTGGATGAGCACCCTTTTCAGTGCTTGTTTGACCGTTCCAAGGATTACCCTTCCAGTCAATTGCATTTGCAGGTGGATTCTTGTCAAGACCTTCCCACCAAACTGTGTTGTTATCAAGGTTGAGAGCAACGTTTGTAAAGATTGTGCCCTTCTTTGTTGATGCAAGAGCATTAGGATTAGACTTCTCGTTAGTACCCGGAGCAACGCCGAAGAATCCATTTTCAGGGTTGATAGCATAAAGACGTCCGTCCTCACCCTTCTTAATCCAAGAAATATCGTCGCCTACGCACCATACCTTGTAGCCTTTTCTCTGATATCCTTCAGGTGGGATAAGCATAGCAAGGTTTGTCTTACCGCAAGCTGATGGGAATGCAGCGCAGATATACTTGATTTCTCCGTTTGGCTTTTGAAGACCAAGGATAAGCATATGTTCTGCCTGCCAGCCCTCGTTCTTACCAAGGTAAGAAGCAATACGAAGAGCAAAGCACTTTTTACCGAGAAGTACGTTTCCGCCGTAAGCTGAATTTACAGAAATGATTGTGTTGTCCTCAGGGAACTGACAAATCCATCTCTTTTCAGGGTCAACGTCACATTTACAGTGCATACCACGTACCCAGTCGTTTGAATCGCCGAGAGTATCAAGAACTTTCTTGCCGATTCTTGTCATAATATTCATATTAAGAACAACGTAGATTGAGTCTGTAATCTCAATACCAATCTTAGACATAGGTGAACCTACAGGGCCCATTGAATAAGGAATGATATACATTGTTCTGCCTTCATAAGAGCCTGCTGCGATGTCATAAAGCATCTTGTAGCACTTATCAGGAGCCATCCAGTGGTTAGTAGGACCTGCATCCTCTTCCTTAGTTGTGCAGATAAGAGTTCTGTCCTCAACACGTGCAACGTCGTTTTCTGCTGTTCTGTGAAGATAGCAATCAGGAAGAAGCTCATCGTTAAGCTTAATCATTTCGCCTGTTTCAACAGCCTCTTTTTTAAGAGCGTCGATTTGTTCCTTTGAACCGTCAATCCATACAATGTTTGATGGCTTAAGGAGTTCTACTTTTTCGTCAAGCCAATCAAGAAGTGACTTGTTAGAAGTAAGATTTGTTTCCATAATCTTTATTCTCCTTTGAAATTATTTACAAACAAATTGAACTCATTGAAAAACAATCAAAGTTCCCCAATTTCATTCTCATTAATTATACCAAAAAATCCTTAAAATTCAATAGAACTGCCAAAAATTCATTAAAATGTAACAATAACATAAAATCAAATTAATCACTTTATGTGAATTTTTTGTCAATTACTGCTTTTGTACGCTTCGTCGATAGGCATTGTGGCATAAGCGTTAAGACTTTCGTCAGCCTCAACACCGCTTATAAACTCATAATAGCCCTGCGAGCCAATCATTGCCGCATTGTCGCCGCAATATTTAAGTTCGGGCAAATAAAGCTGCCATTTATGCTTTTGGCAAAGCCTCTCTGCTTCTCTTCTTAATTTAGAATTGGCAGAAACACCGCCTGCTATTACAATTTTTTTGAAGTTTTTGTCAATTGCCGCTTTTTCAAGATTTTGAATAAGGCAATCAACAACGCTTTTTTGAAATGAAGCCGCAAGGTCGGGTATATTTATTTCTTCACCCTTTTGCTTTGCATTATGAACGGTGTTGATAACGCTTGTTTTAAGACCTGAAAACGAAAAATCGTATTCACTGCCCGTAACTCTCGGATGAGGAAATTTAAAAGCATTTTCATTTCCCTGCTTGCTGATTTTGTCAATGCTTATTCCGCCGGGATACGCAAGGCCCATAGTCCTGCCCGCCTTATCAAGCGCCTCGCCTGCCGCATCATCACGTGTTTTGCCGATAATTTCAAAATCCGTATAATCATTAACCGCAACAATATGCGAATGGCCTCCGCTGACAACAAGGCACAAAAACGGCGGCTTAACATCGCTTGAAATGTAATTCGATGCAATATGACCTCTCAAATGATGAACAGGAACAAGCGGAGTACCTGTTGCAAACGATAAACCCTTTGCAAAATTAACGCCCACCAAAAGCGCACCTATAAGACCAGGTGCATAAGTAACCGCAATCGCTTCAATGTCATCAATAGTGCAGTCAGCCTTTTCAAGCGCTTCTTTAACGACGCCGCTGATTGATTCAGCGTGCCGCCTTGATGCTATTTCAGGCACAACTCCGCCGTAGAGCTTATGCTCCTCAAGCGAGGTTGCAACAATATTTGATAATACTTTTCGTCCGTCCTCAACAACAGCGCATGCCGTTTCGTCACAAGAGGACTCAATTCCCAAAATTTTCATTTTCTGTTTCCTTTTTACTTATATGTATTATTCACTAAAGCCAACGTTGACGATATCGCCCTTACGATATATAAGCTGCATTTCTAATTGAATTTATATATTAAAATTCTTAGTCATAATTACTGCGTCCTCGTCGGGGGAAGTGTAAAAATGAGGGCGGATACCGACATTTTCAAAGCCTGCTTTTTCATAAAGCCTTATTGCAGGGGTATTGCTTTTGCGCACCTCTAAAGTTATAAAATCCATCTCATTTTCAAGCTCGGCAAATATAAGCCTTTGAGCTATGCCACGTCTGCGATATTCAGGCAAGACGGCAACATTTGTAACATAACCCTCACCGGAGAAAATCTGAAGTCCCATATAGCCGACTGCTTTTTCATTTTCAAGTGCAACAAGGAAGTGAGAGGTATCAAGCGAAAGCTGATTTTCAAGGTCTTTTTTGCTCCACGGGTGAGCAAAGCAGGCACATTCTATTTTATAAACATCATCAAGATATTTTATATTGAATTTTTCTATACTAATCATATTACATTAATGAGCGTCAAACCACGTATTGCCGATTTTGCCGTCTGCACGAAGAAGAACCTTCATTTTGCAGGCATTTTCCATTTCCTCACACACGATTTCAAGCGCCCTTTGCGCCTCGTTTTCCGGCGATTCAACGATAAGTTCGTCGTGCACCTGAAGAATAAGACGTGATTTCATATTTTCCTTTGTAAGCCTATCATCAACCTTAACCATTGCGATTTTGATAATATCGGCGGCGGTGCCCTGAATAGGCATATTTCTTGCAACACGTTCGCCGAATGCACGCATCATATGGTTAGACGAAGCAAGTTCGGGCAAATATCTTTTTCTGTGGAATAATGTTTCGCTAAAGCCCTTATCCTTTGCAAGGTCAATCATCTTTTTCATATAATCGTCTACACCGCTGTAATGGGCAAGATAATTTTCAATATACTGCTTAGCCTCTTTATTTGAAACGCCGATATCCTTTGCAAGAGAAAATGCGCCGATGCCGTAAACAATGCCGAAATTAACAGCCTTTGCCCTGCTTCTCATTTGAGGGGTAACCATTTGAACAGGAAGATTAAACACCTGAGAAGCGGTAATCGTATGAATATCCTCGCCTGAATTGAATGCGTCAATCATATTTTTATCATTTGAAAGGTCAGAAAGAACACGAAGTTCAATCTGGCTGTAGTCGGCGTCAACAAGCTTTTTGCCCTCGCCTGCGATAAAGAATTTACGCATTTGGCTGCCAAGCTCCGTCCTAATCGGAATATTTTGCAAATTAGGCTCAAGAGATGAAATTCTGCCCGTCCTTGTTTCAACCTGATTAAAGCGGGTATGAATCCTGCCGTCATCTGCAATAACCTTTAAAAGTCCGTCGCAATAGGTGGATTTAAGCTTAGAAAGCGAGCGATATTCAAGAATTTGGCTGATTGCGGGGTGCTCGCCGACTAAGCCTTCAAGTACCTCGGCATTGGTTGAATATCCTGTTTTTGTCTTTTTCTTGCACGGTAATTTAAGCTCTTCAAAAAGTGCAACGCCAAGCTGTTTTGGAGAATTGATATTAAATTCATACCCAACGCTTTCGTAAATAGAATCGGTTAAAGCCTTAATTCTTTCACCGAGCATTTTGCCGAAGGACTCAATTCCGCTTTTATCAACCTCAAAGCCGACGTATTCCATCTTAGCAAGAACACGTGAAAGCGGAAGTTCAATATTTTCAAGAAGCTGCCTTTCCTGCGCATCGTCAATAAGTATATCCGTCTTTTCAAACAGCGGCTTAATTACAGAAGCAAGCTCTACATTTTCATCCTTTGTGCCGAGAGAATTAAGAAATTCGGGAATTTTAACACCGTATTCAAGGCAAAGGTGAGAAATATCGTAATTGCTGTCGCTCGGTCTTAAAAGATAGGCGCTGAGCATTAAATCGCCCTTAACGCCCTTTAATTCAACACCTAATTTGCATGCCAAACGGTGAAGCTCTTTCGTGTTAAAGCTGTATTTTTTTGCGCTCTCGTCCTCAAAAAATTCACAAATAAAATCCTTGTATCCCTGCGTCTCAGGTGAAATAACAACAATTTCATTATCAAACGCAAAATACAAATCCGTCACACTGCCGTCAATGATTAATGGATAAAAATAGACATCAGCTCCCTTAACTCTTTCAAGCAAAGTGCCGGCATTGTCACAACTTACCAAGCTGATATTTCTCTCAATCGTTTCCTCTTCTTCAGCCTCGGCTGCTTTATTAGGGTCAAGATCAAATTTAGGGATAAGCGAAAAAAGTTCAAGCCTTACAAATTGAGAGACCGCCTTTTGCTCGTCCCTGCCTGAAATGACATAAGAATTGATATCCGTATCAATCGGTGCATCAACACTGATTGTGCCGAGTTTTAAAGAAAGATAAGCCTTTTCTTTATCGTTTTTAAGCTTTGCCTTAACACCCGGCTTAATGTCAAGCTCGTCAAGATTATTATAAATATTATCAAGATTATGAAAACGTGCGATAAGGTCAAGCGCAGTTTTAGCGCCCACTCCGGCAACACCGGGAATATTATCCGATGCATCACCCTGAAGCGCCTTAACCTGAATAAGTTCCTCAGGCGTTACACCGTACTCCTCATCAATCGCCTTTTCGTCATAAATATCGGTAACTGCCTGCCCCATTTTTGTGCGTGCAAGAAGCACCTTAACACCGCCGTGAGCAAGCTGCAACGAATCCCTGTCACCCGTTGCAATAAAACATTCGTCACCGTTTTTTCTGCATACAGCGGCAAGAGTGCCGAGAATATCGTCAGCCTCCCAGCCTTCTTTTTCAATCGTTTTAATTCCGAGATTTTTAAGCATTTCTTTAAGGACAGGCATTTGAGCACGAAGCTCGTCAGGCATACCCTTACGTCCTGCCTTATATTCATCATACATTTTATGCCTAAAAGTAGGCGCATGAACGTCAAATGCTACGGCAACTGCATCAGGCGAGCAAATATCCTCAAGCTTTAAAAGAATATTTAAAAAGCCGTAGATTGCGTTGGTATATTCTCCGTTTTTATTAGTTAATAATTTTATGCCGTAAAAAGCACGGTTTACAATACTGTTACCGTCTAAAACAAGAAGCTTCATAAACTCAGTTCCTTACATTTAAAATCATATTATTATATCATATAATTGATTGATTTACAATTAATAATGTGATATATTAATTGCAAGTAATAATAAAAAGGTAAACAAAATGAAAATTAAAGATATTGAATTTGAAAACAATATATTTTTAGCGCCAATGGCAGGAATTGCGGACAGAGCGTTTCGTGAACTTTGCATTAACTACGGCGCAGGATACACCGTGACTGAAATGGTATCGAGCAAAGGGCTTACAATGGGCGACAAAAAAAGCAAAGAACTTTTAACACTCGGCGAAATTGAAAATCCGGCAGGCGCTCAGATTTTCGGCGACAACCCTGAGATTATGGCGCAGGCGGCGCAAAAATGCCTTGAATTTCACCCTGATATTATTGACATAAATATGGGTTGCCCCGCTCCTAAAATCGCAATGAACGGCGGCGGTGCAAGCCTTATGAAAAATCCCAAGCTTGCGGGGGAGATAGTAAAGGCTGTAAGCGAGGCAGTCGACATTCCCGTAACAGTCAAAATAAGAAAAGGCTGGGATGATGAAAGCATTACGGCGGTTGAGCTTGCGCAAATTGCAGAAAAAAACGGTGCATCGGCAATTACCGTTCACGGAAGAACAAGAATGCAAATGTATTCGGGCAAGGTTGACTGTGACATAATTGCAAAAGTAAAAAAAGCGGTTGATATCCCGGTTATTGCAAACGGCGACATAACAGACGAGCAATCGGCGGCAATTATGCTTGAAAAGACAAATGCCGATGCTATTATGATTGGCAGGGGCGCACTCGGAAATCCGTGGATATTCAGAAGAATTAACGCATATCTCAGCGAATGCAGAGTTTTGCCTGATGTAAGCATTAACGAAAAAATGGCAGTTATGCTAAAGCATATTCAAAAAATTATTGAATACAAGGGCGAATACACCGCAATGAGAGAGGCAAGGCACCATGCGGCATATTACACGAAAGGCATACGTGGCGGTGCGGCACTTAGAAAAGAAATAAGCACCTTTGAGCATTTTGAGCAGCTTGAGGAGCTTGCATATAAAATTGCAAAGGAAAATGAGTAATGATTTTAAAAAATTGCACCTTTTTTAACGAAAATTTTGAAAAAGAATACGGCGATATTGAAATAGAAAACGGAAAAATAAAGCAAATCGGAATCCTTGACGGCGACGGCAAAGATATGACAGGCAAGATTATTATACCCGTTTTTATTGACGTGCATATTCACGGCTGTGCAGGCGGCGACGCATCCGACGCTGACAAGAGCGGTCTTGAAAAAATGGCAAAGGAGCTTGCAAAGCACGGTGTAACGTCATTTTGCCCAACATCAATGACACTGCCGAAAGAAAGGCTTGAAAGCATTGTTGAAACAATAAAGGAATTTAAAGAAGAAAACCACGGCGGCGCAAAGGTTATGGGAATTAACCTTGAAGGTCCGTTTATTGCGATGAGCAAAAAAGGCGCTCAAAATGCCGATTACGTAAGAGGCGGCACGATTGAGGAATTTGACGATTTATACGCAAAAAGCGGCAAGCTTGTTACCATTGCACCCGAAGCATTTGACAGTGAAAAATTTATAAATCACGCAAAAGATTACGTAAACGTTTCAATCGGTCATTCATCAGCAAATGCAGACGAATGTAAAAAAGCTATTGACTGCGGTATAAGCCACGCAACTCACCTTTTCAATGCCATGACACCTATGGCTCACAGAGAGGCAGGTATAGCAGGCACGGTGCTTGATGATGAAAGAGTTATGTGTGAACTTATTTGCGACGGCGGCCATATTTGCCCCACTGTTTTGAGAAACGCATTTAAAATTTTAGGCGAAAACAGAGCGGTAGTTATCAGCGATTCAATGCGAGGCGCAGGGCTTGGCGAGGGAGAATTTGAACTTGGCGGTCAGGCGGTTTTCGTAAAGCCCGGCGGTAAATATGCCGTTTTGGAGGACGGAACGATTGCCGCTTCAATTTCAAACATTCACACCGAATTTAAAAATCTTATTAGCTTTGGAATTGATTTTAAAACAGCGCTTAAATCGTGCACAATAAATCCTGCAAAATCAATAAATGAAGATAAAAACATCGGTTCAATCGCAGTCGGCAAGTGCGCCGATTTGGTTGCGCTTAATGAGAATTTAGATATAGAAGAGGTATATATTAATGGAATACTCGCTTAACATTGCGCTTATTGAGCCTGAAATTCCGCAAAACACAGGCAACATTGCAAGAACGTGTGCGGCAACAGGCGCAAGGCTTCATCTTGTAGGTCCTATGGGCTTTACCATTACCGACAAACAGGTTAAAAGAGCAGGTCTTGACTATTGGGACAAGCTTGATATAACTTTTTATGACAGCCAAGAGGAATTTTTTGAAAAAAACAAGGGCGCAGATTTTTATTATTTTTCAACTAAGGCTGAAATTGCACATTCGGATATGGAATATAAAAATAATGCTTTTCTTGTTTTCGGCAAGGAAACCAAAGGCCTTCCGGAAGAACTTTTAAAGGCAAATCACGACAGTTGCGTAAGGCTTCCTATGAGGGGAATTATCAGAAGTCTTAACCTTTCAAACGCCGTTGCAATCGGCACTTATGAAGTTTTAAGGCAGTGGGGATATCCGGCATTGAGCCAAAAGGGAAAGCTTACAAAATATGATTGGTAATCTTGCAACAAAAAAATTACTGTGATAAAATAAAAACATCTTGAATATAAGGAGTTTTTCAAATGAGCGAAGAAAAGAAATCAAAAGGCGGAGTATGGCAATTTATTAAATTTGCGCTTTTCTCGGCGTCCGCAGGTATTATTCAGATATTGAGTTTTACTCTTATGAGCGAAGTAATCATCAAGCTTCCTGCGCTTCAAAATCTTATGGACACAAATGCAACATTTGCAAAAATTATGCAAAACGAATACGGCCCTATGTACCTTATTGCGCTTCTTCTTTCAGTAATTTGGAACTTTACATTCAACCGCAAATTCACATTTAAATCGGCTAATAACGTGCCTGTTGCAATGCTCAAGGTGCTTGCATTTTATTGTGTATTCACCCCTATTTCAACAATTTTAGGCAACTATTTCACGTCAAAATTTGCCGATGTATCAGCTATTAACTATATCGTTTTAGGCTGCACAATGGCTTGCAATATGACAACAGAATTTCTTTATGATAAATTCGTTGTTTTCAGAGGAAGCGAAAACACGGCAGTTAAAGAAAAATAAAAAAACAAATCAAGCAACAAAAAGGTTTCTCAAAAGCTTGTTAAGAGAGAATACACCCCATATCGTACAGACGTACCAATCAGCTACCCGCCGACAGGACCGGTTTGGTGATATGTAGATAAATTTTAATTAAAGTAAAAACGAACAATCCCTCGAAGCGCTAAAAGCTTCGAGGGATATTTTTTGGTAAAATAACTTGAACAACAAAGACTTTTTTACCTTTTAATTTGCACATATCAATCAAATCTTTTGTATAATTATCTTTCCCATCCCAAAAGATTGTAAATTCATTTGCATAATCAGATATCGATTCATTACGCAAATTATGTGCTTGAATTTCGCTCATTGTTTTATCAAGAGGAAACACTTTCAATTCAATATTATTAGAATTTGCATATCTTATCACTTCATTGTCAATAAGCGTTTCACACCCACATACAATTTGTGTTATATCTTTTGAAACATAATAATTAATATTCTTTATCAGTATTTCATTACTGCTCATCAGTCCTAAAATCATAATAACACCTCAAATTCATTACACTATTTTTACGTCATTATACCACCACTTTCGTTTTAGTGCAATAATTTCACTATAATTAAGTCATAATGACATCATAATATATAAGAGGTTGCTGCTATGGACGAAAAACTTGTTAGATACACATTAAGAGTTGACAGGCTTTTATTTAAAAAATTCAGATATATTGCTGAGAGCGAGGGTCGCTCTGCCAACAAGGAAATTGAGCAATATCTTAAAAAGAGAGTTGCAGAATTTGAAAAAGAAAACGGCAAAATCGAAACAGAGGATAAATAAAATTTTAATATCATTAAAAAAGCGGATTGAACTCAATGTTCAATCCGCTTTTTCTTTGCGTTT
>OHEP01001590.1_pt1 | contig 11395 bp, 10 predicted proteins | sample 1567271 | NCBI WGS metagenome assembly OHEP01 (sample SAMEA3879577, study PRJEB24766) | human gut metagenome | biome: human-associated habitat; feature: feces | place: USA | collected 1985/1987
CTTTCGGTTTCTTCCACCTTATTTCGCGTCCCCTTGTTTCCTTGTCAATTAACAATTATCTGCGTCAGCAATGGAACATTTTCTGTTATTCCTTTTGTGAAGTAGCGCTGATTTTCAAACATTTGTACACCTCCTAAGTGGCTCTGTTATGCGATTTTAAGGTAAAACAAAATCCCCGCAGCCTTGAATTTACATCACAACTGCGGGGATTCATTTTTACACAGAAAATCGGTGCAGAATAAATCGTAATAAACTACTTCTTCAGCCGGAAATCCGTGCTGTCGAGGCGTTTCATTTCACGTTCTGCGTCGTCGATTTTCTGTTGAAGCTGACTGCGCTTCTCGTCCTTGCGCCGCTCGCTGACTATCCCGATAAGTCCGGAAACTGCTACGATTCCGGCTTCGATGATCGCAGCGAGCGTCTGTGCGTTTATTCCTTCATCGGATCACCTCCTTTCAGCAGAATAATATATCTCTGTTATTGGAGGGTTTTCGGGCGAACATGGGATTAAATAAACCGAAAAGGAGCGTGTTATAATGCTTAATAATACTAAAGATATACTTACATTAAAGGATTTACAGGAGCTGCTGCATATAGGAAAAAACACCGCTCTGCGGTTGGTGCAGAGCGGCGAGATTAAGGCGTTCAGGGTGGGGAATCAATGGAGAATTTTGAAAGGAAGCGTGGAGAGGTATATTCGAAGATACATGAGCTATTTATAACTTTGATTTTTCAATTTCAGTCAAACCCAATCTATATTAAACCTCTATTTGACATTTCACGATATTACTGATATAATAAACGCAAAGCATATAAAACGCCTTGCACATGCGCTCATTATGCATATCGACATATCATATCTTTGTGGATATAACAAGTGACACAATCAATTTTTGAAGGTAATATATCATGAATTTTGTTCAGTCATTTATAACCAATATATCATTTCCGACGTCTTTAGAAGAGTTGTATAAGTATGTCCATTTATTTGATATTGAAAAAGTACTAGGTTGTTCCTATTCCGACTTTATAGATGATTATGATAAATATAATGATTCTACTTACGAGAGCAGAGGAGTCTGTTGGACTGCTCCAAAGTGGTGTAAAAAAGGGGATATCGTATTCTTTATGCACAGCAAAACTGCAAACGCCAAAATAAGAAAGCTTAGGAAAGAACTTCTTAACAAAAGAGAAAGTCTTTCATCAAACTATTTCTGGACAATGATGAATGCACTGATTCGGGCAGATAAATTGCACAATACATACGGAGGCAAGATTTTCGCAATAGGAAAAGTATCAGGGAAAATCATAAATGACCCAAACTCTAACGGTGATACACAGCATTGGAAATCAAGCATCTACGCACCTATTGACTCCATTTTCTTACTTGAATATCCTATTGACATTTCCGAATTCAACACTAAAATCATGGTTTCAAGGCAGAGCTCCATAACATGTGTATCTGGCGACAATTTTGAGTATCTCAAAAAAATCATATTGCACAAAAACATGATAGTTGAACCCTATTTTGAAAACGCTGTTGCAGACCCTCTGCCTCTTTACAAGATATCAGATGATAATTGGCTTGCCGTTGTAAACAAGCACAGACGCAGTTTCTTCCTTGAAGAGCAATTCCGTACATATTATGTTAACCGCTTTTTAAGATTCTTGGGTGATAATAAAACATTTTATCGGGAATGCACTTGCAAAAAGGTTGGCAAGGCTCGAACTTTTGTAGATAATGCAATTAAATTTCATGGGAAGTATCTTCTTGTTGAAGTCAAACTTTCAGTTGCAGCCGAGCGCAATATAATTGCACAACTATCGAGTTACTGCGATCTCGACGAACTCTGGCTTGAAAAAGGCAAAAAAATAAAAGACGGAATGTATTCAGATAATATTCTTGTAATAGATACAGATAGGCTGTATCTATACTCAAATCATGATCGGATCCTTAGCCCATTCTATAACCTGGACAATATAAAAAACAATGACGATATTACATCTTTGAAAGGAATTATAGCAAATCTAATTAGTTAAATCAAGAGTGCTTTTGACTTTTAGGGATTTGCAGTAACTTCTGCATATATGGAAAACACCGCTCTGCGGTTGGTGCAGAGCGGTGAAATTGAGGCGTTCAGGGTGGGAAATCAGTGGAGGATACCCCAAGAATGCGTAATGACATATATCAGAAGATTGCTTTGAATCTACAAATCAACTGGTGAACAGATTTGAAATATAATTCATATTCTGAGCAAGGTCACTGAAACAGCCAAGATACATGTCTATGAAATCAGTATTATCACTGAATCCGGAAACATACCATTCACCATTTATCTTTTCAAGATAAATATCATAAGCAAAGCATTTTCCAAGAACGACAGTTGAGCGGCTTACCTTTTGCGCCAGCTTTTTCAGCACAAACAGCGTGAAATCATCAGAGGTAGGTTCCGGACCTCCCGAATATGAATCTGCGAATTCATTTGCATACTGTTCAAGTTCATAATCTGTAAGGTCTTTCATAGCCCAGGCAATTGCCTTAAAGGCTTCATAATACGAAATGTTATTTGTTGTGATATGTGCGGTTGCCATCTGATCTGCCGCCCCAACATCACCAATCTCATAGTAGGAATCATAATCGTCTTCCATCGGCATTATTACTTCCTTGAGAAGGAGCTTGATAGTTTCATCAGGGACAGTGTCATAAAATGCTTCTGGATCAGCTGCGCATTGGATAGAGTAAGTCAGGGCATCATCTGTTTGTGTGGTGCAGGCTAATGCCCCATCTGTATCATGGTTATCAATGCAGCTGTAGAAATTATACATCACAGACCTTGCATCGCTTCTGTCATGAAGATTCTGAATAACTTCATCATACGGACCTGACGTAGGTTCAGTTGCGTCAGGATAATCATAATCGTCATAATAGCTGTCATCGTAGTAATCGTCATATCCACCGTCATCATAATAATTCCCGGAAGTCGATGCTACCGGCTCACTGGAAACGTATGTTGTCAGCATAGTACAGCGTTCCGTGTCATATCCATTTTCAAAAGAAAACACCATGCTGTAATAATTCTGCGGATCTTCCCTGAACCTGAATTCGCTTGCCAGGACATAATAACCACTTGCGAGGTTCTGCTCCACATCATAATTTCCAAGAAGATCTTTCAGCTCGCTCAGTCTCAGATAACCCATGCGATACCCGTCAAAAAGTTCGCACCCGGTATATGGAGAAACTGTAGTCACACGTGCATAGTCATACTCCATATCAGAACTGAACAGTAAAAAATCGTTATATTCAAGCGCCCAGCCCATTCCACCTGCATAGAAATCGCTGATCTCCGGTTCTTCGTCTATCATTTCCGCAACAGTTGTGAGCTTTTCGCCGATAAACCACAACGGAGATTCCGGCGTGATATCATATTCCTTTATGATATCAATACCATCATATATCTGTAGTGTTTTGGTTAGACCATCTGCCTGTTCAGTTTCCTCTGCCGAAGAAACGCTTTCTGCTTGATTTGACCCAGAAACGGTCTGAGACACATCAGACGCAGTTGTTGAACCATCTGTGGTCTTATTTCCAGAAGATGAACACGAAGTCAGCAGGACAGCTGCCGACAAGAAAAAAGGTATCAATTTTCGTTTCATTACAATATTCCTCCTTTTATTAAACCTGCCCCGCCATTTCGATTTGACGGAGCAGGTTTGATATTACTTGATCGTCAATGTAAGGCTTGCAGTCTTTCCATTGTATGTTTTAACTGTGATAATTGCCGTACCCTTTTTCAGAGCAGTGATATTGCCGTTGTCATCGACCTTGGCGCAGGAATTGTTGCAGCTCCAGGTAAGCTTTCCGCCGTAACCCTTTACAGTCGCCTTAACAATGATCTCCTGACCTGCTGATACGGTGCGTTTGGTGTAGTTGAGCTTTATTGACGTAGCCGGAGATTTTACCGTCACCTTGCAGGTAGCCGTCTTGCCCTTTGTCGTCTTTACAGTAATTGTAGCCGTGCCCTTTTTGAGCGCGGTTATCTGACCGTTGGCATTCACGGAGCAAACTTTAGGATTGCTTGAAGTCCATGTAAATTTATCCAGCGTATACTGCGGCGTGGTTACGGGCTTGAGAGTAAGTTTCTGTCCTACGCCAAGCGTTGCCTTTGTGGAATTGAGAGTCACCTTTGACGCATATCCGCTTATCTTCGTCCACTTTGCATACAGTGTGAAATCCTTGCTGGGCATGAGGGACTTATCTGTATACAGCGTTCCCTTGCCGCCCGGCTTGGTGTACCAGCCGCCAAAGTAATAGCCCTTTCTCGTCGGAGTAGGAATATCGCCGATCTTTTCACCACAATATGCGAATACACTTTCCTCGTCGCATTTTCCGCTCCTTGCGTCAAGGAGTATCATGTATTCAAAAGCATCCCATTTTGCATATGCTGATATTGATGAAGTGATAGTTATATCGCTTGTGAGTTCGTATTCCTGGCTGTTTTTGGTGTAGTACCAGCCGAGGAATGAATATCCGTCCCTTGTAGGCTCAGGAAGCTTTCCTGCTTTCTTGCCGTAAGTCACTTTCATTTCAGTTTTGTCACAGCTGCCGCCGTTTGCGTCAAAAGTTATTGAAAGTCCCTGTACTTCCCACTTGGCAGTGAGCGCAAGGTTATCGTCTGTAACTTTGGTAGAGGAAGTGTACTGCTTTCCGGATTCGTCAAACCAGCCCAGAAACCTATAACCCTCCATCTTTGGAGTAGGAAGATCAGTGATAGTTCCGTTGAAAGGAACCAGCGACTTTTCTTTGTCGCATTTTCCGCCGTTTGCGTTGTAATTTACAACAAGGCTCTTTCCGTTCTGGAGCCAGCCTGCATACAGAGTTATATTCGTTCTCGGCATGGGAGTTGTTGCAGTATATTTAGTTCCTCCGCATTCCGGGCGTGAATACCAGCCCAGGAACGTATAGTTCGTTTTGGTCGGGGTAGGAAGATTACCAACGCCCTGATCAAAGGAGTATTCACCGCTCTTGGTATCACAGGTTCCTCCCTGGGGATCAAATGTGATGGTATACTGCGCCGGAATGAACTTCGCATACAGCGTCATATCACTGGAAACTCTGTCGGTGGTAAAGTCCCACGGCTCACCGGTGCAGGCTTTATTGTCGTACCAGCCTACAAATTCACAGTCCTTTTTCTCGGGAGGAATCGCTTCGGATACCATCTGTCCCTTGAGAGCATATATCTGCGTATTCGCAGTATCGCCGCCGTTAGTGTTGAATGTTACCAAGGCGTGGGTGTCTCTGGGGTCGAATTTCTGAATTGTAATTTGATCTGTATAATCAAAATTATTAAAAGCATAATAATTTATACTATCATAAATCTTACATCCGCCACCCGTACTCGCTATTTCATCAAACATACACGGAAAATAATTATTGTTATCAACTGTTCCAAAATAATATACAGAAGATATATTATCTGACAATGCAAAAATATCTTTATACCCGTTTTGGGACCCATAAGTAAAATTGTCACCCGTAAATAGCGATACCACTTGTAGATTAGTGCAATTTTGAAAAGCAGCATAGCACAAATAAACATTACCACCAAAGATAATCTCTTGAAGTTCATGGCAGTATTCAAATGCTTCCTGTCCTATTATACGTAAGGATTGCGGAAAAACGATACTCTTAAGATTTGTGCCCATAAAGCTATATTCTTCAATTTCTTCTAGATATGCAGGTAATCTAATAAACTCAATGCTATTTTGTAATTCATCTAAGAGAGCAAATGCGCTATGGCTAATTTGGGTTACTTTCCTTCCATCAATATAATCCGGAATATATACACTACTGTCATCGCCGACATATTTCGTGATAGTGACCTCTGAGCCATTGATCTGGTATTCAAAATCACCATACCTGTTTGTTTTTTCTTCTGCCGCTGCCGGTACAGTCATTACAATACTCGTCAGAGCCGTTATTCCTGCCATTGCGGCACACATCAGTCTTTTCATTGCTCTTTCCTCCTGTTATACTGAATTTGATACAATGATTATCAACACAATAAACACAACAAGTGCTATTGCATTTGTAATAAAATAAGCTCCTGCCGAAACGCTTGGGCTTTCATCATGCGTTTCAATCTGCTCAGGCTGAGGAGCTTCAGTTTGCACAGGTTCTGGCTTTGTCTGCGGAACCTCCGGCTCAGGGAATACCTCTTCTGGGATTTCCGGTTTTGTAAGGGAAACTCTCGGCGATTTCCGGAGATTTACCGGGGAAGCATTCAGATTTTCGTCCGCCGTCAGCGCTTTGTCGTATTCCGCTCGCAGTTTGGGATCCGTGAGTATTTTTCTGGCGTATTTCAGGTCGGAAATTTTTTTAGCGGCTCCCTCTGACCCCGTAGCGGCTTCACGGCTGAATTCTGCAAGACGTACCGAAAAGGCAAGCTCAATTTCCTCCGAGGAAGAGTCACGGCTCACATTCAGAAGTTCATAAAACGTCATTGCTGTTCCTCCTCGCTGAACGAGCCGAAAAGCTCACCACAGGCAACCATTCCGGACAAAAAGAGCGGCACATATATACACCATTTATTGACGTTCCCCGGAAGCATTCCGTACCACGTCGGAGATACCGCAAACAGACTCAGCATGAATGCGGCATAGTAATACGCATAGCCGCCAGTCTGCTTCTTTGAGCATTTTCCCCAGCCGTATTCCTTGCCTATAATCAGCGTCATTCCACAGCCGACAAGCCCGGCAAGTATTATCAAGCCGCCAATAAGGTATTCGATCAGCCCCTTTTCCGGCACGGAACCCAGCAGGACAAATTCTGCGATAACCGCTGCGAGCATTCCCGCAAGATTTATCCGGATTCCCTTAAAAATCGACGCAACGATCATTCCGATTCCGCTTGCTATTATGCAGACTATAATGCCTACTACAATTATGACGATGATGGAAACAACAGTTTCGCCGAGTGGGGTTTCAGCCGCCGTATTTACATTGTTAAAGACATTCTGGATTATCCGCATGACATATTCTATCATTGGTCGCTCACCTCTTGTTTCGTTCTTGTGGAGTGCATTATAGCTCTTACAAGATAGAAAACAATTACTCCTAGCACTATCCACTGTGACGTAGAAAAGCACAGAAAATGTCCTCGTATCTCATCTCCACGCAAAAATTCCAGCAGGAATCGGCACACGGCATACGACACCATGTAAATACGCAAAATATCGGTCTGCGTTCCCTTTTTATTTTCGATAATCAGCACTGCAACGAGGATAAGGATATCGCAGACACTCTCTGCAAGCTGAACCGGAAAACGTGTTACACCGGGACTTATGAGCATTTCAAATCCAAACGGACACTCAATGCCGTAGCAACACCCCGACATAAAGCACCCCACTCTCCCAAATGCGTGGAACATCAGGAAACACGGGACGAGCATATTAAACAGCATCAGACTGTCATATTTTCTTACAGCGGAATAGATCTTTACACCCGCAAGTGCACCAAACAATCCGCCGTAAAATACAAATCCGCTGTTTATGAAACGTCCTATCAGCAGTCCAAAAGAAAACTCAGGGATTATCGTATCAAGCTGAGTCAGCAAAAACAACAGCTTACTCCCAATAACCGTTCCGATAGCAGCAAAAATACAAACCTGTATGGCATGAATCGGGGGTACTCCATATTTCTTGACACGGCTTATCAGCAATATTGCTGCTGCGATAACACCAAGAGCGCAGCAGACTGCATACATCGGCAGTACGATATGAATTATCGGAAGCATATCAGTGAGCTGTGTAGCAGCCGTACACGGGAACTACGCTGTCACCCGATTCAACCGGCATATTAACGCAGTACATTCCGTTGCATATGTAGTATGACATATAAATATCATCTGCCGTTGTGTCGTCATCTACCGTCAGTCCGAAGCAATCTGTAAAACCGTTGTATGAGTACTCAACATTTCCGCAGCAGTCAGCCGCAGACGATTTGCTGACGCAGCCTAAGCATGCAAGGCAGCTGCCGTTTCCGCCCATTTCATAAAAACTCCCTATGATTTCGGGATCTGTTCTTACCCGATATGAATTGCTGCATCCGGACATTGCTCCGATAATCCCACCTAATACAGCTGCTCCTGCTAAAGTTATCAAAAGTTCTTTCTTTTTCTTCATGTTTTCCATCCTCACCATCTGCAAATTTCGATATTTATCTCTATGCAGTTAAAATTATATCACAATAAATGTAACTTGTCAACTATATAAAAGTAATAAATTATCACTATATACTTTATAATTATACTACAAGGAGAGGTGAATGGCATGAATGTTGCGTCCAGAATAATCTATCTGAGAGAACAAAAGGGGCTTACCACGAACAAGCTTGCGAATATGGCGGGAATTTCTCAGAGCCACCTGCGTGAAATAGAGCTTGGACTGCGTAATCCTACTGTTGAAACGCTGTCGTACTTCTGCGACGCACTCGGCGTCACCCTGGAGGAATTCTTCCGTGAAGATGATAGCGAGATCAATCCTTATCTTATGAGTGCTTTGACGCGGTTTAATGACAAGGAACAGATGGCGCTGGCGGATTTTTTGAATACGCTGAAACCCGGAAAATCATAAAAAGAAAAGCAAGTGAGCTTGATGGCACACTTGCTTTGTTTTATCATAAGCCCGCAAAGAAAACACTTCCAGCTGAAACCACTGCAATAGAAAACTATATTGCAACCAGCTGGAAATAAATCAGTTTCGGAAATTCTGCTTAAATATGCTTTTTTGTCGAAAGCAGATCTGCAATGCATATTGACTTTTAAGTCTGGTCATATCATAATAGAATCGACAGAATTGTTGTAATACGCATTTTTACCGAAAGAGGTATAACACGCCAAGCTTGTAAGCCGAAAGGCTAGAATTTATATTTATAAGGAAGACAAGCCAGGATGCCGTTACTTATGAATTAGGAAAGCGTCCTTTAATATCTCGTGACAAGGTTGGATTTGAACCTTATGATAGGACTGAATTAGAATAAAATAAATATGCCAAACGAGGAACATGCCTTTCCGAGCCACAGCGATGTTTCTTTTCAGAATTCAGCGGATTAACTTTTTGGTTCAAGAATGATGTTCCTCCTTAGATCTATTGAATAAAAACTGTGATTTTTGCGAGTCTGCGATTTATGAAGACAAAACTGCCAGACATGATGTGATTGAATTCGGTCGTACAATGGGGAGACCGCATGGCATTGACAGAAACAGTATTATTCTGCTTCATTATGTGTTCTCTTCGGAACGGAAAACACACCATCTTTGCAGCTTAATTCCGTATTGAGATGATTTGATAGCTTCCTCATTTAGCTCTATAATATTGTGTTCCTTTCGAATGTTTTCTTATTACTTCAATCTACCAAAGATTTTGAAATAGTCTATTCTTTTTGTAATATATTATATCATATCTATAAAAAATTAACATTATAACTATATAGTGTAATATTCACACCAAATCATTGTCATTTTAAACAAAAAAGCATGTTGAAAATTCAGATTCCATAGAAATTTCACAAAATTTGTAGACTATTTATATATACGCTCATATACTAATATTATAAGCTTCTGAATACGAGGAGGTGATACCGATGTACTGCAATAATGTTATCACATAAAAACAGTTCACGTCGTAGGAGGATAAAAATGAAACAGTTTATAAAAAAATATATCACGATCTGTATTGCTGTGTTTATTATGCTTACATCATCAATCAATGCTGATGCATACGAGTTGTGGGGCAATGATGCTGCTTCGGAAGACGGTGATATAGTCAAAGGTATTGTCTTAAATCTAATTGATCTTGCAACTGTTTATGACGAAGACATTGCAACGTTAAAACTTGAACATGACATCTCTACTGGAGATTACATGAGTGTGATCGAATCTTTAGGAGATTCCACCATTGAAACAGCTTTGGGCGATTACGGTATTTTTTATAGTACAAGCAAATTCTGTACCCAAAGTTTTCTTGATTTTTTCGGTTCAGTATACAATGTACCTGGTTCATATAAATCTTGGTACAAAAGTATTAAATCGCTTTATGGTTCGGTTTTGAAAGGAATAATGAAATGTGGAAAACAGGTATATGTTCAGGGCTGTAAAGGAATATCATTATCCCCTGAGCAAATTATAAACTTACAAGCATACATTGATTCTGCACATGAAATAGCTGATATTATTCGCAATGACTCAAAATCATTCTTGTTTCACAGAAGAGAAATATATGATTGTGCAGAAAAGCTTGATGAACTTACAAACAACACAGACATTAACAAACTATATAGTGAAGGTCTTGCAAAATATAATGCATCCAATACATATTCTTTTTATGCGAAAAGAGAAAGAGATTCATGTGATGCAGCCGCTGTTTTTCACATGATTTGCAAGTATAAAAAAATCAATACAACCCAAAGTGACATAATGGCAGTAGCGGAAAATAATTTCTGGAATAAATGCGAACCATATTATGGACTGAACGATGATGGCTCATATGTAACATTATGTGGCAGCTCCCAGGGAAAAATTAACGAAATCAAGAATTGCCTTCGCAACACGCCTGCTATAATCAAGATTTCCAACAACATAGCTCCTTATTATTATACATATATTGTTGTTGTCTTTCGTGATAATATGCTTTATATTCTTGATCCTACAGCCAATTCTAATAAAGGATTCACCGTCAGTGAATATGGCGATAATCATGGTCTATCTGAAACCGAAGTTTACAACAGAATGTTAGCTGCATGGTCTTATTGCTGATATCTATTGTTAAATATCCTCATTCATTAGAATCGGGTATTAGTCTGTCAAAAAGCCGTCTTTCGTTGAAAAACGAAAGACGGCTTTTGGGGTATCTGCAACAAAGGAATAAAAACACACAAAAGGACAAGAAATGTGCAAAAAAATATAGTCGCATGCGCAAAGCATACTTTTTTAAAAAACATGGAAATATGCAAAATATTATTGCACTCTTCTCCTTTGCCACACAAAGATGTGCTAAATCATTTCGTTACTTCGGCCGTAAACCAGGCGAAACTGCAGATTATGAAAAAGTCCCAGCAAGTTGCAAGAAGGCGGAGAACATCTTTAATACAGGCGGAATTGGTGCTTTATGAAAGGAAGTTTTTGAATATATACGGTTGCTTTTAGATTAACAGTAACCATCACAACTAGTTTGGAAATAGCTTAAACCTGGTTTTCGGTGAGGAGAAAGCAATCCCACGTCGTAATTGTGATCGTAAAGTCACTTTGCCCGGGTCTGAAAAAACAACTGTGTAAACGCGAATAAACCCGAAAAACGTACCAAAGCTAAAAATGCAGCAAAACAGGGCAACGCTGGAGAGC
>OHEP01001593.1_pt1 | contig 11368 bp, 9 predicted proteins | sample 1567271 | NCBI WGS metagenome assembly OHEP01 (sample SAMEA3879577, study PRJEB24766) | human gut metagenome | biome: human-associated habitat; feature: feces | place: USA | collected 1985/1987
GCCGCCTCGGCCGTGTGCCCGTGGAAGCTCGCATACGCCACCAGCACGCCGCTCTGCTCCGGCTTCCACGCCGCCCAGTGGCCGTAAAGCGTCAGCGCGCGGTCGAGCGCCTCGCCGCTGAGCTTGAGCGAAACGCGCTTGTATCTGAGTTCCATGCTTTTATGTCCTTCCTGATTCAAAGTTACGCTTTTTCACCCGATTTTGGATAGAAAAAGGGGGAACATGCAGGATGTTCCCCCCATTCGCGGTCTTATTTCTTCATTTGGCCCATAACTTCTTCCGCGAAGTTATCCTGACGCTTCTGCAGGCCCTCGCCCATCTCAAAGCGATAGAAGCGGACGACCTCGAGACCGCCGTTCGCCTTGAGCATAGCGCGGATGTTCTGGTCCGCATCCTTGACGAAGGGCTGCTCCAGCAGGCAGACTTCCTTGTAATATTTTTCGATCCGGCCTTCGACCATCTTCTCGATGATGTTGGCGGGCTTCGGCTTGGGCTCGTTCATGGCCTGCTCACGGAGGATCTTCTTCTCGTGCTCGATGTCCTCCTGGTTGCAGTCTTCCTTGGAGAGGCAAGTCGGCTTCGCGGCCGCGATATGCATTGCAACATCGTGAATGGCCGCCGCATGGCCGGCGACTTCACCGGCAACCTCAACCAGTACGCCAATCTTGCCGCCGAGGTGGATGTAGGTATCCACGCAGCCGTTCGCGGCTTCCACGCGCGCAAAGCGGCGGATGGTGATCTTCTCGCCGATCTTCGCCACAGCGCGGGTGATCATCTCGGCAACGGTGCCGTCGCCGCAGTCCGTGGCCATCAGGGCGTCGACGTCCGCAGGGTTCTTCTCGGCAACGATCTTCGCAACGTTCGCAACGAGCGCCTTGAAATCGTCCGTCTTGGCAACGAAGTCGGTCTCGCAGTTCACTTCAACGATCACGCCCAGCTTGGCGTCCTCGGAAACATAGCTCGAAACGATGCCTTCCGCAGCGATGCGGGCGGCCTTCTTGGCAGAAGCGGCAAGGCTCTTCTCGCGCAGGTAGTCCATGGCCTTGTCCATGTCGCCGTTGCACTCGGTGAGGGCCTTCTTGCAGTCCATCATGCCAGCGCCGCTCATCTCGCGCAGCGCCATAACATCCTTGGCTGTAAACATAATCTATTTCTCCTTCCGAATAAAAGTCGTCAATTAAAACTCGTCCTCAGCCTCGGCAGCGGGGGCTTCTTCATCGGCCATCTGCTCGCCCTGCTTGCCTTCGAGCACCGCGTCCGCCATCTTGGAAGCGATGAGCTTGACCGCGCGGATCGCGTCGTCGTTGCCGGGGATCGGGTAATCTGCTTCATCCGGATCGCAGTTGGTGTCAACGATAGCCACAACCGGGATGCCAAGGGTCTTGGCCTCGAGGATCGCAATGTGCTCCTTGCGGGGGTCGACCACGAAGAGCGCGCCGGGCAGCTTCTTCATGTCCTTGATGCCGCCGAGGTTCTTTTCGAGCTTTTCCTGCTCCGCCTTGAGCTTGATGACTTCCTTCTTGGGCAGGAGCGCGAAATCGCCCTCCGCTTCCATCTTCTCGATCTTGCGCAGCTGCGCGATGCGGCCCTGGATGGTCTTGAAGTTGGTGAGCATGCCGCCCAGCCAACGCTGGTTGACGTAGAACATTTCGCAGCGCTTCGCTTCCTGCTCGATAGACTCCTGCGCCTGCTTCTTGGTGCCGACGAACAGGATGCTCTTGCCTTCCATTGCGAGGTCGCGCACGAAATAATACGCTTCGTCGATCTTCTTTACGGTTTTCTGCAGGTCGATGATGTAGATGCCGTTGCGCTCGGTGAAGATGTATTCCTTCATCTTCGGGTTCCAGCGGCGGGTCTGGTGTCCGAAATGGACGCCGGCTTCCAGCAGTTGCTTCATGGAAATCACAGACATGGGTAATATACCTCCTCGTTTTTCCTCCCCGCACATCCTCCCGCAAGGGAGCCGCTTCTGCGGCACGAGCCCTGCAGTCCGCGCGGGTGCGTATTTGAATTTTACGCGGGCGCACCATTTCCACACAATGCACCATTCGTGATTATAGCATGAGAAAAGCCGGAGCGCAAGCGTCTTTGCCGCGTTCCGGCCAGGAGTTTGCGCGTTTCGCTTTTATTCCGCCTCGCCGAACGTGCAGGCGCCCGCGTCCATGCGGAAGCGCTTGCCCAGCGGCAAGGACATCGTGGGCGAACAATGGCCGCAGCGCACGCCCTTGATCGTTGGCTTCCCGGCAGGCTTTATGATCTCGTCGATCAGCTCGTCGAGCGAAAGCGTCTTTTCATCGGGCTTCGGGTCACAGTCGGAGAAATCCCCAATGAGGATGCCCGCGCAGTCCGCGAACTTGCCCGCATTGCGCAGCTGGGTCAGCATGCCGTCGATGCGGTACGGCCGCTCGCCCACATCTTCAAAGAAAAGGAGCTTGCCGCGGGTGTCGATCTCCCACGGCGTGCCGAGCGAGGCCGCGATGAGAGAAAGGTTTCCCCCGCAGAGTACCCCTTCCGCCGTGCCGGGTACGAGCGTTTCGCGCGGGTAGCCTTCCGGGTTTTCATAATTCGCCGCCGTGCCAAACAGCATGGCCTTTATGCCCGCAAGGGAGTATTCGCAGGCACCCGGCAGCGCTGTCACCATGGGCATATGGTAAGTCACGAGGCCGCAGCGCTGGTTGAACGCGATGTGGTATGCGGTGATGTCGCTGTACCCGGCAAAAAACTTTGGGTTCTTCGCAATCATATCGAAGTCCAGCAGCGGGAGCACGCGGTTCCCGCCGTAGCCGCCGCGCGTAGCGATGATCCCGTCGATGCTCTTATCTGCAAACGCCGCGTTGATGTCCGCCGCGCGCACCGCGTCCGTCCCGGCGAAATAGCCGTGCATGGAGCGCGCGCTTTCGTATACGACAGGCTCGAAGCCAAGCGCCCGGAGCGCTTCCACGCCTGCGGCGAGCTTGTCTTCCGTAACGGAGCTGGACGGCCCCAGAACCGCGACGCGCGCGCCCTGGAACAGCTTTGGTGCTAACATGGTTATTCTTCCTCCTCTTCCAGCTCGTCCATCAGTTCCAGGAACCTGCCGAACACCTCGTCCAGCAGCACTTCGTTTTCCACGGGCTGGTAGATGTCGCCATCCTCGCCGCGCACAATGCGCATGAGGACGACCTCCGCCTCCTCGTCCATCACGGGTGGCTCCGCGTCCGCTTCAACCGGCTCCAGCGCAACATAGCGCTCGCCTTCATAAAGAAACGTCAAAATATGGGAAAAGCGGGCTTCCTCCCCGTTTTCATCCAGCAATACGACCTCGTCAAAGCGTTCTTCCATTGCGTTCTCCTATCGTTCAGAGTTTTGGGTTTCCGTCCAGATAGCCCTGCAAAATGATGGTCGCGGCAAGTTTATCCACCACCTTGCGCCGCTTCTGCCAGTTCATCTCCGCCTCGCAAAGCACGCGCTCCGCGGAAACGGTGCTCAGGCGTTCATCATAAAACGCATGCTCGCCATCCCACCCGGCAAGGACCGCATCTGCAAACGCGCGCACCTTTTCGGATTGGAAGCCATAACTGCCGTCCATGTTGCGCGGCATGCCGAACAGCAGCCGAACCGGGCGGTATTTCTCCGCGACGGAGCGGATATACGCCGCGTCCTTCTCCAGATCGCCCGTGCGGTTATAGGTTTCGAGCCCCTGCGCGGTAATGCCAAGCGCATCGCTCACCGCAAGGCCGATCCGCCTGTCCCCAACGTCGAGCGCCAATACTCTCTGCATGGCGTTACCGCTCCGCTTCCGGCTGATCCCGGTGTTCCGGGGCGTTCACATAAAAGCGCACGAGCTCTTCAAGCAGCTCGTCCCGCTCCAGCATACGGATGAGGTAGCGCGCATTGTTGTAGCTTGTGATATAAGTTGGGTCGCCTGAGATCAGGTAGCCGACGATCTGGTTGATCGGATCGTAGCCTTTTTCCTTCATGGCGGAATAAACGCGCATGAGCACTTCGTTCGCCGTGTTCTTATCCCGCGGGATGCGGAATTGCATGGTTTCGTTTGTGTTATCCGTCATCGCGTGACCCCCCATGTTGCTGACATATTTTTCATGTGATCATTATACCGTATTCCAGCCCAAAATACAAACAAATGCGGATGACGCAAAGCGCCATCCGCACTCCGGCGCCATACCGCCGTTGCGCTTAGCCGAACAGGTGGCTGATCTGCCCCGCCGCACGCTTGCCGCAGCGCAGCGCGCGCTTGGAATCGCGCATCATACGCCTGGATACATCGGGGTACATTGCGATAACACCCGCCGTGGCCATTGCCATGCCCGCCGCAATCCCGATCACAAAGGTTGCCGCTTTCATTCCGCTCACTCCTTTCAAGCTCTAGATAAAATTAGCATCTCCAGCTTACGCGGAAAAAGCGATGGGAGTTTTTTGCAATCCGCATTTTTGAAAGCAGCGCATATCAGGCGGCCGCGCAGATTCAGCAATCCTCAGTCACGGCTTGCGCCGCAACAGCTCCTTTCAAAAGGAGCCTTTGGGGGTGTGCATGCTCAAACGGCACTTGAATGGGGATGGCCGCCATGGGTGCGGACGAACAACAGCGTTGAACTTGTAACGCGGGATGTCTGGGCGCCCGCCGAGGTAGGCGCGCAAAGCGCCCCTTACCGCAGGCAAGTCTAGGCGCGGAGTAGGCCGATCCCTACAACGGCCTGAAGCGGCGCCGCCAGCCGCCGATGGAGGGTTTCCATATATGAAACGGGAGGCCGCCCTTTCGGTAAGCCTCCCGTTGCTCTGCTTTCAAAGTTTACTTTTCGGATCCCTTTTTACGGTTAGTCGCGTACCACGCGGCACACAGCGCGCCCAGCGAGCCAACCAGCAGGAGCATGCCGAGCCAGGTCAGGTCGGCGACGCCGTTCTCATCCATGAGCGTAATCAGCGCGGCGTTCCCGCTTTGCTGCGTGGCCGAAAGCGGGGATACGAACATGCCCATGCTCCAGTCTGTGATCTCCCAGCCGTCGCCCGTCTGCGGCGCAAAGATGACGTTGCCGCTGCCGGAGACGGAGAGCTTCGTCAGCGTCCGCAGCAGGTAGCTGAGCGGGTAATACAGGCGGTTCGCCTCCGGGATGAGCGCGTTTGCCCGGCCGATGACGATATCCTCGCCGTTGCGCCAACGGATCACGAGCGTCACGTTGCGCACGTTCACTGCGTTCATGATCTCGACCGGCATCTTGTCAAAGTAGCCCGCGTCAACGGTGAGCACTTCGCCCGCGTCCGCGAACGCGACCGCGCGGAGCACATCGCCCCAGAAACGGTCCTGCGCACGATCAAACGCGGATTCCTGCTCCGTTTCCGGTGCAACATACTTCGTCCAGGCAAGCACTACATCGGATGCGGAGAAGCCCGCCGGGAGCTCAACGCTCAGGTGGTTCGCACTCTTTGTGGGCGCAACCGGCGTGAGCGTGCCGTTCTGATAGAGGTACACCATGAAGCTGTCGGCGCGCTCCGTACCCGCCGGGTAGGGGAGCTGCACCGTCACGGCCTGCTGCGCATAGACGGCCTGCCCGTCCGACATAAACGCCAGGTTCAGGCCCTGGGTGCTGCCGGTGAGCGCCGGGTATTCCTGCGCGATGGCTGCGTCAATGCCCGGCTGGTTCTTGGCCGGGGTGATCTCAAGCGCCACCGAGCTGTTGTCCACAACGGTCGCCGCGTCGTTCGGGTCGGTCTGGAACTTGTCATCCGTACCGATCACCGGGCCGGTCCCGCCTTCGCCGGGGTTCACAGCCGCACCGGAAACGATCGTGAACGCAAAGCTGGTCTGCTTCGTCACGCCGCCCTCGGTATAGGATACGTTCACGGTGTGCTCACCGAGTTCGCGCATCATGGCCGCAGTGACTTCCGTAAGCGTAAGCGCGCTGTCAGCCAGGTCGATGGACTTCGTCGCAGTGCTCTTGTAGGTGGCCTTCACCTTGCCGCCCGCAAGGTCGATGCCCGTCGCGCCAAGGGTGTATTCCGTCTTGGCGGGCTGCGCTTCCATCTCAATGCCGGCCAGCACATCCGTTACGGTGATGTTCGCCGTTGCGCTGTGCTTCCCGGTTTGGCTCGTAGCTTCCAACTTAAGCGTCTGCGTGCCGACATTCTCCGGCTTAAGCTCCTCCGAGTAGCCGCTTGCAGTACATTGCGTGCCGGCAAAGGTTTCCGTCCGGCCGCTCTTGTAGGTGACCTTCAGGGAGATATTCGCCATGTCAAGCGCCGTGCCGATCTCAATCGTCACAGGCGCGCCGATAATTTCGACCTTCTCGACCGTCTCCGTGCCAACCGTGATTCTGAGCGTCAGGTCGATGGGGTTATAGGTGTTCTCGGCGGAGGGCGTAAAGGTGTACGTGATCGTCGCCGTCTGCCCCACCGTCTTACCCGCGGCGAGGGCGATGGTCGCATTGCCTTCCGCAAGCGTATTCTGCGCAAGGATGTTGTCCGTATCGGTTACGCTCTTCTGCGTGAAGCTGCCCGCAACCGGCGTGCCGAAGAGCTGCGCAAGGTCGTAGACGTTAGCTGCGGTGTCAAGATACGCGATCGTCCTTTCCACGTCCCCGGCTGCGGGAACGAGCGTGCCTTTCCCAATGGTGAGCGTGCGCTCCGCTTCGCCCTGCGTGTAGGGAGCGTCCGCGAGCTTATAATCCGCGTTGCCGAGCGTCGCCGTCAGCACATAGCTGCCCGCAAGGGTGGGCGCTTCCGCGCTGCCGTTGTAAAGCACCGTCGCAGGCACCGTATCCGCATTGAGTTTGCCGTTCACGGACGCGGCCGCGGTTTTCGCATTGCCGTCATAAATCTGCGCCATCTCGCCGCTGAAGGTCACGGTGACCGGCTTGGGCGTGATGTTTGCGGTGACGCTTTCAGGCCACGCAGGCTGATAGTTGCTCGCCATGCCGCCCGTGATCTCAACAGTATAGGTCACGGTCTTGCCGTTCCCCGCATGCGCGTCTGCAAAGGCGGGGCTCGTCACGCTCACAACGATGGACGAAGCATCGTCAGCCACGATGTCGCCGGTGGCAAAGCTGTGCTGAACCACCGCATTCACGGTTCCATCATAGACCTTATCCTCTGCAGTGACGGTCAGCGTCACGGGCTTCGGGGTGATCTTCGCGGAAACCGCTGCGGGTTGGGTGAGCGTGTAATTCGCCAGCATATCCTCTGCGCCGGTCAGCTCCGCCACTATGGTAACGGTACGCGCAGTGTTCACATCCTTGGAGTTGAAGTTTGCGCTCGTGATGTTGAAGTCAACTTTGTCGCCGTTCACAACGCCATTGAGCGTGCCGCCGCTGACCTGGCTCATCGCGTTCACGGCGCCGTCATACACCTTATCTGCAACAGCAATGCCGGTGATGGTCAGTTCCTTCTTGTTGATGGTAAGCGTCGCGGTAGCTTCGCCTGCGTAATCCGCGTTCGTATCCGGCACGCGCACCGTCACGGTGTAGGTTCCGGCGGCCGTGGGCTTAGCGACTACATTGCCCGCGCTGTCCTTGTATTCGTACACCGGCGTAATTTCTGTTACGCTCGGAACCGCCGTTTCCATGTTATAGCTTTCGCCATAGGTCACAGTCTTGTTCTCGAAGCCGGTGAATGTCACGGTTTCCTTATCGGCCACATCAAACTTCAATGCAACCGTCTTGTTCACAGGGGAAGTCCCTCCGGTTGCGGTAACCGTAAGCGTATCGGAATAGATTTTCGCGCTGGTGCGGTCAAGGTTGCTCTTGGGCGCGATGGTCAGTTCCATGCTCGCGCCGCTCACAAGCGCCGTGTTCTCCAGGCCGGTCACGTCAAAGTTCGTGAGTTCCGAAAGCGCGATCTGCACCTCGCCGGAGCCGGTGTTCGTGATGGTGATCTTCTGCCCGGCGACGGTATTGTTGGAGCCGACGCGCGCGAAGAAGTTCAGCTCTGCGGGAGTGACGGAAATCTCGTAGGTATGCTTCGTCGTCGCGAGCGCATGCACTACTCCGGAAGCGTTATGGTTGCTGTCGCCCGGGATGAACGTATGCACGTAGTAGGTCTTACCCGGCTGCTTGTCCGTCAGCGTCACCGGGTTGCCGGTTCCATTCTCCCAGCCTTCGGCGGTAACATCAGGCGCGGTGGCGCTCTCGGTAACGATGTACTTCTGGCCGTTGGCCGTGCTGTACGTAAAGCCGTTGGTCGTAATGTTGCTGATTTGAGGCGCAGTAGCAGTGCCAGCGCTGATCTTGTTGATGGTAAGGTTCAGCCTGGCTTCCGCCGCTTCGTAGGTCACGCCGCCCTCCACCATGGCGACCGCCACATAGGTGCCCGCATTCACCGGGGGTTGTTCCAGCGGAGTTTGGTGCTCACTGTCGGCAGCTCGGTAGTACTTGATCTCCGGCGTGCCGTACGTGCTTTCCGCGGTCAGGTTGTACTCTTCCGAATAATTTTTCTCAAGGCTGGTTACCACCGTTCCGTCGTCCTTGAACGTAATGACCGGGGTCTCCTTGGTCTTGAGGTCGATCACGATGGAAGCGGCGGTGTCCACATTGCTAAGCGTGAGCTTATATTCCACGGCCTGATCGGTCGGGAACGTGGGGGCATTCGCGGAGTTCGTCGCGCCAGCAACCGTAACGCCGCTCAGGTAATAGCCATCCTTCGGCGTGATGGTGACGGTGCCTTCCTCCGTGCCGGTCAGGAACGTCGCGCCGCTGAGCGTGACATGGGTTCCATCGTTGCTGACTTCTGTGTCATCCAATTTGACCGTGAAGTTGATGTCCTGCGCACCGTAAGCCTTCGTGGAGATCTCTGCCGAGGCGGCTGGGCTTGCAAGGTGCGTATCAGTCCCCGCCTTGCGGATGTAGAAGGTGTATTCCGTGCCCGGGGTCAAGTCGCTGAAGGTAGCGCTTGTCTGCCAGGTTTCGCCGTCCATGCTGTATTCGCAGTCGGCAACGGTCGTCAGAGTAATCGAGTTGTAGTCAACAGTTTCCGCCACAGGCACATCGGGCGCATTCTGTACGGCCTTTGCAACCGCAGCGGTCGTATAGGTTTTTTCGCCCGTGAAGTCCGGATGTGTTGCCTTCACGGTCAGGGTCTTGCCTACATCCGCCGGAACAATGGTGTACTGCGCACCGGTTGCGATCGGATCTTCTGTATCCTGGCGGTACCAGGTATAGGTTACGCCAGTATCATAGCCGGAAAGGCTTGCCGTCAGCGTTTCGCCAAACACCACATTGCCGGAAATCGTAAGTTCTCCGGTGATGTCCGGGTTCGTAACCGTAACGGTACAGGAGGCGGAAAGATCCGGCTCCGTGTCCGCAACCGTCGCGGTGATGGTCGCCGTGCCCGCTTTCACGCCGGTCACAACGCCGCTTTCGTCCACGGTCGCAATCTTGTCATCGCTAGAGGACCACGTCACCTCGCTGGTGGTGTCTGCCGGGTCAAGCGTGGCGGTCAGCGTCGTGGTTTGGCCGCGCTCGACGGTGGCAGTTTCCGGGGTGACCGTGATGCCGGTTGCAGTTTTGGTGATGGTGATGGTTTTGGGAGGGACGATGCATGTAAGCGGGTGTGCGCTACTATCGCTCGCATTTGTTACTGTGGCAGAGATTGTCGTCTCGCCTACGGCACCTTGCTTGGCCGAAAAAGTTATCCTGCAAAGGTTTCCAGCGGGAATTGGATTCTCTCCCATTACTGTTGCCGTATATAAAATCTGTCCAGCACTGTCCGGATCCTCGTTAATCATCCCAAGCGCATAGAAGCTCTCGAAGGATTTAACGTTTAACAGTTCAGAATTGAACTGAATTGTAATATCAACGCTTGCGACTGTTGAGCCTGCTGGTATGGCAATAAAATAATCAACAGTCTCATCCGAGTCAGCCATCAGACTGCTGACACTGGTGCTTGCCTCCAGCTGGACATCTTCTGCAAATGCAGTCTGTGGCAACACGGTGAAACTCAACAAGAGTGCCATTAGTAGCGCAATTCTCTTCTTCATTTTATCCTCCTATTACACTATCGCTCCGTGTTTAATCAAAACTCGTAATAATCTTTACTGCATACTGTAAAACACGCATAGCATCTGTTGAGTTCACGTTGCCATCGCGCGTCACATCTGCCCGAAGTTGTTGTTCTGGGGTGAGAGATATAATCTTCACAGAGTGCTGCAGTATTAGCATGGCATCCGTTGAGTTTATGTTTCCATCCCCATTCACATCCCCCAACAAGCCCGTGCTTTCCTGCACGGTAACGGTGAACGTCTTGTCCGTTACGCCCGTGCCGGTCACAAGCTGCGCCGCAGTGCTGTAAGCGCCCTCGGAGCTGACCGTAAAGGAACCCGTGGAGCCGAGCGCCGCGCCGGCCTTCACCGTGAAGTTCACGGTAAAAAGCGTTTCGCTGGCGTTCTTGGGCATGAGCGCCGCGTTCACGTACACAAGCTGCACCGTACCCGCGCCGTCGTCGTGCGCCACAAGGAAGGAATTCACCGCTGCGCCTTCCGGCGGCACGTCGCCCGCGGCGTTTGCAATGAAGTCTACGTTGCTCGAAGGGTCGATCCCGGCATACGTGAACAGCGTGCTGTCATAGGTGAGCGCAAGCTGGATGCCGCCAAGCTCTGCGGCGTTCTGCCCTTCGGCCAGGTTGAGCGCTACATCTATGTTTACCGTATCCCCCGGAGCGTATACCGTTCGGCGTGCGCTGGTGTCCACCGTGAACACGGCGGCTGCAAGCGCTACGCCTACCAAAAGGATAAGAGCAGCCGCCACGGCAACCACCGTAAGGCAAACGCGCTTCCATCCCCATCTTTTCATCCTTGGCTACACCTTCTTCCATCTTTGGTAGATGGCGCACAGACAGACTGCGCCCCGCATGGTAATATCCGCTTTTATCATACCATGCCGGGCGCAATTTATAAAGCCCTTTTACGACAAAAAACGTCGAAAAAAAAGAGTTTACGCTTTGTTTTCAATCCCGCTCACGCGACGTTCTCCGCGCCAAGGAGCCGGAGCACGTCCCCCACGGAAACGGCTGCCGCGTCATACCCGGCGGCGGCAAGCGTCCCGGCGTCGAGTGTGCACATCCCCGCGAGGTGCTTTGCGAGCGCCAGCGCGTCCAGAAAGTCCATCACACCGTCCCCAGTGAGGTCTGCGGGGAGGTTCAGCGCCTTGCGCTCGTATTGCTGCTGCGCGCCGTCATGCCAAAGATCCGAATAATAGATTTTCCCGTTGACCTCTTCCAATTCATCCGCGATATGCCCGTCCGCGAGGGTCAGCACGATGCTCTCCGCGCCGTTCGCCAGGTTGAGCGAGCGGATCTCACCTCCCGCCGCGCCCCGCGTAAACGCGCTGTAATAAAGCATGCCGCCTAGCCGCGCGGGCAGGCCGCGGAATGGGGAGGACCCTTT
>OHEP01001594.1_pt1 | contig 11365 bp, 10 predicted proteins | sample 1567271 | NCBI WGS metagenome assembly OHEP01 (sample SAMEA3879577, study PRJEB24766) | human gut metagenome | biome: human-associated habitat; feature: feces | place: USA | collected 1985/1987
GGCTTGTCAAACCAGCGGCTGGGATCCTCGTCATCCACATCCGGATAAAAATAATCATCAAAATGGATTCCGTCCACGGTATACTTCTGGGCAATCTCCCGCACTCCGTTCACAATCAGCTCTCTTACCTCTTCCACTGCCGGATTCAGATAATACGCGCCGTTCTGCTTCAAAACCCAGCGGTCATTGGAAGGATCCCCGTCGCTTAGCCACTGCTTGACAGGGCTGTTTTCCGACACCTGATCCCAGGTATTGTGATAACCCGTCACACGAAACGGATTGATCCAGGCATGGAACTGAAGTCCCCGCTCATGGGCGGCGCGGACAAAATATGCCAGAGGATCGTATCCCGGATCCTGTCCCTGGGTTCCTGTCAGAAAACGGGACCAGGGAAAATACTGGGACGGATACATGGCATCTGCGTCAGGGCGCACATGTACAAATACCGCATTCATTTTTAATTCTTTGCACCGGTCCAGCATTTTATCCACTGCAAGCTGGTAGGACCCCCACTCAGAAGGAAGCTGCTCCCAGTCCAGATAGGAGATCCAGACGCCTCTCAGCTCATCCGAGCGAATCACCGATGCCCCCGGCCTGCCACCTGTATCCCCGGCTGCAGGAGCAGCCACAGCCTGCTGCGGCCCACTCATCACAACCAGAGCGCAGGCCATCAGCAGGCTGCACATTCGTTTCCATATCTTTCTTTTCTTGTCTTTTGTTGTCTTCTCCCTCATAAAGCCTCTCCTGATTCTGCTTTTCCAAAAATATGCATAACGATTCAGGATGGCGGAAAATCTCCGGTGCTCCGTCCTGAACAGTTAAATATTTCCATATATAGCATAGTATAGCAAAACCACAGGAAAAGAACAACTGAAAGAACTCTTAAGATTCTCTGTCGCTCTCTGTCCGGCATTCGCGGATGTCCTTCACCGTGCTGCGGATAATCAGCTTGTTTTCCAGATAAATACGGCTGTTGTCCACAACACCGCTCTCCAGACGCCGTAAAAGAACCCTGGTTCCCTCCTTGGCAATCTCACCCATGTTCCGCTCCACAGTTGTCAGCTTCATGCTGTTATATCCGGACAGATCCCAGTTATCAAAGCCAATCAGAGAAACATCATCCGGAACCTTCAGCCCTGCCTCTGCAATCGCTTCCCTGGCTCCAAATGCCATTTCATCATTAAAACAGAGAATTGCCGTGGGATTGTGCTGCAAAAGCAGCTTGGCACCCTGATAGCCGCTGGCATACCGGTAGGTTCCCCCTACAATGGGAATCTCCTCCGGATCCATCCCGTGCTTCCGCACCGATGCTCTCCAGCCCTTGTGGCGGAGTCTGGTAGAATCCAGATTCGGAACACCTTCAATCACACATATCTTTCTGTGTCCGTTTTCAATCAGATAATCCATGGCTTTTTCCATGGCCCCGGCTTCATCTGTCGTCACATTGGGCGCATCGGCATACACCGTTCTGCAGATTGTCACCATGGGAATCTTTTTTTCCAGAACTTCGTCAATAAATGCCTGATCCTCCGAGCGCTGACTCAGCACAATAACGCCGTCAAAGTACGTGGGATTTAAGGTTCCCGGCTCATGCATATCAATACCCTTGACTACCACATTGTATTTGCTTCCCACAATACTGTAAACCCCGGTCAGTACATCATGCAGCACAAAAGGCGACGACATTTTACTGATCGTAGAAAAATACAGACCAATCACATAAGAGCGGGAAAGCTTCAGATTGATGGCCGCCTGATTAGGCACATATCCCATTTCCTCTGCAATTTCCAGAATCCGCTTTCTCTTCTCTGTATTTTCACTGCCAATCCCGTTCAAAGCCCTGGACACCGTAGAATAAGATACCCCGGCCCTTTTTGCCACATCCTTAATTGTTACTGCCATTTACTGTCATCTCCTTGCCCCTGATACCATTGCAGATGTCCTGCGTTCTCACAGGACCCTGCCGTTTTTCTCCTTTATTTTTCCAGAGAACCCTCCAGACGGTCAATGCCCTCCAGAATCATGGCCTCGCCCTCCTGGCCCTCCAGGACTACATCCCGAAGCACAAGGTGGGACACATTTTTTGCAAAAATCCCCATTTTTCTGCACTCTCCCTGACCGTCCAGCATAGCCGGCACTCCGGCAGAAGCATTCTCCGCATAAGTAACACGGATATGCTCCATAATCACCTTCTGAATCTTCTTTTCCGGAAGACCATACATATAAACTGCCGCTACATGACAGTTTTCTGCCTGAATATTGTGGAATACCATCGTCCGGATCTCCGGCGTTCTCTCATCCACCGGATGCGGCTCCCTGCTCTGCACATATTCCGTATGACCGTCCGGATCACAGAAATAAAAGCAGTTGATTACAAACGGTGTCAGAACGTGATCCATCCGGATGTTCTCAAACAGAATCCCGTCAATGACAGCGTCCTTTCCTCTTCCCCGTCTTGTCTTAATCCTCAGTCCCCGATCCGTATGCAGAAACAGACAGTCACGGACCGTCAGATTTCTCACTCCGCCTGCCATCTCGCTTCCAATCGTAATCGAACCGTGTCCGTCCCTCATGCAGCACTGCCGGATGGTAATATCCTCGCAGGGCTGTTTGTATCTGGAACCCATGTATATTTTTCCGGATTTGACGGCAATGCAGTCATCACCCAGGGAAAAATACACGCCTGCAATTTCCACGTCACGGCAGGATTCCGGATCCAGTCCGTCCGTGTTGGGAGAATCCTTGGGATTTAAAACGGTCATGTCAAGGAACCGGAGGTGATCAGAAAAGTAGGGATGAATATTCCAGCTGGGACTGTTCTGCACCCGGATTCCCTGGAAAACAATGTCCTCACAGTGATTGAGAAAAATCATTCTGGGCCGCCATGCTCCCCGCTTCACCTTTGCATCATACCACCAGTTGTCCGGTTCTCCACTGGCATTTCCCTCAATAAGGCCTTCCCCATAGAATACCACATGCTTTACATTTATTCCAGTGATAATTGCAGAAAACATGGACAGGGGATTGCCCTCCCAGGTACCCAGATTGTACTCTGACTCCTCATCATAGCTCTGAATCAGTCCGGGAAGCACAGGAAAACGGCTTCGATCCGTTTCTGCTGAAAGAACAGCCCCCTTCGCCAGCTCTATTTTCAGATCATCCTTTAAAAACAGGCTGGTAATTTTGTAGGTTCCCTCCGGAATCAGAACACGCCCCTCCTTCGGACAGGCCATAATCGCTGCCTGAATAAAGAGGGTATCATTCTGTATCCCGTCGCCCTTTGCTCCGAAATCCCTTACATTCAGGGTTACAAATTCATAATCTGTGTGAAGCTTTACAGAAGCGCATTCCTCTCCTCTTCTGACAGTAATTTCGTAATCCGTATCCGGTTTCAGGCCGTATACGCTTGTAATCACCCGCCTGGTTTCTCCGTAAGGCACTCCGTTTACCAGAATCTCCCAGCTTTCTTCCAGTTCAAAAATTCCGTTATTTTCAAGCTCCAGGACAGCGTTTCTTGCTGTCTGAAAAATACAACTGACTTTCATTCTCTCTCCCTCTTTTTCTCAATCTTTTCAAACACAAAAGGGAACCCCGAAATGAGATCCCCTCTTTGTTATTCACAAGGTACCGGCTTAACCCTTTACGCCGCCTGCTGCAATACCGTCGATGAAGGAGTTCTGTGCACAGAAGAACACAATCAGAGACGGAATAATTGTAATCAGAGACATGGCAAGAATACGGTTCCACTGGAAGCCTGTATCACCGTCCATAGACATACGCAGGTAAATAGAGTGGGTGTACTTTGTCATGTTGGAAATGTAAATCAACGGTCCCTGGAAGTCGTTGGATGTCCACATAAACTGGAACAGTGCACAGGAAACCAGTGACGGCTTCAGCATGGGAACAATCACATACCACAGGGTTTTGATGGAGTTGCATCCGTCAATCTTCGCTGCCTCCTCCAGTTCTCTGGGAATACCGCGCAGGAACTGTACCAGCATAAATACGAAATAGGTATCTGCTGCAAACAGAGACGGAATTACCAGCGGAAGGTAGGAATCGGTCCAGCCCCAGCCATTGTACATGATGTACTGGGGAGCATTCAGTACAACCTGCGGCAGGAACAGGGTAGAAATCATCAGGGAGAAGAGAATGCCTTTTCCCTTAAACTCAAACCGTGCAAAGCCGTAAGCCGTAATGGTTGCAGAAACAACAGTGAAAACAACCTTCGGAATTACAATCTTATAGGTATTGATCATGGACTTAATCAGATCAATTTTACCGCCGTAGCTCTTAAAAGCATTGTCATATCCGTCAAATACCGGATTCTTAGGCCAGAACCAGGCGCTGGTGAAAATCTCGGAGTTGGTCTTGAAGGTAGCGCCTACCATCCAGATCAGAGGGTAAACCATGATAATACCGACAATAATCAGTACAGTGTAACGCAGAAATGCGCTGACCTTTGCTCTTTGCTCTCTTGTCATGTTTTCTACCTCCCATCCTCATCTGAATAGTAAACCCATTTTTTCTGGCTGATAAATGCAACTGCAGTAAAGGTCATAACGATAACGAACAGAACCCATGCCTGGGCGCTTGCCATACCCATTTTATGACGAAGGAATGCATTGTTGTAAATCAGCATGGAAATCAGAGTGGTTGCTCCGTTGGGGCCGCCCTTTGTTACCAGGTACGGTGCGTTGAACTCCTGGAATGCCTGACACAGCTGAGTAATCAGGTTGTAGAAGATAACCGGTGTAATAATCGGAACGGTAATCTTGAAAAACTGAGTCCACTTGCCTGCTCCGTCGATTGCAGCTGCCTCATACAGATCCTGGGAAACACCCTTTAATGCAGCCAGGAAAATAACCATTGCAGAACCAAACTGCCATACACGAAGCAGAATAATTACAAACAGAGCACTGTTGGCGCCTGCCATCCAGTTAATCGGCTCTGCACCGAACATGCCGATCACGTTATTGATCAGACCGTCGGTGTTAAATACTGCTCTCCACAGAATCGCAATGGCGATGGAACCGCCCAGAATAGACGGAATATAGTAAGCAGTACGGAAGAAGTTTACTCCCTTTAACTTAAAGTTCAGGATATAAGCAATAAACAATGCAAAAGCCAGCTTCAGCGGCACATCGAAAATTGCATATTTAAATGTTACTGCAAAGGCACGGATAATATCCTCATCCGTAAAGATTTTCTGATAGTTCATCAGTCCTGTCTTTGTAATTCCAGTAAACAAATCGTAGTTTGTAAAACTGTAATACAGAGAAGATGCAAATGGATATACCTTAAATACCAGGAATCCGATCAGCCACGGCACAATAAATAAAAAGCCGATGTTGTCTGTCAAAAACCTGCTGAAGCTTTTTTTCTGCATACGCTGCCTCCTCGTCATTGTACTAATTCTTTTGCCAGTTCCTCATACTTCTCAGCCAGCACAACCTTCTGGCTGCATGCGCTCTCCAGCGCTCTGGCCAAAAGCTGTCTGTCTGCCTCCTGCGGGAAAGCCTTTCTGCAGCCTTCCTCTTTGCAGATTCTTCTGATTCGCTGAAGCTGTCCTTTGAGCAAATCACAAAGGGCTCTATAATGTTCAAATATTTCCTCGGACACCTGAGAGATGGTGTCTGCAAGACATACCATCTGTTCCGGGCTTAACTCCCCTAAGCTGCGGAATTCTGCCACAAGATCCGGGTACTTTGCTTTCTCTATCATAAAAACTCATTCCCCTTATACGGGCCGCTGAATTATTTCAGCGGCCCTTTTATGTTCTGCCAGGATGTCAACTGCGATGCTGTTTTTGATAAAGTTTCGATTCAAGTCTATTTCTTAGTTGCCCATGCACTCGTTTACGCCGTCCATCAGATCCTGAGCAGCCTTTGCGCTGTCGATATCGCCTGCGCTTAACTTACCGAATACCTTGTAGTATACGCCGTCCGGATTTGCCTTCAGATCGTTGTGCTCAAACTTCGGATCCAGCGGGAACTCGCTGTAGCCCATAACCTTTGCATTTGCTTCCTTTACAAGAGCATCGCCCAGACCCTTTTCATTCAGCAGAGCAAGACCTGCTGCAGAACAGGGAATACCGCGCTGTGTGCCGGAAATTTCAATACCCTCAGCCTCGTTTAACAGGAAGTTGATCAGCATTGCTGCTTCCTTCGGATGCTCAGAGGTTGCTGCCACTGCCAGACCCATGGAAATCTTGGTAAAGCCTCCGTTGTAATCGCCCAGCTTTACAAAATCACCAATTACAAATTCCTGACCCGGCTTGTTGGTAGACTCTTCTACTGCCTTCTGGAACTTGTTTGCAGAGGAATCCCACTCGAAGATACCTGCATACTTACCGTCAATCCATTTTGCATTCTTATCCAGAGAGTCAGCCATATCGCCCTGAATGGTAGCGATGGTCGGGATTACATGAGCCTCTTCCAGCTGGCAGATGAAGTCCATACCGTCCTGAATCTCTTCTGCAGTGTACTGAATCTCATTGTCCTGAACCCACGGCTTGTTGTACTTGGACTCCAGATAGTAAACCAGGAAAATCATACGGTCGTACTCGCCCAGAGCCAGGGGATAATAATCCTCGTTGAATGCCTTAAATGCAGAGCCTGCATCCAGCAGAGACTGGGTATCGGTGGGGATTGCGCATCCAACCTCATCGAAGGTGGTCTTATTCCAGTAGAACACACGTCCTGTCATAGCTACCGGCACTGCCATCAGCTTGCCGTCTGCCTTACACTGCTCCAAAGCAGCCTCCGGGAACTGGGTCAGATCCAGAACATCTCCGTACTGGCTCAGGTCTGCAAAGTTTGCTCCGTTATTGGAATAAGCCTCAATCCAGTTCCAGTTGATCTGCATTACATCAGCAGCATTTCCGCCCAGAATATTTAAGGACTGCTTCTCTTCCCAGCCGGTCCATGCGCCGTATTCAGGAGTTACGGTGATGTTGGGATACTTTGCCATAAATGCTTCGATTGCCTTCTCAGTAGCCTCATGACGGCTGTCACCGCCCCACCAGGAAAAGGTCAGTTCAACCTGCTCGCCGTCTGCGGAAGCTCCGCCTTCAGCCTTGCTCTCTCCTGCTGCCTGGGTTGCTGCCGGTGCATCTGCCTTTCCGCCTCCGCATGCGGTCAGAGATAATGCCGTAACTGCTGCCAGTGTCAATGCTGTTGCCTGTTTCATGCTCTTTCTCATAAATTTTTCTCCCTTTCTTTTATGATTTATTCATTTCTTCCGCTCCCTTTTTCCTCCTCCTGACGAGTTGCAAAGGTTTGCAAAATAATCTGAAAATTTATGCATTTCTGCCATTTGTAAGCAATTACAATTCAAGTCCTTTAGGCATCCATGCATTCCTTTTGTTGATGTTTAAATTTTATCATGGTTTTTCTCATGTGTCGATAGACATTATGCTCAATATTGTAAGTACTTTTTTGTGCATATTATCCAATTCTTTTCTGCCCTATTTTATGTTAATATAATGATAGCTTGCAAACGTTTGAATTCAGAATGATTCAATGAAAAACTTACAATTAAAGGAGTAACATCGTGAAAATTCTTGACCGCTACATTGAACAGCTGCTGGAAAAAAGCAGCCCCCAGATGCCTGTCTGGAATATCGAAAAAATCAAAGAAGGCAAGAAACCTACCTGGAATTACATGGACGGCTGCATGATTAAGGCCATTCTGGAACTCTACCATATTACAAAAAAGGAAGAGTACCTGACCTTTGCCGACAATTTTATTGACTATTTTGTAAGCGAGGACGGTTCTATCAAATCCTACGATCCTGACGAACACAATCTGGATAATGTAAATGCCGGAAAAACTCTGTTTGACCTGTATGAGCTGACAGGAAAAGAAAAGTACAGAAAAGCCATTGATACCGTATACAGCCAGTTAAAAACACAGCCGCGCACTTCCACCGGAAATTTCTGGCATAAGGCAATTTATCCCAATCAGATCTGGCTGGACGGCCTTTACATGGCACAGCCCTTCTATATGCAGTATGAGCTTACCTATAATAATGGTGCCAACTGCCAGGACAGCTTCCGGCAGTTTCAGAATGTCTATGAGCTTATGCGGGATCTGCGCAACGGTCTTTACTACCATGCCTATGACGATTCCCGGGAAAGCTTTTGGTGCGACAAGGTAACCGGCCTTTCCGACAATTTCTGGCTCCGTGCTCTGGGCTGGTACGCCATGGCTCTGATTGACACCATGGAGGTTATGCCTGAGGAAACCTTAGGCGCTGAGAAAAAGGAATTAAACAGAATTTACAAAGAGCTGATTGATTCCATGCTTCCTTATCAGGATGAGAAAACCGGTATGTGGTATCAGGTTGTCAACCGCGGCGGCATCCGTCCCAACTATCTGGAAACCTCCGGTTCTGCAATTTTTGCCTATGCCATTATGAAGAGCGTTCGCCTGGGCTTTCTGGAGGAAACCTACTTCCAGTACGGCCGGAAAGCCTTTGACGGCATCTGCAGCACCTATCTTTCCGAGAAAAACGGGGAACTGCAGTTAGACGGCATCTGCCTGGTTGCCGGTCTGGGCAATAAAGAAATGAGAGAAGGCACCTTTGACTATTATATGCGGGAGCCTGTTGTGAAAAACGAAGCCAAGGGAGTTGCTCCTCTGATTCTGGCTTATATTGAAATTCTGTTCCGCAGCGAGGAATAAATATAACAGTTCAGCCTTGCGGGGATTCAGTCAGGAAAACTTGTTGAAAGTTTGCTTTCATAAGAGTTTTCCTGACTGAATCCACATAAGGCGGACGCCTAAAGCTTCTTGTCCGCTGTAAGCGGGCAAGAAGATGCAAGACTGAACAGTTACGAATAACTACCTTCTAAAATCAGCTTCCGTCAAATCCCGGTTAGCTGCTTTTCCGCTGAACCTCAAAAGCGCCGCCAAACCACAGGTATTTTCTCTGGTTCAGCGGCGCTTCTTATTTACAGGATTTTCACTGCCTCTGTCTTATCCCTGCGGATTCCATGATGGACTGCAGGCTCTGCATCCTCTGCCGGATAACCCACAGGGAAAATGGCAATCAGGCCGTAGGGTTCCATTTCCGGATACAGGTTTTTCAGACGGGGAGCATCAAAATGACCAACCCAGGTGGTTCCCAGACCCAGATCCTGGATTTCCAGCATCATCTGCGCAGCCACAATGCTGGCATCCACATCTGCAAAGTTTCTGCCGTCATATTTCCGCACCCAGGCCTCTTCCTCCAGGTATCCCACTACAAAAAACACATCTGCATCAAAGGTAAAACGGGTTACCTCATAAATTGCTTTCCGGGCCTCCTCTGACTGCATCAGCCATATTTTATAGGGCTGCTTATTGACTGCCGTAGGAGCGGCAATCCCGGCTTCCATTATCTTTTCCAGCTTTTCCTGCTCTACTGCTTTTCCTGAAAACTTTCTGCAGGAATACCGTTCCTTTGCAAGTGTTAAAAAATCCATAGGCTCCTCCTTTATTCTTTTAAGTATATCCCTTCCTGTCACACCATGCCTCCATTATACAAAATCTTTACAGGAAAGTCTTTATGAAATTGCAAAACCTGCCGCAGGAACTGCTGAAAATTTTCCCGAAATATAGTATACTGATATCCATACGCTTTTTTAATCTACTTTACACAAGGAGGAAAAAACGATGAATCTTCGAAAGTCATCCTCTGTTTCCAAGACAGAATTATTTGAAGAAATCCCTGTTTATCAGGCAGTGCTTCAGCTCTCCATTCCTTCTGTTATCAGTTCTCTGGTTATGGTGATCTACAATCTGTCTGACACCTATTTTGTAGGACTGTTAAATAATCCCATAGAGACTGCTGCCGTTACTCTTGTTTCCCCTGTAACTCTGGGGTTTAATGCCGTCAACAACCTGTTTGGCGTCGGCTGCTCCAGCATGATCAGCCGCGCTCTTGGCAGAAAGCAGGAGGACTTTGCCAGCCGGGTTTCTGCCTTCGGATTTTACGGCGCCCTGTGTTCCGGCCTGATATTTTCCCTGGTGTGCCTTCTGCTTCAGCAGCCTCTTCTTGGGCTGCTGGGCGCCAGCTCTTCCACCTGGGCTGCTACAGAAGCCTATTTATACTGGACAGTTCTCTGGGGCGCTGTTCCATCTATCCTGAATGTTGTGCTGGCCTATATGGTGCGTTCGGAAGGGGCCTCTCTCCATGCCAGTATCGGAACCATGAGCGGATGTATTCTCAATATGATTCTGGATCCCGTTTTCATTCTGCCTCAGGGGCTGAATATGGGTGCTGCCGGAGCCGGACTTGCCACCTTTTTATCCAATTGCGCTGCCTGTATTTACTTTTTCATTCTTCTGTACCACAAACGGGCAAACAGCTGCATTCAGATTTCCCCGCGGAATTTTTCCCTGGAAAAAAACCTGGTTCTGGGTGTCTGCCAGGTGGGCATTCCCTCTGCCATTCAGAATCTTCTGAATGTGACCAGCATGACTCTTTTAAACAATCTGACTGCTGTTTACGGCCCCGATGCTGTGGCAGCCATGGGAATTGCCCAGAAAATCAATCAGGTTCCCATGCAGATGGCCTTTGGCTTTTCCCAGGGCTGTATGCCGATTATCAGCTACACCTATTCCGGAAAGCTTTATTCCCGCATGAAGGAGTCTATCGATTTTGCCTTCCGGGCTCTGATTCCCATTATGATTGGAATCACTGTCCTCTACTTTGTTTTTTCCGGAAACCTGGTTCGGCTGTTTATGGATAATCCGACAATCATCCAGTATGGAACCAGCTTTCTGAGAGGCTTTTGTCTGATCCTTCCTTTTCTCCGGATGGATTTCCTCACAGTCAGCATTTTCCAGTCTCTCGGAAACGGACGGGTTCCCCTGTTCTTCTCTATTCTGCGCAAGCTGATTCTGGAGGTTCCTGCCCTGATTCTTCTGGATCGGATCTTCCCCATGTATGGCCTTGCCTATGCGCAGCTGATTGCAGAAGTAGTCCTGGCTGCCGTGGCCATGGTTATGCTGAAGCGCCTTTACCGGAAGCTCCATATTTCATAGGGAGAAATGCTCATTTTGGGCCGGGACACTGCAAAATCAATGTCAATAAATTAAGGACATTGCCTGAGACTCCTGCATAAAATTTCAAATGGCTGAGAACAAAAATTTCTGTTTTCAGCCATTTTTACATATAGCAAGAAAAACAGCCTGGTTATCATTATTTACATCTGTATCCTGGAATTGTGCAAATCCCGCTGGTTCTCTCTGAAAATGCAAAATTTCTCCCATAGATTGTGCAGAATCTGCCTTTATCTCTTCTAAATGCAAAATCTCTCCCTCACATTGTGCAAGATTCGCCTTTAAAAGAAACTTTTAAAAGCCCGTCGGGGCG
>OHEP01001602.1_pt1 | contig 11321 bp, 8 predicted proteins | sample 1567271 | NCBI WGS metagenome assembly OHEP01 (sample SAMEA3879577, study PRJEB24766) | human gut metagenome | biome: human-associated habitat; feature: feces | place: USA | collected 1985/1987
GGCAGGCTGCACATGCATTGGCAACAAAAACATCCAGCCTTCCAAAAGTCTTTTTCACCCTTTCGAAGGCGGCTGCAGTTTCTTCCACGTTAGGCGGATCCATCTGTACGGGCAAGAACTTTGCCTCCGGGACCATCTCAGACAGTCTTTGTGCCGCATTTTCTGCCTTCGCATAATCTCTGGACGTAACACAAACATCATACCCTCTCTGCGCAAACAGCTTTGCCGTGGCAAAACCAGTGTACTGTGTGGCTCCCGTAACCATGGCCACAGGGCATACATGTAAATTCTCCATTATAACTATACTCCTTTACTAGCACAATTTCAATTGCCAATGCACCGGCGACTTAAATATCCAGTCTCCGGTGCATCGGCGTTTCTTCATTTGATAATGGACGCAATCACTTCCAGGTTGCGCCTCTTGAGGTAGATGTGACGCTGTTCACGAATGTACGCAGCATCGGTTTCACATCCTTCAGACTGGGCTCCCATTTCACTTCTGCCAAACGGGCATCGATTACTTTCTGAGAAACGTCTATGTTAATTGTGCGGTTGGGAATATCGATAATAACTTTATCTCCATCTTGTACAGCTGCCAGAGGTCCGCCGATAGCGGCTTCCGGTGCAATATAGCCGATGGAAAGCCCAGAAGTACCTCCGGAAAAGCGGCCATCTGTGATAATGGCAACGCTGTTTTTCAAGCTGGCCATGCCAGCTATTGTTTTCTGGAAAGTAAACGCCGTGGTACCAAACCTGCCTTTAGGCCCAAGATAGCGAATGACAACTGCGTCACCAGGGACAATTTTCCCTGCCAGCAGATCATTTGTCGCATCATCCACCTCATGATACACTTTGACAATGCCTTCAAAATGCATCTGACTTTCATGAACCGCTGCAGACTTGACAATAGCACCATCCGGCGCAATGTTGCCCTTCAGAACTGCAATTCCGCCATCGCTCTTCAGCGGGTTGTCCAAGGAACGAATGATGTCTGTATCATAGATAGGCGCATTTTCGTTGTTCTCCCGAATGGTCTTTCCGTTAACCGTCCTGCAGCTGCCGTTCAGAATAGGCAGCAAATTCTTCAGGACTCCCCGCATACCACCGGCACGATCCCATTCCCGGAAAGAATACTTGGTACTGGGGGCGATCCCTACCAACCATGGAACTTTATGAGACATTTCGTCAAAATACTCCCACCAGTTGCGATCCAGTCCCGCCTCATGAGCAATTGCAGGCAGGTGCAGCAGTAGATTTGTAGATCCGGCAATAGCAATGTCGGTAATAATCGCATTCTTGATGGCATCCTCGGTGATAATGTCCCGAGCTGTAATGCCCTTCTTTACCATTTCCATAACTGCTTTGCCGGCTTTGTAACCCATAGCCCCCAGCCGCTTATCGCATGCATCAATGGTTGCATTGCCGGGAAGGGTCATCCCCATCGCCTCGGCAATACAACACATGGAGCTGGCAGTGGTCATCGTTCCGCAGGCACCGCAGCCGTAGTGACCTGCATAAACCATCTCGTCGAAATCCGCCCTGGAGTATGATCCTTCCACGACCTTTCCAACGGTGGAAGATATCTCGGTCAAATTCAGTTCCCGACCGCGGAAGCAGGCATTTGGCATATAGCCGCCTGTCACCATAATTGCAGGGATGTTACAGCGAGCCGCCGCCATCAGCTGCCCTGGAACCACGGAGTCACAGGTAGACAACAGTACCATGCCGTCGAACATATTGGACTCAACATTCAGCTCCACCTCATCCGCCACCAGATTCCGGCTGGGAAGCTCAATATAGCGAGGATCCTTCAGAACCATGCCATCGCAGATGCCTGTAGTAGTGACTTCAAAAGGAAGTCCGCCTGCCTCCCGGATGCCGTCCTTAACCCTCTGAGCTACCTCACGCAGATGCACATGGCCTGGATTGTACTCATTCCAGGAGTTCACAACTGCAATATACGGACGTTTCACTTCCTCCTTGGTATAGCCCATGCCATAGAGCATACCATCACGCTTGACGCTGGCAACGCCGAATTCCCACTTGCTTCGTTCATGGATTTGCTTTTCTTTCATCGGTATTTTCCTCCATCATATATAATAATTGGATGCTTTGGGAAGTCTTAAATCAGTTATTGGAAATTATCTTCGGGAAAGTCCTTTTGTCCGTGGGCAAGGATGCAAAAAGCACTTATATGATTCTGTTTCAAATGCAGCACATATGAAAAAGCTCTGTTCCCCGATCGTATACTCTTTGTAGTAAAGCTTCTTACCGCCGGCATATTAATGCATTCCATTCTGCGACAATGCTTTCCTTCTGCTTCTCAAGCAAGGGTAAATAAGGAGATGTCATTTCGTCATGGCAAATTCCCATGTGTTCAAGGATTACCTTAAGCTCCTGGGGGTACTTTCCCTCAGAGGTGATCACCGCCACATATTCCAGCAGCTTCTCCTGCAGTGCTTCTGCCTCTTTTTCATCTCCTTTTTTCCACGCATTGTACAGCTGTGGAGCCAGTGCCGGTTCCACATTACCCACAACGGTGACGCCTGCCTTGCACCCCCAGCGAAAGCTCTTCAAGAAAATCCGATCGCTTCCCTGTATTACCGAAAAGTTCTCCCGATGGTTAGTCACTGCTACCAGGTCCCGCACCAACTGTTCATCACGGTCGCTTTCTTTTATTCCCTGGATTCTCGGATCTGCAGCCAGCCGTGCCACCAGAGAGGCGGTCAGCTTTATCCCGACGAAACGAGAAATATTGTAAAGATATACCGGCAAATGGGTAGCCTGTACGATCTCTTCATAGTATTTCACCAGTTGGTCTTCTCCAAAGGGGTAGAAGCAAGGTGCCGTGACAATGACCGCATCCGCACCGCAACTTTCTGCCTGAAGGCAGTTCTCGATGGCCAGTTTTGTAGATGTCGCTCCACAGCCTACCATCATCGGAATTTCCGTAGGAATATCCCGACGCAGCTGTTTCAAGAAAGCCTCTTTTGCCCCCGTTGTCAATGCCATTTGCTCACCGGTGGAGCCAAGCGCAAGGATGCCGTGAACTCCACCAGCCAGAACCTTCTTCACCAATCTCTGCGTTCCTCTTGTGTCAATGGACTCATCAGAGTTGAGCGGTGTCACCAGCGCACAGTAAATACCTTCAGCGCATTTCATTTTGTTCCTCCTGCTCTATAACCTTTCTGGTATTCATCGCAACCATCCATTCTTCGTTGGTGGGCAATACGATGATTTTTATCTTCGAATTTGGGGCAGATATTTCTACGCCGTCCGCAGGTAGCTCTCCCGTGGCCTTTTGATTTGCCTGCTGATTCAGCCGAATTCCAAAGCAGTCCATATTCTCACAGATTTTCTGACGCAGTTCACTGTCGTTCTCTCCAATGCCGCCTGAGAAAGTGATAACATCCGCTCCGTTCATCTCTGCGAAAAGCCCGCCGAGGTATTTTTTAACGCAGTATACCAAATGATCGATTGTCAGCTTTGCCCGGGGATCCTCGCTCTTTTTGAGAACACGCATATCACCGCTGATCCCGGAAAGGCCCAAGAGGCCGCTGTTCGTACTAAGGATCTCCCGCATTTGCAACGGCGTCAATTTCTCCTGTTCCATTAGATAAAGCACCGCAAACACATCCAGATCTCCGTTTCGGTTGTTGTTCGGAATCCCTGCCTGCGGTGAGAACCCCATCGTCGTATCCAGCGATTTACCGTTTTGGATGGCGCACAGGGACGAGCTGCCCCCAAGATGGCAGCTGATAATACGCAAATCCTCTCTGCCGGTTCTCTGGCTTATTTTCCACGCCACGTAGCCGTGAGACGCGCCGTGGAACCCATATTTCCGCAGCCCATACTTCTCCCGGTATTGTTGGGGGAGAGCATACACATAGTGCGCCTCCGGGATTGTACGATGGAAACCCGTTTCAAAGGAAGCAACCAGTGGTATGCCCGGCATTCGATCCGAAAAGGTTTGCATTGCCTCTATATAGGGTGGGTTATGTGCAGGCGCCGCAAAAGCATATTTTCCCATCTCGCGGAGCAACTGCTGGGTAACTTTAACCGGGTAATTGATTCTTCCGGCAAGAACCGCCTTAAACCCTACGCCCCCGATGGCATTCAGCCCCGGAATCACCCCTGCAGCTTTATCTGTCAGGAGTTCAATCATCCGCTGGATGCACATTCCATACCCCGCCGATGCGTCCAGAATTTCCTTTCCCTGCCGCAGACCATTCTTCCACGTGTACTCTGCTGTGGCTGTAAAGACATTTTCGATTTTGCCCCTGGCAAGGCACTGCCCTTTTTCCATATTGAATAGCTTATACTTGAAAGAAGTACTGCCTACATTGACCACAAGAATGGTATCTTTTTTATTCATCCGTCAGACCATATCTTTCTCCGTAGCCCAGAACTGCCGCCTCAAAACAGCCCATTGGTACATGGGCCCGCACCAAGCCGCTTCCCTGTGGTAGAGATCATTCCTCCGTGAATGACCGGTTCCAGGCCAGTACGCAGCACCTTGCGGATATCAATGCCCAGAGGGGAGCCTTGATAATCCAGCGCGGGGATCAGGTAGGATTCATGTCGCGCCAGTGTGATCTGCTCTGCATTTCTCGTCCGCTCAATGCCGTCCATCCAGCTTAAGCCCTGACTGCGTAAAACCGCCGGCGCAGCAGCCGCCGCACTGCCGCCAAGTCCAACAGCTTCCAGCATACAGCTGTCACCGATCCAAGGCAAGATATCCTCAGCTTTGACATCCGATGCAACCAATTCACCCTCAAGCCGAGGCGCCGTGGCGGTAAACCACTGGTTTCCGCAGCCGGAAACCTTGATTCCGTAGGTAACGCCGTTTCCTTCCATGGCCGTAACCACTGTCGAGTATGGAATATTGCGAACCGTTTCCAGCGCCGCCATTGCAGATGCCATACCAAGAGGATGGAAAAAGCGAACTGTGCCATAGATTAGATCCATGCACATCCTTTTTTCTTCTGCCGACATCGCATTGGTATCAAATATCATTTTTGCCAGTTCATTAGTCAAAATCAGGCCGCAAGCATCCTGTCTGCTATGTAGTTCATCGCCCATCTCCACACCGCGTACCATAATCCGCTTCAAGCCCATTCCACCGGCGCTTTCCAGCATTCTGGTAAATGCCGGGCCAATAATATCGCGCATTAAATTCAGATGGGCATGAATGGCTTCATTGTAAATACCCCACCCAGCGAGTCCGCCGCGGTTCGGCCCCTCAAATGGTGCACAGAAGCCCTTCACCCCGGAGTACCGGTCCTCCACTACATTCATAACCATATGAGGTGTTGCAATCCCGGACCCCGGAACAACAATATGATAATCGTTGCCTGCGGCAAAAGTGATTTCTCCGCTTTTCAGCATTGCCTCTGCTTCTTCCGGAGTTTTTGCGTATCCTTCATACAGAACGCCGTTAATGCCGCCCTGGCGCTGGGTCTGGCACATTTCATCCCATGGAATGTCGGGACCGGAGTGGAGAATAATGCCGTCTTTTATGTCCGGAATGACCTCAATAGCTGTTTTCATTCCAACCCAGTATGGATCGCTGTTCTGCAGGAAATCAATTACCTTATCGTTTGCCAACTGAATTTCATTTGCAACAGATTGTGTACTCATTTTTTTCACTCCATTTTCTTCAGAATTTTCAGAATTTCAGGGCTAAGATTCACCTCTTTCGGAGGATGCCAATCAATCATCACAACATCTGTTTTTTAACTTTCCAGCGCTTCTCCCAGCAAGCGTGCACCAATATTGACTGCCCGGATCGGTTCAAAAAAAATTTCCGTTTCCTTCATTTACTTCAGCTCCCTTCTGATTGCAATAACCGAGGACGCCAACCGGCTGGCTGCTCCGTTGTTTTCCATGACAATAACACCGCAGTCCTCCAGCTTTTTCTTCTGAATATCAAAATTCTGCGGATCAAGATCCGAGCCACAAATTGAGGCGATGACGCAGAGGTGGCGTCCCTGAGCCTCGGCCTCCGCTTTGCCCCGCTTGATTGCATCCGTCATCATACCCGCCGGATCCTCACAAAGCGCATAACCAAGCAAAAAATCCATCAGAATAACCGCCGTCTCCGGGTCTCTTGCCTCCTGAAGGAAACGATCAATTCTCGGCGCCGGATCAATGGCAACATGCGGTCTGCCAATGGTGAACTCCTCAGCGCCTATGTCAATCACGCAATCCTTCACACTCACATTGGGATCGGCCAGTATGTATTCCTTAGAAAATGCGATATTTCCGTAAATATGTCCCAGTTTGGACTGCGCCAAGGTCAGAGTCTCCTCCGCCAGGGAGCCTCCGCAGTAAATCCCCCGCAGATACCTTTGCCCCCGGGACATTTTTTCAGCCTCTTTCCTTGCCAGTTCCACGACTGACTCATATTTTTGATCTTCTCCAGGGGAAGAGTAGCTTCGTCCCTCGGAAAGAGCAATGGCAATATTGGCCGTTTCTTCGAATGTAGCAGATACCACTGCATTGCCCAAATCCAGTTCTTTCAGATCAGCATTGATTAATTGCAGAACCACCGGTTTTTTGCAAGCACGAACACGTGCCAAAATTTTAACGATGGTCTTGGGCTGGGGCGGTTTGGAAATAAGCACAATTACAGCGGTCTGCGTATCGGACTCCAGAATATCAATACTCTGCAGCATTGTGATGCCACCTACCGCATCCTGGAGATCACGTCCTCCTACTCCAATCGCCTGGCTGATTCCATAGCCGCTGCGGTGGACAATATTCATCACCTCCTGCATACCGCTTCCACAAGCAGCTGCGATTCCGATTCTGCCACGGCGCACCTTGCTGCAAAGACCAACTGCCACGCCATTGATGAAGGAAAGGCCGCAGTCTGGCCCCATCATCAGCAATCCATGGTCCCGGGCATATTCTTTCAATTCGATTTCTCGCTCAATGGGAACGTTATCGCTGAACATGAACACGTTCATCCCCATACACAGTGCTTTTTTCGCTTCCACGCCAGCAAAATTGCCAGCCAAAGATATCACGGCCAGATTGCGGTCTTTTACATACCTGCCCATAATGTCCAGAGACGCAAACTCATTTTTCCCAGTGCCACGGGTCTCTTTCAGTCGGCTGAGATAGGTATTTCGCAATTCTTCCGCCACTGTGTCAGACTCTGCCTCCACTGCAATGACCAGGTCATTGGGGCCCGCTTCCTGGCCTTCTCTCAGCAAAAGTCCCAGGTCATTCATAGTATCCTTGTTCAGGGGGGTGCCCATACCGACCGTCAGCTGGCCGACTCCATCAGATCTTCCCAATTCTCCCGCCAGCTTCATCAGCATGACAGAATCATAATACTTGTTACTGATCACATAATTTCTTTTAACCATCTCTGTTTTCCTCGCTTTCACCATATTCTACCGCCATATGCACACCTGCCAGAAATCCCATACATAGCTCCGTCCCAGAGCTGCTGCCATAGCAAATCACCTCAGCAGTCCCGGCGTATACTGCGTTTCTCTGGCCCAGGCTAAGTGCCTCAGCCAGCCGATAAACCGGATCGGACAGTATTCCGCGTGCCGTCAATTCCAGCTGCTGGCAGCTGATGCGTGTAGTCCGCTCTGTCCCTCTCCCGCTGCAGAAACGGGTAAGCGCATCCAGAAAGCATCGTTTCCGACTTTCTGGCCAAAAAAGCCATGCAGATGCCGCCAGTCCACAGATAATGTCGTCGGCGGAGGGTGTCAGTCCACACCCCATCCCCACCGTATCCATCAATCCGTCCCACACGTTATTTGCACCAGAAGCAACAGTTTTTATCAACGTGTCTATCCGCCGCAGCAGAGTTGCCTGCTCTGGTAGGACTTCATTGTGCAATACATATTCGCACCACGATTGAAGCCATCGTCCTTCACCATTTTCTTTTCCGTATTGCCGCAGCGCATCACGCAGGAGGTCAGAAGAGCACGGCGTCGGAAGCGGTTTCCGCTGAAGATTTACCTCTACTCCACCAATCATACAGAAAAAATCCGCCTCTGGAATTTGGAAGCATTTCTCAAAGAAAAAAACCCTATGTCCCTCCTCCAGCGGGACAGTCCAAAATGGCCGTTCCCCTTCCGCATCAGTGTAAATAGACATCGGCATTGTTTGCTGTCCACGCCCAAATACGGTTATTATCCTTCCATCATCCAGAAGAACGTGGAAACACTGTTGATAAATTCCTGCCACTGTCCCTGCCTGCTTCTTTTTCCACAAATCAGATAACGCGCTATCATAGCGGATAACCGCACAATTCACGGCATTGCCCCCCATTTTTCAGTCTTATCCGGGAATCAAGATACTTTTTTTCCACTGTCGGTCATCCAACTGAGGGTAATCCTCACGGAAGTGCACCCCCCTGGACTCTGTTCTTTGGTCCGCAGATGCCAACATCATCTTCCCCACCAAGAGCAGATTTTGCGCCTTGAAGCAGGCTATCCGATCATTCCAGTTCATGGTTTGCTGAGGATGTAAGCTATTTTCTATTTCTTGCAGTTGTACCATGGCTGCTTTCAGGCCTTTCCCGTCTCGAATTGGTCCCATAGCTCTGCTCAGTATCTCCCTGCTCTGTGTAATGGCCTGGATATACCGTGGAAAAGAAGAGGTGCCTTCCTCAACATTCCAATCCAGTTCTGGCTCGTCACAATCCCATCGGGAAATGGTCCGTGCAAACTGCGCTGCGGATTTACCGGCAATCGCACCGAATACATATACTTCACTTCCGGCATTACCACCCAGCCGGCAGGCACCATGCAGTCCGCCCATTGCCTCACCTGCGGCAAACAGACCTGTCGCATCTGTGCTGCAATCCGCCGCCACACAAATGCCGCCCATAATGGAATGCGCCGCAGGCGCAACCTCCACCCGCTGTCTGCACAGATCAATACCTTCGCTCAGGAATCGCTGGTAATACAACGCGTGCTGAACACGAGTCTCGTCTTCCGCCAAGTCAGTCAAATCCAGCCAAACGCCTCCATGGGGAGTTCCCCGGCCTGCCCTGATCTCCATACTGATGAGCCTCGCAAGCACATCCTTTGGCGCAGCGCCTTCATTGGGGTACATTTTCAGAACGAATCGTTCTCCCAGCGCGTTGGTTAACCTGCCTCCCTTTGCCAACAGCGTTGTGGAAATACCCAGCGGTCTTGGCCAGATTGCCCGGCATGGCTCATGTTGAAAAAACTCCATGTCACGCAGTTTGGCTCCCGCCCGATAGCCCATCGCATAGCCGTCGCCAGTCTGGCATCCGAAACTCAATGGCGAATTCAATTTCCGCCATGGTATCTTCCACGCTCCGCAGAAGCTGAACATCCGCGGCAGTCAGATTTGCCTCCACATGCCGCTGCAATTCTGCCGTGTCCACCTGGAACCTCCCGCTGAACAGGCACACCACCATGACCATAGGCAGGAGCAATGCAACCAGGACAACCAGAATCGCGAACAGAATATTCTTCAACACCTTTGGCTCTGTGAGAATCGCTGCGGCAACCTTTTTCAGCGCGGCTCCTACCGTGATTCCCATTTACCGCCCTCCCACGTTTCCGAACAGGTTAACCTTATGCTCCGGGGCGATCACCTGCAGCAGATACCGCTCATTGCCGCACCGGTACAGGTTATGTCCCCGCTCACAGCTGTGGATCAGATCATACTCCGCCTGCTCCACCTGCAGGGCATCCATATAGTCCCTGGGGTTGATCTGTCCCGGATTGAACAGAAACTGATGGGTGGGGATGGAGAACAGAGGCTTGGTCATCTCCCGGATGTTGGGAATCAGAAAATCCTCGATGTTCTGGGAGGCCAGCACCATGGAGGAATCCTTCTTTCGTACCCGCTTCATATTGTTGCGGATGTACTCAATGGTCACCGGGCTGTCCAGGAACAGATACAGTTCGTCCAGCGCGGCCACACAGTTTCCCACGCTCAGAAGCTGGTGGGTCATGTAGGAAAGGATGTTGAACTCAATGGCGCAGCGGAGCTTCTTGTTCAGATCCATAACGCCTTTAACGCCGAACACCAGGAACATATTGTCCTGAATATTGGTGTGGCCGTTGAAGAACCGGCTTTCAGAGCCTACGCAAACAGAATTCAGCCCCAGGCAGATATTACGCAGGGTCTCCTCGGTATACAGGGGCTTCCGTTTCGGATCATAGCAATGGTATTCCTGAATACACAGCTCATAAAGGTCGGACAAAATGGGGTAATCCTCCGGATGTAATTCGGTAAAATCGATTTTCTCCGTCAGTCCAAAATTCTTGTAAAGCTGGGACAACATGATCTCAATGGTATCCACTTCCGCGTCGGTAAAGTCCTTATAACTGCGGAACCAGTCTTTCAGGAACGCGATATGCTGACTGATCCGTCCGCTTCTGCGGAAGGCTTCCGGGGCATCCGGGTCCTCCACCGGCTCGCTGGCCCAGACCTTTGGTTCCAGAATATTGATCATATACTGCCCGTCCAGAAAATCCAGACAGCAGCCGCCGTTATTGACCGCCAGATCCCCATACTCTCCCTCTGCATCCATGACAAGCACCCGCTTCCCGGACTCCCGGAGGTTGGTCAGCAGAAGCTTCATGAGATAGCTTTTTCCCTGTCCGGAGTTGCCCAGGATCAGGACATTGCTGTTGGTCTTGTCATCACCCCGGCGGTCCAGGTCTACCAAAATGTTGGTTCCGTACTTGTCTCTACCGATATAGAAGCCCTTGGGATCGGTCTTTCCGGAGAAATTAAAAGGGAACATATTTCCCACCGCGCTGGCGGGCAGAACACGTTCAAACTGGCTGCCGAAGCAGTTAAACCCAAAGGGCATGGCAGAGAGAAACCCTTCCTTCTGCCGCAGGGTCAGCCGGTCCGCCGTGATCTTGGAGCGGGTCAGCTCCATGCTGATGTCGGATTGCAGACTTTCCAGGGCACTCATGCTCTTGGCTTTCAGTTCCAGGAACACAGCGCAGTGGATCAGGGGCTGCTTCTCCCGGCTCAAGGTCACAAGGAGCTGTTGTACATCCAGCAGATTCTGCTCCGCCTGGACGGATTCGTTGATATCCGTGTCCCCCAGCTTCAGGCGGTTTTTTCGGGTAGCGTTATTGGCAATCTGCCGCTGCTCGTAGGCTTCCACCAGACGATTGTATATTCTGAGAGTCACCCCGGAATGATCCGCCAAATGAGAGAGAATCGCCTGCTCCTCCGTGCTGGGCGGATACTCCCGGATGACCCAGACGCAGCGGTAGGTATCCCCTACAAGGAAATAATTGGCATAAAACCGGATGGTTGCGGGGGCAATACAGTCAAAGAAGGACTTGGTTTCC
>OHEP01001611.1_pt1 | contig 11251 bp, 12 predicted proteins | sample 1567271 | NCBI WGS metagenome assembly OHEP01 (sample SAMEA3879577, study PRJEB24766) | human gut metagenome | biome: human-associated habitat; feature: feces | place: USA | collected 1985/1987
GGTAGACATCGACAGAGGCCAGTGCTTTGAGAGCCAGAGCCCGACATGATCCCAACGTGGGATGTGGTCGGGCTCTGGCTTTTTGTTTTGCCCGGAATGAGGAGCACAGAGGATGAACAGACGCAGGAGCCGAGAAGATGAAAGGAGCGAGGCAATAAATGAACAGCAGCATTGAAATTGTCATGCGGAAGATTGGAGAACTGAAACCGTATGAGAATAACCCAAGACATAATGATATGGCGGTGGATGCAGTAGCAGCATCTATTCAGCAGTTTGGATTCAAAAATCCAGTTATCATCGACAAAGATGGAGTGATTGTCGCAGGACACACCCGATATAAAGCGGCAAAGAAGCTGGGAATCACAGACATACCATGTATCAGTGCAGATGATTTATCGGACGAGCAGATTAAGGCGTTCCGGCTGGCAGACAATAAAACCGCAGAGCTGGCAGAATGGGACGAGGATTTACTGGGAAAAGAAATGCAGGGAATCATAAACATTGATATGAGCCAGTTCGGATTTTCCGTTGGAGAGGATGAACTGGGAGAGGAGATGCAGGACGATAAGTACACTCTGAAAGTGAAAATACCGCAGTATGAGATTACAGGAGAGTGCCCGGAAATATCTGATATGCTGGATAGCAGCAAGGCGGATGAGCTGATACAGGAAGTTGAAGCCGCAGACATCCCGGAGGAAGTAAGGGAGTTCCTGATACAGGCAGCACGCAGGCACAATGTATTTAATTACCGGGACATCGCAGAGTATTACGCACACGCAGAACCGGAAGTGCAGAAATTGTTTGAAAAGTCCGCACTCGTGATAATTGATGTGAACGATGCCATAGCAAACGGATATGTGCAGTTGGCAACTGACATCACAGACATTATGGAGGGCGAAGCTGATGAGGAATGATTTCGCAGTTTTCATACTGACACATGGGCGAGCTGATAATGTGGTTACGGTTCCTGCAATTAAAAAGGCAGGATATACCGGCAAGATATATTTCATCATAGATGATGAGGACGAGCAGGCGGAAGAATATAAAAAGAACTTCGGGGCAGACCGAGTGATTATATTTGATAAGCAGGCAGCATATGACCGGGCAGATACGATGGATAATTTCAATGACCACAGGGCAATCATTTATGCTCGCAATGAATGTTGGAGGATTGCGGAAGAACTGGGGCTGAAATACTTCCTGATGCTGGATGATGATTACAAAAGCATTGATTACCGGTACGAGGAAGATGGAAAGCTGAAATATAAGCCATCGCATGATTTTGACAGAGTGTTTGAAGATATGATTCAGTTCCTGGAGGTGTCGGGAGCTGATACAGTGGCATTTTGCCAGGGAGGGGATTTCGTCGGAGGAGTAGACGGAGGAAACTTCCACAAAGGATTATTGCGAAAGGCGATGAACAGTTTCTTTTGCAAGACAGATACGCCAATAGAGTACAGGGGAACCATGAACGAAGATGTTGTGACATATACAACATTGAGCAGCCGGGGACACCTGTTCTTTTCAAATACACAATATTGTGTGGTACAGTTGCCAACCCAAAGCCTGTCGGGAGGAATGACAGATGCGTATAAGGAGGGCGGCACGTACCTGAAAACCTTTTATGCGATTATGAGTATGCCGAGTGCTGTGAAAGTCAGTATGATGTACACCACGCACAAGAGGATACACCACAGGATAAACTGGGAACACACAGCCCCGAAAATCCTGAACGAAAAGTGGAGGAAAGAGAGAAAGGAGGATACCTGAAAATGGAGAAAAACATAACCGGCGAAAAGATGTTAAGCCACATAGACAGGATTGCAGGGGAAAAGAAACCCATAACAGCAGATATATTCCTCACAAATTATTGCAACAACAGATGTCCATATTGCACCTACGGACGGTGGGAGCTGGATGCAGGGGCGCAGGCAATGAGATATGAGGATTTTATCATATATGCAAAAAGACTGGCAGCTATGGGCGTACAGGGATTCATACTGACCGGTGGAGGAGAGCCGACCATCAATCCTGATTTTGAAAAGATTGCAGGATGGCTTACCGAGAACAATTTCCGGTGGGGGATGAATACGAATTTCAATAAGCTGGTAAAGGTAAAACCAAATTATCTGAAAGTGTCCCTGGATGCGTACAACAATGAAAGCTACGAACAGTTGCGAGGCGTGGCGGCATATGAAAAAGTCCGGGAGAACATAAAAGCGTATGCGGCATGGAAAAAAGAAAACAGTCCGGGCACATCTCTTGGAATCCAACAGCTTGTAAAAGAGCCGGAGGACGTAAAGAGATTTTACGATGCAAATAAGGACCTGGACGTTGACTACATGGTTTTCAGACCAGTGGAAAGCACCGCAGGAAGTTATTACAGGGATGAGAGGAAAAAGAGAGATGCGGAGGAAATAAAGAAAATCGTATCGGATATGGCGATGGATGATGAGAGAGTGACGCTCAATTTCAAATGGGGATTACTCGACAGGCAGGAAGAGAGATGCACCGCAAGCTGGGCGCAGATGGCTTTAAATGAAAAAGGCGAAGTCATGTACTGTTGTCATAAGCCGTATCAGATTATAGGTCATATCATGGACGAAGATATTCTGGCAAAGAAAATGGCGGCGGTAACGGATATGTCAATGTGCGACATACCTTGCAGAATGACAGCCCCTAATCTGGAGGTCAAAAAGATGGAGCAGGCGAGAAAGGACGCTTGCTTTATTTAATTTTATCGGAGTTGAGAACGAAGCGAGGTGGTGGCATTGGCAAATGACGAAAATCTGATACCTATGAACCGCCGAACAAAGAGCGAGCAAAGAAAAATTGCTACAGCAGGAGGTAAAGCATCCGGGGCAGCGAGGCGCAAAAAAAGGGATATGCGAAAGGCAGCCGAAATGCTGCTGAATATGCCGGTATCGAATAAGCAATCTACCATGAAAGCCACGCTCACAGCTTTAGGAATTGACGAAGAGGATATGGACTACAGTATGGGAGTGATGGCGGCAATGCTGGTGCAGGCGGCAAATGGAAATGTAAATGCTGCGAAGTTCCTAAGAGATACCGCAGGGCAGAATCCGGCACAACAGCTACAAGAAAAAGAATTTGCATACCGGAAGAAACAGGACAGAGAGGCGAAGAAAGCCGAAGAGGATGGAGGCATGACCGGCGGCACGCCAGTTGAAATATATCTGCCAGAAAAGGAGGACGAGGACGATGAGTAACATCAAAGTCATACGGCCACAGAAAGGACCGCAAGAGAAATTCCTTTCAACAACAGCAGATATTGCTATTTACGGAGGAGCCGCAGGAGGCGGAAAGTCATACGGATTGCTGATTGAGCCTTTGAGGTACAAGAACAACAAAAGGTTTGGTGCTGTAATATTCCGACACGAATATAAGCAGATATTCAACCAGGGCGGCTTGTGGGATACGAGCAATGACGTATATGGAGATATAAAGGGAGCCGATGGAAGATACAGCGCAGGAATGTGGAAATTCAGAAACGGTATGACAGTCGCATTTGACTATATCAACCGGGATGATGATTTACAGAAATGGCAAGGTTCGCAGATAACCATGATAGGGTTTGACGAGCTTACCCATTTTTCCGAGAAACAGTTTTTTTATATGCTATCCCGAAACCGAAGTGTTTGCGGAGTAAAACCATACATGAGAGCAACTTGCAATCCAGATGCGGATTCGTGGGTTGCTGATTTTATTTCATGGTGGATAGACCAGGACACCGGCTATCCGATAAAAGAACGCTCCGGCAAGAAGAGGTGGTTCGTCCGCATCAACGAAACTGTTATGTGGGCTGCCACAAGGAAAGAGGCTGTACAGATTGCCCTTGATGCCAATATAGGCGAGGAAGAGGCAGAAACAATGCCGAAATCTGTTACATTCATTATGTCCACGTTGGATGATAACAAAATTCTGATGAAAGAAAACCCAGGATACAAAGCGAACCTGCTAGCCTTGACGGAGGTTGAGAGAGAAAGACTTCTCCGGGGAAACTGGAAGATTAAGGCAGCCGCAGGCTTGATGTTCCGCCGTACAAAGGCAAATATGCTGGAAGAGATACCAACAGACGTTATCAAGTGGGCGAGAGGTTGGGACCTTGCAGCCACATCAGAGGATGAAAAAGGCGACCCGGCATATACAGCCGGTGTTCTCATTGGCAAGAGGAAGAACGGACGATATATCGTAGCAGATGTTATCAATAAGCGGCTAAGCTCGGCAGATGTGCGAGAGATTATAAAACAGACCTGCATAACTGACAAGGCGAAGCATAAGAGAGTCGCAACAAGACTTCCGCAAGACCCAGGGCAGGCAGGAAAAGACCAGGCGCAGAGCTTCTTAAAACTCTTAGCCGGTTTTACAGTCAAGTGCATTCCTGAATCCGGGGACAAGGTTACGAGAGCAGAACCATTTTCAGCACAGTGGTTAGGGCTTGAGGGAATGGACAAAGGCAATGTTGATGTGCTGATAGCTCCCTGGAATGAGATGTATTTCAACCAGCTTGAGAGTTTTCCAGAAAGTAAATTCAAAGATATGGTGGATGCAAGCAGTTCGGCATTTATAGAGATTGAAAGCGGAAATACATATTCCGCACCTCCAGAAGATGGAGGACTTAACAAAGAAAGTTACTGGCGAAAGTGAGGTGGTAAAGATGGCCGATAACAAAGAAATTGGACGAATAGGACAAAGACGATATGGTGGAGTTATTTACGAAGAGTTCCTGCATGAGCTTAGGGGCAAACGAGGGATAGAGGCTTACAGAGAAATGTCTGAAAACGACGATGTTGTAGGCGCTATCCTTTTTGCTATCGAAATGTTGGTTCGACAAACCGATTGGAATGTGGAGCCAGGAGGAGATAGCCAGGCGGATATTGATGCAGCAGAGTTTGTAGAAAGCTGCATGAATGATATGCAGAGCACTTGGATTGATACCATATCAGAAATCCTGTCATTCCTCACATTCGGATGGAGCTATCACGAAATTGTGTACAAACGAAGAATGGGGAGGACAAAGGACAGCAGAACACGAAGCAAATACGCTGATGGGCTTATTGGATGGAAGAAACTTCCGATACGAGCGCAGGAAACCCTTTACCAGTGGGAGTATGACGATGAGGATAACCTGTTAGGCATGACGCAGATGCCGCCACCGTCATATAACCTGTATACGATACCGATTGACAAGGCATTGCTTTTCCGAACCAAGAGCCGAAAGGACAACCCGGAGGGCAGGTCTATTTTGCGTAATGCGTACCGTTCCTGGTATTTTAAGAGAAGAATACAGGAGGTTGAGGGCATAGGCATTGAACGTGACCTTGCAGGGCTTCCGGTAATGTATGCACCGGCAGACTTGGATATATGGAATCCTGACGATGAACAGGCGCAAACAATCCTGAATGGGTTACAGACGCAGGTACGCAATATCCGCAGGGATGAAATGGAGGGCGTTGTTCTTCCAGATGGGTATAAGCTGGAACTGTTGAGCACCGGAGGCAGCCGACAATTTGATACAAATGCAATCATCAACCGCTATGATAACCGTATTGCAATGACGGTACTGGCGGATTTTATATTTTTGGGACATGAGCAAAACGGCAGTTGGGCGTTGAGTTCCGACAAAACAGAGCTGTTTTCAATGGCGTGTGGAGCATTCCTTGATATTATTTGCGAGACATTCAACAGCCAGGGAATCCCGGCATTGATTGATATTAACGGAGACCATTTCAAGGGCATCACGGATTATCCCAAAATGACACATGGAGATATTGAGGATGCGGACATTGCTAAGGTATCAACATTCATCAAGGATATGACTGGTATCGGTGTACTGGTTCCTGATGATGGCTTAGAGGATTACATCAGACAGGTGGGACATTTGCCGGAGAGAACCACAGACACAAGAACACCTGATGAGGTAAGAGAGGAACAGCAGACGCAGAACCAACCGCCAGAAAGCGTAACAGCGGCAGGGAAACCGCCAAAGGATGGCGATGGAGAAATACCGGGCGATGTAACCGAAGCGGCTAAACGGAGGCTAGGGAGGTACTAATCATGGCGATACTGATAAGACCTGGAAAGAGATTCAGAAAAGCCAGAGCCGGTAACGGTGCGGAAATCCTGAAAAAGTTGGAGGATTACCTAAAATCAGCCAGTACAGAGCCGGTTGAATTGTTATGCGGATTCTGGAAAGACCAATCCAATGCCATCACATACCAGGAATTAAGACAGGCGGTGCTTGATGGAGAACTGGACGAAAAGACAGCAGATGAATGGATGCAGGACTACTCATTACTGGTACAGGGAAAGCTCAACGGTATGTGGCAAAATGCAATCGTAGCCGGTTCCACCAGTCAGCCGATAATCCAGGCTCTTGCAGATACGGATTACATTTTCTCGACGAAGCAGGTTATTGGATGGATACAGGAAAGAGGAGCAGAGCTTGTGACGCAATGCACCGATACGCAGAAAGAGGCAATCAAGGTATTCCTGGAAAAGACAGTCCGGGAAAGACATTCGGTTGATGAGCTGGCGAAGATGATTCGCCCATGCATTGGACTGACGAAGCCACAGGCGAAAGCAAATATCAAATACTATGAAAATATGGTCAAGACCTTGAGAGAACAGCATCCGAGAATGAAAGCAGAAAGCATCCAGAAGAAAGCCAGGGCAGCCGCAACAAAGTATGCGGAACGCCAGCACCGGCAGAGGGCAGACAATATTGCACAAACAGAAATGGCATACGCTTATAACAAGGGAGCTGATGAGAGCGTGAGACAAGCGCAGGAACAGAAACTTATAGGCGAGGTCGTAAAGAGGTGGAGCACATCAGGCGATGATATGGTGTGTTCTTTGTGCAGCTCTTTGGAGGGCGTAGAAATTGGCATGGATGAGGAATTTTCTTTCAAGGGAATAGGAACCAAAGTTACAACCGACCTTACACCACCAGCGCATCCGAGATGTGCGTGTGCTATTGAGTACATAGAGGTCACACCTGATAAAAATAAAAAGTAGAGGAGGCGAGGAATCATGCAGAAGTTTTCAGAGTTGATAAAGAAATCAACGGAAGATGGAGCCGGAAAGAAGAAAAGACCGGCAGTTCAGAAAGGACGGTTCAAGATTGCAAAATCCGATGATGATAAGATGCTTGCGTTTGGATGGGCGAACGTATCCATTACCGCTGATGGGGAACTGATAGAAGATTACCAGGAGGACATCATCGAACCAGAGGAACTTGAAAGTGCTGCCTACAAGTTCGCAGAGCTGTACCGTGAGGGCGGAGAGATGCACAAAAGAGGCGGAGCCGCAGTCCTTATCGAATCAGTGGTATTTACCGAAGAGAAGATGAAAGCAATGGGAATCCCGGAGGGCACGTTACCTGTCGGATGGTGGATAGGATTCAAGGTGCTTGATGAGGATGTCTGGGAAAAGGTCAAGAGCGGCGAATACCCGATGTTCTCCATTGAGGGAGAAGCAGAGCGAGTGGAGGTTGAGGAAGAATGACAATACTTGCAGGAATAGGGATTTTTCTTTCCGGTGTGGCTGTTGGGATGGTTTTAATATCCCTAAGTGCAGTCACAAGAAAATATTTCGATGAAAAATAATAACGGTAATACAGGGAAACATCCGAAAGGGTGTTTTTCTTGCATTATAAAGAATCTTTAAGAAAGGAGCAGAGCAATGGCAACAAAATTGAAAAACCTCAAAATCACAAAAGTTGATTTTGTGGACGATGGAGCCAATCCAGAGGCACACATCCGATTGTTTAAGAGCAAAGACGGAGTGGAGCCACCACATGACGAGGGAGCAGAGAAGAAACCGAATATCTGGAAACGTTTGATTACGGCAATCACAAAGGCCGCAGGGAGCGAGACGGATACATCGGAGCTGGAAAGCGTGATAGATGATATTCAGAAGAGTTCGGAGAGCTTCGGAGAAAGAATAGCCGAAGTCAAAAACCGAAAGATTGCAGATGAAATCTGGGATATCTGTTACGCTCTTCAATCTTCTCTGTGTTCTATCCTGAATGATGAGGACATGGATGGAACCAGCGCAGCAACCGCAATGCAGGAAAGCCTTGACGAGTTTAGTGAGTTTACGAAAGAAGCAATCTCACAGTGGTCCAGCGGAAAGGCAACAAACATTGTGAAGAAAGAGGAGGTTACTGCATCAGACTTGGCGATGATGAAATCCATCCGCAACAGATTGGATGATACCATCGAAAAGGCAGAAAAGGCACAGGAGGAACCTGGAGCCGAAGACCCTAAGAAAAAGGACCAGAACAAAAAACAGAACGATGCGAAAGGAGCAGAAGAAATGAAGATTGACAAGAGTAAACTTACACCTGCGGAACTGGCTTTTTTACAGTCCATTGAAAAACGTTACGGTGAAGAGGAGGGCGCGGGAGCAGAGGGAGTAACACCACCGGCGCAGAATACAGACCCTACACCGGCAACAGGAGTTGGCAAGGCCAATACACCTGCACAGGGAACAGATGGCGGAGAGGATATCTACAAGGGTATGCATCCGGCAGTAAGAGCAGAGCTTGAGAACTTAAAGAAGTTCAGAGAGGCAACAGAGGAGCGTGAGCTTGAAGGCGTTGCCAAAAAGTATGAAATCATCGGAAAGAAGAAAGAGGAGCTTGTGCCGGTGCTCAAAAACCTGAAAGCTGCAGGAGGCACAGCATACACAGATATGATTGCTGTACTCGATGGTGCAGTTGCGGCCGTTGAGAAATCCGGTGCTTTTACTGAAATTGGTAAATCCGGTGGAGCTGGCACAACAGATGGCGCAGCATGGTTAAAGGCAGAAACCCAGGCGGCAGAGGTTATGAAGTCAAAGAATGTGACAAAGGCACAGGCACTTGATGAAGTATTCCAGAATGACCCGGAACTTGCAGCAGAATGTGAAAAGGAGGAGTAAGACATGGCAGATTATTTTGGCACAAGCATCAATGAAAGCCCGACTATCGTGTTAGAGGCTGGAAAAGACATTGAGGGCGCACAGGGAATTGCCCTGGCAATCAAGAATGGTAAGGCTGAAAAGCCGACAGCCGGTGCAAATGTTATCGGCTTATCACTGTTTACGAATGATGAGAAAGTAAAGGCCGGTGATGATGTAGACATCCAGGTAAAGGACATCGGAAAGTGGATTGCCGGAGAGGCAGTTGCGGTTGGAGATGAGCTTACAACCAATGCAGAGGGAAAGGCAGTAAAAGCGGCGGCAGGTAATTTTATTACAGCAGTTGCCCTTAGTGCAGCAACAGAAGCAGGTAGCGTGGTAAAGGTTCAGCTTATTAAGGCTGGCTACAAACCGAAAGAGTAAGAAAGAGGAGGACTATAAACGATGGGTAACACAAGAGAAGTAAACGGAAATGCGGCGATTCTTGCGAGAATAAATAAGGGTTGGAAACCTAACCGCTATTTAACAAACATGAGCATGGCTTATTTTGCCGACCCGAAAGACCATGTTGCAACCAGTATTTTTCCGATTTGTCCTGTGGATTTTTCTACCGGATTTTATTATGAATTTCTGAAAGGCGACCTTGCAAGAGATAATGTTGCGAGAAAGCCGGCTTTCGGTAAAGTGGCACCGGCAAAGATGGGACACACTGATAACAGCTACAAATGCGTTGTAGACCAGATTATCGTAGGCGTAGACCAGATTGGAGCCGTAAACTATCAGCGTGCAGGAGTACCGGCATCCATCGACCCAAGACGTAGCAAGGTACGTTTTGTATCAGAACAGCAGTTGCTTCACCTTGATATTTTATTCGCAGAGAGCTTTTTCAAGACAGGAGTTTGGGCGAATGAGTTCACTGGTATTTCATCTGGCACACCGAGCGGCAGCCAGTTCCTGAAATTCAATGATGCGAACTTCGACCCGGTTAATTTCTTCGATGCAAGAAAGAGAGAAATCAAGCTGGCAGGCAGACGTATGCCGAATAAGTTAAGCCTCGGCTATGATTCATTCACAGCATTAAAGAATCACCCGGACATCCTGGAGCGTGTGAAGTACACAGGCGGTACAGCAAATCCGGCAATCGTAAATGAACAGGTACTTGCACAGGTGCTTGGATTTGAGGAAGTAAAGGTCCTGGAGGCAACATACAATGCCGCAGAAGAGGGGCAGCCGGACGATATGAAGTTCGTATGCGAATCTGATGGAGCATTACTTACCTACACAACAAATGCACCGGCTATTGATGAGCCGTCCGCAGGATACATCTTCACATGGGATATGCTCGGAAACGGAAACTACATGGCAACAGACCAGTTCGAGGGCGAGGGTGGTACTCATTCAGAGTTCATCGAGGGCTTAATGTCTACGGATATGAAGAAAACCTCCGATGACCTGGCTTGCTACCTGTCTGCGTGTGTGTAAACAGTAAGGAGGTACAGCGATGAGCTATGTTTGTGCAAAGGCTCTTCGTATCAGCGGTGTTGATTATGCCCCTGGGGATGCAATCCCTGATGGGGCAATCCGTCCTGAAAGAGTAAGAGTATTAAAAACATCCGGTTTTATTGGAGAGCTTGCAGAGGAAGTAGAACCACCGGCTGATAAGAAACCGGAGGAAAAAGTGGTTATCGAGCAGGTAACAATCCCGGTAAAGGCGGAAGATGGCAGAGAAATGGAGGTATCACTTGTGCTTTCAGGAGTTGTGAAAGTATTTGAGGTTATGCAGATGCCGGAAGAGGATGCTGTCAAAGAAATTGCAGGAATCGAGGACGAAAACATCCTTATTACGATTCATGCCACAGAGAGCAGAGAAGCGGTAAAAGCGGCGGCGAAATCCAGAGCCGTTGAATTGAGCACAGGCGGCAAGAAAAAGGCAGCCACAGGCGGTAAGAAGTCCACAAAGGGCAATGCAGAGGACAAAGCCAAAGATACGGCAGAAAAGTAAAGGTGGTGCTTGAATATGGCAACAGGAAGTTACAGTTACGACCCGGCAGACCTTAAAGGAAACACGATGAGCCGTATGCGTTTTGAGCTTGGAGATACGATGGTACAGGGAGCCGAAAATACTTGTGCGGTAACGGATGAGGAAATCAATGCTGCCATTGAAATGCACCCGAAGTCATGGAAGAAAGCAAAGCTGATGCTGGTAGAGAGTATCTACCGGCGTTTTTCGTATGAGGTGGATACAAAGACAGGACCATTATCTTTGAGCCTACACGAAAGGGTGGAAACCTGGAAAGAGGCATACGAGGCATTGAAAAAAGAAGTC
>OHEP01001616.1_pt1 | contig 11229 bp, 3 predicted proteins | sample 1567271 | NCBI WGS metagenome assembly OHEP01 (sample SAMEA3879577, study PRJEB24766) | human gut metagenome | biome: human-associated habitat; feature: feces | place: USA | collected 1985/1987
GCCGTCTCTGATTCTCCTACCGGGCCGTTCAAGTATATTCGTTCGGGACGCATTAATCCGGGAGTGCTTCCTTTTGATATGAATGAAACACAGCGTGCCATGCTGGATACATTGGCTGCAGAGAAGTATAAGGAATGGTGGACACCGATGTGGTATGAAGCTATTCACAAAGGTTTGTTTGTGAAACGCGACCTGCAAGGAGGACAAATGGCACGTGATATGCAGCTTTTTGTTGATGAAGATGGAAAAGCCTATCACATTTACTCGTCAGAAGACAATCTGACACTACAGATTGCAGAATTGAGTGATGACTACCTGACTCATACAGGTAAGTATGTGCGTATGGCTCCAGCCGGACACAATGAAGCTCCAGCCATATTCAAAAAGAGTGACGGTACATACTGGATGATTACTTCTGGCTGTACAGGATGGGATCCGAATGAGGCACGCATGTTCTCTGCTCCTAGCATCTGGGGACCTTGGACACAACATCCAAATCCTTGTCGTGGAGAAAAATCGGAAATCACTTTTGGCGGACAGAGTACGTATGTACTTCCGGTACCGGGAAAGAAAGACGCCTTTATCTTTATGGCAGATATCTGGCGGCCTAAGCATCCGAGTGATGCCCGTTATATTTGGTTGCCTGTACAATTTGAAAATGGGATACCTTATATCGAGTGGATGGATAGCTGGACACTTGATTTCTTCAATAAGAAATAATAAGAATAATAAATGCCTGTCTGGATTATTCAGACAGGCATTTATTGTTTTATATTGCTAAGAGATAATATTAGTTTTGTTTTCTCTTCAAATATTCAGTGGGTGCCATTCCGTATTCATCTTTAAAACATTGGCGGAAATAAGCTACACTACTGAAACCTGTCAAATCCGAAATCTCAGCTAAGGAATACTTCCCTTCATTGATAAGTTCCATACCTTTCTTCATCTTGATTTTACGGACATATTCATTGACCGACATTTCAGTCAGTCCTTTAATCTTTCGGTAAAGAGTAGAATGGCTCATGCACATCTTATCGGCAATAAACGCTACATCCATTTTCTCCATACTCAGGTTCTCTTCGATGATGGCGGTTACCTTATCCAAGAACTCTTGGTCTAGTTTGTTTAAGTTCTTTCGTTCATTCTCAATGTTCTTCTGTTCACTTTCCGTTTCGGGTATGGAAGTGATTACTCCTGCCGTTTTACGTCTGTTTTCCAGAATGTTGTTGATGCGGCTGTTCAGCAAACGGGCACTGAACGGTTTGGTAATAAACGAATCGGCTCCTGCGGCATAGCCCTCTTCCTTATCTTGAAGAGTATCTTTAGCTGTAAGCAAGATGACCGGGATGTGGCTGGTACGCATATCTTCTTTGATATGACGACATAGTTCAATTCCGTCCATCACCGGCATCATGATGTCGCTGATGATGATATTCGGAATCTGGCTTTGTGCAATATCCCATCCTTCTTTTCCATCTGCAGCCGTCAAGACTTCATACATTTCTTCAAACGAATTTCGTACATATTCGCGGATATCCCGATTGTCTTCCACGACCAGAATAATCGGTTTCCCATCTTCTGATTCTACAGAAGCAGGTTGTTTGTTTTCGTCTTCAGCTTTATGAACTTCTTTAGTAACCTGGCGTTCTGCATTAGGATAAGTGTTCTCTGTAAGTAGTTTTAATGTAAACTTACTTCCTTTTTCCACCTCACTTTCCACTTCAATGGTTGCCTGATGCAAATCTGCCAGTGATTTTACCAGTGCCAGACCAATACCTGAACCTGAAGCCTGGTATTTTCCTTTTCCTTGATAATATCGTTCGAAAATATGGTTTAAAGATTCTTTAGAGATCCCGTGGCCGGTATCTTCCACACTGATAGTGGTATATTTAACCCCATTTTCTTCATTGCTAGCTAAAGCGAGTGTTATATTGCCTTTAGGGGTATATTTTACAGCATTCGACATCAGATTATCAATGATGATGGTGATAATCTCATGGTCATAGTAAAGCTTTGTATCCTGCGTATCAACTTGGATATGAATGTTTACTTCTGCATTCTGATTTAGTTCCTTGTATTTTATGCCTATTTCCTGTACTAATAGTGCCAGATTATGATAGCCTACCTTTAGCTTTCTGTTCTCCGTTTCCGTTTTTCTGAATTCCAGAATCTGATTGATAAGGTTGAGCAATCGGTTGGCACTGTCACGTATAATACTGATCTTATTGGCCTGTCGTGGAGACAGTGCTTTGTCAGCCAGCAAGTCCTCTAGTGGTCCGAGAATCAGGGTTAGAGGAGTGCGTAATTCATGAGTGATGTTAGTATAGAAACGCAGGCGTTCATTATTTAGCTTCTGATCATTCTCGTGCTGGTGATGTTCCAGATTCAAACGACTTTCCAGTGCCAGTTTACGCTTGTAGAAGCGCAAGATTGCAAACAGTATAAGGGCAATGAAAATCGTATAAAGTAGTTTAGCATACCAGGTAAGCCAGATAGGAGGGGCAATTGTAATCTGGAGAGAAGTAAACTTCTCGCCCCATGGCTGGTTTCTCATTTTGGCTTTTACCTTAAAAGTATATTCTCCAGGCTGTAGGTTCCGGAATGTAATCCGGTTTTCATCGCCTGTTTCAAACCATGTCTTACCTAATCCTTCCATGGTGTAGGCATATTCTACCTGAGGGGTTTGTGAGAAGTCCATCACACTGAAAGAGACTGTAAAAGTACTATTCTGGTAAGATAAATTGACCTTGTCATCTACAATTGGGGCAAGAGTTCCTTTACTACTTGGATCTGAGTTACCATAACTTTTGACTCCTGTAATTTTTACAGGAGCTATCTGTATGTCTTTGCTCTGGGTTAAAGTAGCAAGCTCCATTCTGTGAGCCAAAAAACAAATACCCATTTTTATCCTTGCATACTGAGCCATCCATAAAGTCCCCTCTGGGTACTCCTTGGTGCCAGGTATAGTTTAGAAATCTTTTTTCGTCACTTTTCCATTGAGCAATTCCTCCGTTGGTGCTGAGCCAGATGTTTCCTTTTTCGTCTTCTATGATACTTCTGACATTTTCATCAATTAGCCCTTGATTGTGATTGTAGATTTCCAGTTTAGGGTTACTTGTATCACTGATATGCGCGATGCCAGCTCGTGTGGCAGCCCATAAACTTCCTTTTGAATCAATATATAGTGAGTTGACCGCATTCGATCCCATCCCATTGGATGTGTCGAAACGCATAGTTCGTTTTCCTTCTGGTGAAAAAACAATAAGTCCTTTGCCAAATGTGCCCAGCCATAGTTTCCCTTGACGGTCTCGCTGGATACCGTGTATCATGATGTCTGTAAGCTGTTCATTTATTCCTTTTTCTTCAGCGATTTTTCCATTTTGGTATGAATATAGTCCGTTTTGTGTACCAATCCATATTTTATTGTTCTCTTCATAAAAGCAGCAAATGTCAGCCTTCTTATCTTCTAGTTCAATTCGGGTAATTTTCTCTGTGCTAGGGTCACAAGTCAATATTCCATCTTTATATAATCCTAGCCAAAGAATTCCGTTTTTATCTTTAAAGATAGTAGAAACATGGGTATGAGGATTGGCTTTGTTGGCAAGTGACAATATTTTCTGATACTTCATATCCGCGCTGAATATGGCGATTCCATTTTCTCCTCCTAGCCAGATGCGTGATTTATTGTCAAGAGCTATACCCCACACCTGTTTGTCTGTTAGTGTTCCGTCCTTTAATGTATTATATGCTAATGTTTGGAAAACAGGTTGGTTATAACTGAGAAAATCTACGCCTCCTCGATAGTTCCCTAACCAGATATTTCCGAATGAATCTTGCAAGAAACATTTGGCATTAGGAGATGAGATGCCATGCAGGTCATTGGTGACCCGTATATTCTGAAAATGCATGTTTTCGGGACTTGTGAATACGTTGTCATTGAGGTCGAGTATGCTTACTCCTCCCATGTGGGCGCATACCCACAATTTCCCGTCTCTGCTTTCGCCTATATCATTGATTTGATTAGATAAGAGTGTGTTGGGATTTTCTTGTTGGTTCTGAAAGGTGATAAATTGTTCTTTATGAGGGTTGAATAGTGCCAGTCCTTTGTCTGTACCAATCCAAATAGCGTTGGTTTTGCTAATGAATATGCAGCGTACGGTATTGTTAGGTAAGCTATATGGGTCTTCCGGATTGTGTTGGTAGACTTTTGCGGTTTGTTTCTGAATATCTATAACAGCCAGCCCTCCTTTATGAAGACCTACGTAAAGATGACCTTTTCCATCGTCGGTTGCACACCAGAAATTTCCTGACAATCCTTTAATATCTTTTGCCCAATAATGAGTTACTTCTTTAGTCTTATTGTCATAATAATCTATGCCTAGGTGATAATGGGTAATCCAAATACCTCCATCGGCTGCAGGGCTTAAGTCTGTGACGTCTCTGGTAATCATATCAGGAACGCCATTGGTGATGAAAGTTTGCTTTTCACAATCAAAAATGCTAATACCATCACGTTGAGTTCCTACCCATACGGTGTTGTCAGCTTCATTGTAGTATAATACATTTTGTGCATTGCTTCCAATAGCTGAATTTCCTATATTATATATTGTAAAATCCTTTCCATCGAATTTGCAGAGTCCGGATTCTGAAGCCATCCATATATACCCTTGTTTGTCTTGAATAATATCGACAATATAGTTACTGACCATGCCGTCGGACATTGTTAATCGCTTGAAGGTATATTGAGGTTGTGAAAGGATAGAGTGGCACCATCCGAAAAGGAAAAGAAATAGAACAATGCAGTTTCTCATGGCTTGCGATTTTTAGGCAAAAATACAATAAACTCTTTAGATTGAGACTTTGAGAGAATAGAAAAATATGTACCTAGAAATAAAAACAGACGAATTTTTTATGCTATGACGAATTTTTATTATTCGCTGAATGGACATTTCTGTTCAGTTACGGTATGTGAATATCTGTATAATAGGGCGTATATTTAAAAGGTGATTTATTTTTGGCTTTTTAATTAGATAGAATGACGAAAAAAACGATTCATTTGCTCATTTTTTCATTTATGACTGACTTAATATAGTATAATTTTGCGGCAGAAAATCTAATTAATTTGAAAAGCGATGAAAGTAGATTCAGTAAAAAACAATCGAAGAGCATTATTTGCTTTGCTGTTGTGTTCAGGATTTATTGCTTCACATCCGTTAACGGTGTTTGCAAGCAGTAATGAGGTTCAAGCTACTCAGCAACAAAATTTGACAGTGTCTGGTGTCATAAAAGACAATGCGGGGGAACCAGTAATTGGAGCTAGTATTGCCGTTAAAGGAGGTACTACAGGTACTATATCCGATATCGACGGTAAGTTTTCTTTAAATGTTGCAAAAGGGGCTATTCTTGAAGTATCTTTCATCGGCTACAAGACCCAGGAGTTTAAGATTGATTCTTCCAAATCATTGAACATTGTTTTGAAAGATGATACTGAAATGTTGGATGAGGTTGTTGTTGTCGGTTATGGTACAATGCGTAAGAAAGACTTGACAGGTTCTGTTGTGCAAATTAATCCAACTAAGATTGCTGACCAAAATCCGACTTCTGTACAAGATGTACTACGAGGAACTCCAGGTTTGCAGATTGGTTATGATGCTTCTGCGAAAGGTTCAGATGCTTCTATCCAATTGCGTGGTCAGAACTCTTTAGGAACCAATGCCAGTCCGATGATTGTGCTAGATGGTATGCCTTTCTATGGTGAGCTTTCTGAAATTAATCCGGACGATATTGCACAGATTGATGTGTTGAAAGATGCTTCTTCTGCGGCTATCTATGGTGCCAAGGCTGCTGCGGGTGTTATTATCATTACTACAAAGAAAGGTAAGGAAGGAAAACCTGTTATTAATGTAAGTGCAAACCTTTCGGTAGTTAATAAATCTGATTACCGCGACTATTATGATGCTGCTGGATATCTTAAATTCCATCAGGATTGGCGTAAAATGTATTATACTTATGGCCAGGGAGAAGATGGCTTGTATGGCTATTATCAAGCGAAAGATGGTAATGGTAACGTTCTGTATCCTGAAGGTTATTTCGACGACCCCCGCACTATGTCAGAAAGTGATCAGCAGAAGTGGATGACTAATGTAGGTGCTAGTGGTATTGGTCCGTCAGAAGGTGAGACAGCACTGAATTTGTTTGCTCGCCGTTTACAATTCTACAATTCTCCGATGATGATGGATAATTTCTTGAATGGACGTATGGTCGATTGGAATGATGCCACATTCCGTACCGGATTCAATCAAGATTATAATGCTAGTATTTCGGGTGCTACTGAACGTGTGAACTACTACTTCTCACTGGGATATGTGAACAATGAAGGTGCCGTACAGGGGAATGAATACAATGCATTCCGTTCAAACATGAAAATCAATGCGAAAATCACAGATTGGTTGGAAGTAGGTGCCAATGTGAACTTCCAGGATCGTTCAGACGGCGATATTCAGGTTTCGTTGGGAAGCAATTATTGGGATGCCAATATGTTGCGTAACTCTCCATACGCTTCTATGTATGATGAGGATGGAAATTATGAACAATATCCTATGTCTGGTCTGCCTTCTAATGGTGGTTATAACTACTATTTTGACCGTCAATACTATGACCTGGAAAAAGGCTATACGGTATTGAATACAATTTTCAATGCCAAAATCACTTTGCCGGCAGGTTTCACTTATTCATTTAATATTGCTCCTCGATACCAGTGGTATTATGACCGTTATTGGATGTCTGCCGATCTGCCTGATGCATCTGCATCTAGCCGAGGAGTAAATCGTGGATGGAGTAAGAATTTTGACTGGAACTTGAATAACACCATTACATGGGACAAGACATTCGGCGATCACCATTTTACTGCTACATTAGTACAGGAAGCAGAAGAGCACCGTTATTGGAGCGATAATATCAATGCACGTAATATCACTCCGAGTGACGCCTTGGGCTTCCACTATACATCGGGTGCCAACAAGAGTCAGAGTAGTTTCAGTACCAACGATACACACTATACGGCAGCTTCTTATCTTGGTCGTTTGTTCTATGGATTGAAAGACCGTTATATGATAACTGGAACTTTCCGTCGTGATGGTTATTCTGGTTTTGGTGCTAATAATCCATGGGGTAACTTCGGTTCTGTGGGTGTTAGCTGGGTATTCTCTGAAGAAAAATTCATGTCTGCCACTCGCGACTGGTTCGATATGGGTAAGTTACGTTTGTCATGGGGTACCAACGGTAACCGTGAATTCGGCGATGTATATTCTACATTGGCTAACCTGGCTTTGGCAGGAGGAAACATGGTGTACTACCAGAATGGTAATTCCAATGTGGTTAATCCGCTTTATATGAGCCGCCTGGCTGCTCCTAACTTGGAATGGGAAAAGACAAAAGCATGGAACGTTGGTTTGGACCTTTCTTTCTTTAACGGAAGATTGACAGCCAACATGGATTATTATTTCAAGAAGACCACTGACATGATTATGAGTCAGCGTCTGCCGAATTTCTCTGGATTTGGATCTATTATGGCTAACTTGGGTGAAGTACAGAACCAAGGTTTTGAAATCGCACTTAATTCTACCAACATTCAGAACAAGGACTTTACTTGGAATACTTCTGTAGGTTTCTCTATTAATAAGAACAAGATCAACCACATCTACTACGACTACGATGAAAACGGAGTAGAAAAGGATGATACATCTAACGGATGGTTTATTGGACAGCCTATCGGTACCATCTGGTATTATGAAACAGATGGTGTATGGCAGAACACACCGGAAGACATTAAGGCTGCCGCACTGGTAGGACAGAAACCGGGTGACCCGAAAGTTGTAAATAATTATACGGAGGATGATCAGATTTTGGAAGATGGAACTCGTATTCCGGTATATAACGATAATGATAAAGTATACCAAGGTACTACAGCTCCTCCTATCTATTGGAACATGCGCAACGACTTCACTCTGTGGAAAGATTTGACACTCTCTATTTCATTGTACTCATACATGGGACACAAGAGCCGCGCAGGTTACTGGTTGAACCAGGAAAACGGTGGATCCCAGGTAAGTAACGGATTTAACGTGGCTGCCAGAGAATATTGGACTCCCGATAATCCGACAAATGAATACTGTCGTTTGGAGGCAGTTGGTCCTAATACTGGTCTGTCTGGAGGTGTCGACAAAGTCTATAATCGTAGTTTTGTTCGTTTGGATGATATCACAATTGGTTATACGTTACCTAAGAAATGGACACAAAAGTTCATGGTGGATCGTATCCGTTTAACCGCCACTTGCAAGAATGTTTGCACGATTGACGGTTGGGAGTATGGTGATCCGGAAACAGGTGGATTGGCTACACGTTCCTTTAACTTTGGTATTAACGTAACACTCTAATTACTGAAAAACATTATGAAAACATTAAATACAATATTTACAAAAGGATGTATGGTGCTAGCTTCAGCTGCGCTGCTTACTACTGGATGTTCAGATGATTTCCTGAAGCAAGACCCATTGTCATTCTATAATCCGGAAAATACCTATACAACGGAGTCTGGATTGAAAGCGGCTATGGCTATGTGTGATTATGGCCTGAAAGAAATGTTGATGGATGGTAACTCGAATGTTCTTCCTATGGCCTCTCTCTATTTTATGACTGATATCGGTTTGTATGCTAAAACAGATGCAAATCCTATGCAGGCAGACTTTGCTAATATCATTACTCCGACTTCCGGTATGGCAGGTGGTGGTGACTTAAACGCTATGCAGCGTTTTTGGGATCGTACGTGGAATAGTGTTACTTTTGCTAATACAATTATTTCGAATGTAGATAAGGTAGAAGGCTTGGATCCTACTTTACGCGACGAATATCTGGGCCGTGCTTATTTCCATCGTGCTTATGCTTACTATCATGGTGTATTGTTGTTTGGTGATATTCCTTTGATTACAAAATTGGTTGAGGTTCCTAAGCAAAACTATAAATCAACCAGTAAGGAAGCCATCTTTGAAATGCTGGTGCATGATTTGGAATTCGCTGTAGGGCATGTACCGCCTCAGAAGGAAATAGGTTACATCGGAACGGTGAATCAAGAAGCTTGTATGCAGCTCCTTATCAAATGTTATCTGGTGGTGGGAGAGTACGCGAAGGCTGAAGCAATGGCTACAGACTTGATTAATAACCATGGACTGGCACTTATGAAGACACCGTTTGGTACCAATGTGCCTTCTGGTAATCCGGAAACATGGCCTGTAGAACGTAATGTGATATGGGACTTGCATCGTGGTGTTAATATTACCGATGCTTCAAACACGGAAATGATTATGCCGATTCTAAACTATTATACAGAAGGTTTCATTGCTTATCCGCAAATGCGTGCTATGTGTGTGCACTGGAGTAATGGTGACATTGTTGATCCTCATAATATTGGCTCTCCAACTTATAACTATGCGCGTAATGATGGTAAATATAATGCGGAGTTGGATTGGTTGCGTGCTTTAGGTCGTGGAATCGGTTGTTTCCGTACATCTTATCACTACAACCAGACTATCTGGAATTACGACGGTGAAACAGACTGGCAGGATTTGCGCCATAACCGTGAAAAAGGTAACTGGGTAGAGATGACTGACTTGAAATACAATAATCCTTCTTCTGAGTTTTGTGGACAGAATATGATGCTTTATGCACCGGAAGACTGGGGATGGGATTCTGAAAAGAATGAACCTTTAATCAAAAAAGGACAATTGCTTTGTAAAGATACTATTCGTAGCTGGTTCCCTACTCCATTGTATAAAGTGTATATCCTCGATCAAAGTGCAGAAGAAAATATGGGAGCTAACCAGTTCAATGGTGCGACTAAAGGTAATGGGGTATCTAATGGTAATATGTACTTGTTCCGTCTGGCAGAAACTTATCTGTTGCGTGCAGAAGCTAAGTTCTATCAGGGTAATGCAACAGGAGCAGCTGAAGATGTTAATGAAATTCGTCGCCGTGCCAATGCTAAGAAGATGTTTACAACGGTAACAATTGGAGATATTTGTGATGAACGTGCACGCGAACTTTACCTGGAAGAATGGCGTCAGCCTGAGTTAACCCGTATCTCTTGGTGCTTAGCAAAGAGCGGTCAACCGGATGAATGGGGTGATACTTATGATTTGGCTACTTGGGACAAACAAAGTGGTACAGACCTGAACGGTGGTAGCTATTGGTACAAGCGTACAACTCGTTACAGTATTTTCAACCATGGTCCTATTACATCTAAGGTTGAAATTAATTATCAGGTTGACAAACGTAACTTGTTCTGGCCTATTCCTAATTCTGCTATTACCGCGAATACTGGTGCTCAGCTTCGTCAGAATTACGGCTATGATGGATATGACGATAGCGTATTTATGTTCGATAATTGGGAGGATGCTGTTGCTGATGAGGAAACAGCTAACTAAAGAAGGATAAGTAATTTCTAATAAAAAACGTCTTGATGCAAAACATCAAGACGTTTTTTATTAGAAAATTGTCTGTAGTTCAATCTCTTCTGAAAGTCTAGGTTTTTTATTGCGAAAACCTGACTCTCTTTTTTATATCTCCCTTCTCTAAACCGTAGGTTTCGCATTGCGAAAACCTATGTTTCCCTGCTAGAAAACGTAGGTTTCTCGATGGGAAAACGTATAAAACTCTTTGGTGCAATGCACTATTCATAAAAGGTTTTTATAAAGGAAAAAAGAAAGAGGACATAAGAATGATATAAGTCGGGATAAGAGGAAATAAAAAGGCATTGCCTGTGAGTTCCAAACCTCAGGCAATGCCTTTCTTTATATCAATACCGATAAACTATTTATCCGATATTCTTCACTTTAATCAGGTATTCAGCAATCTGAACAGCATTCAGAGCGGCACCTTTCTTAATCTGGTCGCCTACAATCCAGAAAGTCAGACCGTTTTCGTTAGCCAGGTCTTTACGGATACGACCTACATATACAGGGTCTTTTCCAGCCAGGAACAACGGCATCGGATATTCTTTCTTTTCAGGGTTGTCCATCAGTACCAGACCTTCGCCGTTGGCAAATGCTTCGCGGGCTTCTTCTACAGATACCGGACGTTCTGTTTCAATCCAGATGCTTTCTGAGTGTGAACGAAGTGCAGGAACACGTACGCAAGTAGCACTAACCTGTACATCTGAGTGCATGATTTTACGTG